>Ga0209795_10000958_pt1 | contig 19238 bp, 16 predicted proteins | sample AgamicOrMarz_FD_187166 | JGI IMG/M metagenome (GOLD analysis project Ga0209795, IMG submission 187166) | Agave microbial communities from Guanajuato, Mexico - Or.Ma.rz (SPAdes) (version 2) | ecosystem: Host-associated > Plants > Phyllosphere > Phylloplane/Leaf | place: Guanajuato, Mexico...
AACAAACCAAATAAGCTGGCGCTAAACACAACGCCTAACATGGTTTTATGAACGCCCCATTCTTCTATAATCATTGGGGCTGCGTAAGCCATGGACTGAATGTCATACCCATCCATAATCATCAGTAATAAACAGGTGAACAAAATAAATTTCTGATAACGTCCAACTTTCTGCTGATTGATCAAATCACTTAATGCAACTTCTCTCATGGTCATCCTTTCTCCATGTTGCGCTTTCAATTATTTTCATTCTAATTACGTTATTCATAATCAATTTATGAATAACGTAAAACAAAAATAACAATATTCTCCCCCAAAAGTCAAAATATTAATTTTTTCGGTTGATCACACAGCGCTTATGGTCTACTTATTACACTATATTTTTAAATTATTATTTTAATTCAGCCACTTGGTTTAAAAAACTGCTCTCACATGACATCTCTTTCTTCCAAACTATTGGAACTTAGAAATTGCATCATCAAGCCATCAATTAGGTTTAATACCATGTTGGCATCGGGTTTCATTACATAATTTTCTAGGCTAAAAATCAGATCAAAAATCTCATGAAGTAGCTATTTTCAATATTCAACCGCCATGCGATAACCTTGAGATTAAACGATTCTAATTTCAAATATGACTTTTAACAGCAGATGGCGCAGGCTATTAAAAAAGATATGTAAATGCACAATTTCTTTGAGTTTTTCGCTTGAAGTGGAATAACGAAATGTTGCACCCAAAATCGCATGATTTGCCAATTGTGCGGCTTTATTCTTATTTTCTCTCCCTAACCAAACTCCTTACCAATAATATTAGCGGCATAAGCTGCAAGTACATTGGCTGCAACTTGGATATCTGTTTGCCCACCAAGTGCGCCTGTGACTGCCATCGTCACTGCATTCAAGGCTCGACTCTTATCACCACCCACTCCTATTGCTTGGTCACCACTTTTTCATTGGTATTTAAAGATTCATGCTTTAAAAATGCATAAGAGTGGATTTGAGTTTTTCCAAGCTGAAAATGGAGTATAGTTAGTTAAACATGTGCCATATAGAATTTATCGTTTTTCAATAGAATGAAAATTATGCTTACACTCAAATGTGTAAGCACTTTTCAATAATACCAAAAACTATAAAAGCTATGTAACTCATACATTTAGATTAATTTTATATCATCTTTCTAATATCTCTTAAATTTCATAGATAACGTCATACTGACCACTTAACTCTTCTCTTAAAGATTTAAACAATTCCTCTCCTAATAGTTGGAATTTTTTTTCATCCTCTATGGATTTAAAACCAGAATTAATAGGATCATCTAAACATAAAGTTTCATCATACATATCAGACCATAAGATAAGCTTATCTATTAATAACTTTGATATTGGTAATTTTTCTGGATTTAAATTAGCTACTAAACCAAGTTCATCATATTCCCATAAAGGATAGCATTGATAATCTGGCATTAATTTAATTAATTTTTTCATCTAATCGTTCTCTAGTTTTATAAAAAAAGACTATCTAAAATTGATAGTCTTTTTTTAAATTACTCTATTTCACTAAAAAAAAATCCATTTCTCTGTTTTCAATCAAAATCCTGAATACTTCCTTTCTCTCAACTTTAAATCAGGATAAATAACGAGAAAATTGCTCTTTTACTATTATAGAATCTGATGGCAAAGAAACCTCTTCAGGATAACTTTTAATTCCTTTAATTAAAAAAAATCCTAACTCCAAAGAATACTGCTTCCAATTTTTCTCAAAATAGCAGAACTCCACATATTCAAACCAATTCTCTATTATCATGACTAAATCATATTTAAAGTTTATATAATCATTTAAAGTATTACTTTTACCAATTATAAAACCTTTAAAATCATAAAAGTTGATTTCCTCATGAATATATTTTGAGACTAATTCTTCTAATTCATTCAGTATACTGTTACACATTTTAACTACTCTTTTTCTGTCACAATAGTGATTACACGCTTCCTATCTGGACTTAAAATCACATTTAAATCACCAGATTTATATGACCAGTTTCCATTTTGCTGCTTGATTGGCGATTAATTCTTAATAATATCTTCAACATAATTAGATGAAAAAGATAGTGATAAAGGTTCTTTTACGACAAAAAATGTAAACTCTCAAGTCTAAGAGTTTGCATAAGTAAACGGCCGAATTGTGAGTCAATAATGTTTATCTAGGAGACACTAGTAAAACATTCACGCCAATAAAGTTTACAACTTAGTCAAAGCTTGTAAAGTAGACACTACCGTTCCTTTTGGCAAAATAATTTCAGAATAGCTTTTTTCATAATCAAAAGTATAAAACAATCTTTCGCTTTCCTTGTTAAAACCTAAAACCATACCAAAGCCAAATTGGAATAATTCGCCAGTATCTAACCATATTAAATCCTGACTATCAAAAGAACAAAAATCTATTTTCTCAATTGGTATATCACCTATATCACTATTAAGTGCTTTAATCTCTTCAATATTACTACTTAAAATATTAAAAAGAGAATTTAATGTAATATTTATCCCTTTTGCTGGATAACATGTATCATTAATCCAAAAATTAAACACTCCAAGATTTAAATCATTTTTTAATGGATAAACAACATCCCACTGTATAAAAAATCATCACTATATTTAACTATCATTTCGATGCTTTCGATGTGTAACTTATTTTTCGCAGCTCTTTAATTTACTATTCAGTAGAGATTAGAGAACCCGTATATTCCTTCTAATTAAAAGCTGCATGCTCAATTTCATAAACTATCTTTTCTAGTTCATTTTTCTTAATAAAGCACTCATTTATTTCATACTGTTTTAAATCTTTTAGAGAGAAATATGTATTAGCTATTTTATAAGAAATTAACCTTACCTCATCTTTATTTCCAATACAAAATAAATCATACCTATCCTCCCCAAACAAACTACTTTCTAAATTAGCGCTATAAACAAATTCATTATAATCATAATCGACCCATGCTTTATCCATATACTCAGCTTCACTCTCTGCTATAAAGTTCAAATATCGAATTGATAGCATTACTTTAAAACACTCCTTTATGCCCATAAAGAAGTACTTTTCGGAATCAATGACATTACAAAGAGCTCCCACCTTTACTGACTCTTTTTGCGTATATAACATTTGAGTAGACTCCGAACTATATTTATTCCCTTTTATATAAAACCCACAAAAGCAATCATAATCCCGCATGCTTTCAATATATACAATCGGCTCAATAAATAAAGCGAAGGTTTCCTTATTTCCAGAAATCATTATTTCTCATCCCTAAAGCTAAGAGAGTCATACTCATCCATTTAAAAATAAATGCAAACTCTTAGAATTAAGAGTTTGCATAAGTAAATATCCGAATCTCACATATTTTCAATATATAAGGCTGACTCAATAAATAATGAAAAGGTATCATTATTTCCAAAAATCATCATTTATAATTTTATTCCAGTTATTTATGTAAAAAAAGGTTAGAAATTCTTGAGTAACAATTAAGCTTCCACCTTATATTTTGGTTTTCTCCATAATTCAGGCATATGAGGAAATTCAATAAATTCTCTATCTATTCTTTCACGGTATTGAGATAAATTGGCGGGAATAAAAGGCTCATGAAACCACTCATCCCATAAAATTAATAAAAAATTAAAAAAATTCTTATCCCAACTATCCCAACCATCCCAACTGTCCCAATATTCATTGCTAATATTGGGCTTCTGCACATGAGTTGCATCTCCATCCAAATTGTTTAAATCAACATTACCAAGTGGATATTTTTTCTTAGTAATACAATATCTTAAATCTTCCTTATGTTGCAGCATAGATTCTATAGAATGCCATTTATCTATGCTTAGCCATTTATTGATTGCATAGCGAGCATCTTCTTCTTTTGAAAAATCCAAACAATAAAATTCATTCTCAAAATTATAAAATTCCACGGTATCAGGATGCCATGCTCCTTCAATTATGCGCTCTATATGTTCTGGGCTAACATCTATCATACCTATTTTCCTTAACAACGTTTTAATGGGTTAGGTTTAGATTGACCTAATTTTAAATTTGGATTGGCTCTAAAAGCTTTCCCTGTTTTAGGGGCGATATTAATGATTACATCACTTCTAGACTCATTATTTCTTATATTTAATCTAATATTCCCACAAGTTAGTAAAACCACTAAAATATAAAAAACTTTAATAGTCTATACCTATGAACGAAAAAGCAATTAGCCAATATTTAAGTTTTATTCTAAGACACAAACCAGAAGAAATTGGTCTGACATTAGATCGTGAAGGTTGGGCAAATATTGAAGAATTAATATCGAAATCACAACCAGTCAAAAATTTAGCTTTAGATGAAGAAATTATTAAGTATATCGTGAGCAATAGTGATAAAAAGCGCTTTCAAATTTCTGATGATGGGAAATATATTCGCGCTGTACAGGGCCACTCAACCACAAGTGTCGATATCACGCTAAATAAGCTTGTACCGCCAATTTCTCTTTATCATGGTACAGCTCAAAGGTTTATAAATTCTATAAAAGAACAAGGTTTAATCTCAAAAGATCGTCAATATGTACATCTAACAGAAAACAAAGACACTGCTCTATCCGTGGGAACACGTTATGGCAAACCTGAGATTTTAATTATTCATGCTTTAGAAATGCATAAGAATGGATTTGAATTTTTCCAAGCTGAAAATGGAGTCTGGTTGGTTAAACATGTACCGATAGAATTTATTGTTTTTCAGTAGAATGAAAATTATGCTTCCACTCAAAAGTAGAAGCATTTTTCAACAATTAAAAAAATTAAAATCCAATAAGATAAGTTATCTCAATCATATTAATACTATAATTAGATTTCACTAACGACGAACTTTAACCATTCATCAAAATTCTTTTTCTCATAATGATTTTCCCTATTTCCAAGGTCGTACACTAGAACTTTAGGATCACCACTATAATCTGTTGCATCAAAACAAGCTGCCCAGTCACCATCTCTAGCAAATACAATTAAATTTTTACACCCCGTAAGACTAAAATAAATCTCCATAGTTTCATCCAAGGGTTCCACAGCATCATAAAACCACCAAGAGAAGTATGGTATTGAATGTAAAGGTTTTAAATTTTTAGATAATTCCAAATACTTTACAGGATAGTTAAAACCCTGTGGCAGTTCATCTTCACTAAATGGTTTAAAATTATTTTGAAACATAACAATCTACCTATTTATTTACTCTTTATTACTTTAGGATCAAAAATACTTCCATAAGGAAATTGTATAGACCAATTATCAGGAGTTCCCTTCTGGCTAGCTTGCTTTTCTACTCTTAACTTTATTGCTTCTCCCCAAGTATTAGGTGTCTTACCATTTACTTTAAAACGTTCACTTTCAGCTTTAGTTAAAGGTGTATTAAAGTCTCTAACTTTAGCTTTCACTTCAATGTTAGCTTCGCGAGCAGCTAGAATACGGGTATTGTCCATACTAGTTGCTGTACCATTTGGCATAATAACAATATCAACTGGATCCCCATTCCAACCATCTCTCTTCATGCTTTCAACCATACTGTTATAATTGTAAGATTTTCCACCTTTCTGATGAGAAACTGTTGCTTGAGAAAATGAAAGCCTAGTTGGGTCAATAGAAATAGTTTTTCCATAATTAAACGACCCTGCTATTGAATCATTATCTCGATAAAAATTATTTTCTTTAACCACAGACGAATCTATCGACACTTTCTTAGGTAATACAGAACCTCCTATAAGTAAAGTATTTCCTACTACTTCTAAACCTGCAAATGCTCTATCCAAAGCTGTTATTTCTTGATTCGTAAATAATGTTCTATCTGCAAATAAATCATGTCCGCTTTTTAAAGTATTGGCTACTATAGAAGTTAATGCACCACCTTGTACTAATGCCCTAGAACTGTTCAATTGGTTAACTGAGTACACAACTTGATACTCCACAGGTAGCAATTTAGCTTTCATTATCCCTTTGTCATTAACCACTAAATAACGCAATCCAGTAATATCATTTGGATTAGTTATAATTTCACCTTCTTTGTATTTTGATTTACTAACATTCAAAATTTTCGGCACATTTTGCATTGCAGCTAATGCATTTTGTGTAATTACATTTTTCTCACATTGCGCATTCTTACAAGCTTGTAATGCTTGGAAATAAGAATTATTTTTTTGTTTATCTATTTGCTTATCTGGGGTTAATACCCCAAACAAATTATTCTCAACAGCGTTCTGTCCTACTACACCAGCAATCTGAGCACTAAACGCAGAGTCTCCTACAGTACCTCCAACAGCCACACCTATTGCTGAGGTTAGATCACGAATACTTGATTTAACATCTTCTGGTAAAAGATTTGCATCAAACTCACCTCTATCATTTTGATAAGCAGGATTATCTTTATACTGTTTAGTTAGGTAGTCTGCGGCTGTTTCGCTAGCAACGGCTGCACTACCACCTGCGGCTGGATTTCCATTATTTACATAAGCTAATACTGCTCCAAGTATTGCATGTGAAGCCATTTGAGCAGCTTTATTCTTATCTTCCCCATGCCCAAGATTATCACCTATTAGTTTTGAGGCATATGGAGCTAAAGTATTAGCAACAACTTGTAAATCTGTTTGTCCGCCAAGTGCACCAGTGATTGCTGTAGTTACTGCATTTAAAGCACGACTCTTATCACCACCGATTCCCCATGATTCTGCATTATTAAATGCTTCTGCAAAACCCATATCTTTTTTAATCAAGAATTCTTGTTTAGCTGCATCAGTTGAAAGACTTTGATATGTTTCCCAATCTGCTCCACCTTCTGTTTGTAAATCTTTAATTGCTTGAGCTTTTAGCTGATCTGTCTCTTTTTTAGCAGCTTGTGCCTGATTCTGACTATACGTTCTTGTCGCTGCCGCAATCGTAGAAGTCGCATCCGCTACTGTCTTTTGTTTATCTAAAATAGTCTGCAAGTTCGGTAAGGTCTCAACCGCTCTGTTGGCTGTTGCTGCATCGCTATGAATACCCAATTGCTCAACCGTAGTCGTCTTACCACCAACTTTAATATTCCCTTCACTTAAAGTCGCATAAGCGGTACTACTGTCCTTGTCAGACTCCTGTTGTGGCAGGCTTGGGCTAAAACTGGTTGCATTACGCCAGTTGTCATTATTAGTTGGTGTTGATGCTTTGCTATCTCCAGTTTTACCTTTTGAGTCACCCGAAGCTTTGCTACTACTAAAATTACCAGATGCCTGCCAAGCTGTACCGAACGAAGCTTGCAAGCGACCTCCAGCTCCAGTTTGTTTGGTATTTTGCTCAACAGTGTCTTGTAAACTGTCAACTTTAAGTTGACCACCTACATTTGCATCAATACGATCTGCTTTAGCCTGTGCTCCACGTAGAGTGGTGTCGCCTTTACTGGTTAAGCTGATATTTTTTGCATCTAACGTCGTTTGGTTATGGGTATTACTGTCTGAATGATTACTGCCTTTACCAAAACCAGCCTCACCATAAATGTAAGCACCTGTCTGCGCCCCGACAGACACCCACCCCCACACTCAAGCCCGCATTACTATTTTTTACCGTCGGCTTTATTTTGGCTTTGACCAGACTCCAAAATAATATTTTTTGAAGAATCTAGATTGATTTTATCTTCTGCTTTTACCTGTGTATTTTGAAGTAGCAGTCACTAAACCTCAAAGACCATAGATAAAAAATAATCTAATAACTTATCACACTCATCCACTTTATTTTCTCCCAAAAGCTGAACCATTGCTCCATCAATCACAAACAAAAACATGTGGGCATCTTCTTTTGAAGCATTTTCGTTGGTGGTTAAAAGTAACTTATAGATTTCGTTAATAAGCCAATTTCGGTAGTCAATTACAAGCTGATACGCCTTTGGATGGGTCTTCGCAATTTCAAAAATGGCTTTAAATGGTAAATGATAAAGCCCATCTAAGTCAGCATGTAAAAAGTAAATCTTACGGAGTTTTTCAACCACGGTTAATTGTTTTTCAATATAGATAATTGAAATGACCGCATGTTTAAGCCCATCTTTTTGAAAAGTTAAACTCATTTCAATGAGCCGCTCTTTCGAGTGGAAGTAGTTATAAAACGTAGCTTTTGGAATGTTTGCCGACTCAACAATTCGGTCTACCCCAACCTTATGAAAACCATATTTATTAAATAAAAACCTTGAAGTGTGAAGCACGCTTAAAGCACGAAATGGAAGATCTATATATGGCATAGTTTTACCGTTATAAAAAATTATTGTTGTATATAAATGAGATATAAAAAGCCGCTGCCTTTGGGAGAAAAAAGGCATAGCAAAGCCGTAAAGACTGTGCCCAGCACATCTCAAAGTTTAATTGTCTAAGTTTTAAGTAATAACGAGCTAAAGCCTGAAAAAGCCTTACGGCGATCAAGCTGCGTTAAATGTTTTAAGCTGTGTTGTTATAGCTTTTGGCAATGGTTGCCAAGAAATAATGGATGTGCAAAGCCAACTCCTTTTTATTGGGAGTTCTGCCAGACATTAAAATTATGGTGGCAGAACGAAGGGGGTTCGCAGACTGGTCAAACGAGGCCAGCACACCCAAAGGTGTCCCCCTCCGTTCCACCATAGAGGGGGCACGAGGGTGTACACACTAAAAGAAGAATCTTTTAATGCTCGTTTGATTCGGTCTGCGACAACCGACTGGCAATGTAGGCCAGCACGCAAAGGATAATAGTCACTATATTTGTCGTCAAGCACAAAAAGTGACATTTGCACTAAAATACAGCAATTAAAATAATCGACAGTTAAACAAGTAGTTAACAACATTATTTAGAATATCTAACTAAAAAAGTTATAATTTCACAATATGCGTAAGATTAACTAAAATAAGGCTTCTAATAATTAAAATAGAAGCCTCTTTTTATAAATTAATAAATACTTGTACACTTCTCATAGGCTAAACATACAGCTTGTCCTAATTCTTCATCAGTTACATCATTTGTAATAATGATTTCATCATCTTTACTTAAATCTGAAAAAACTATAATCTAATCCATCTTGATGATATCAATTAAACTCTATGAGTATTACTACATACTAAATCATAAAACAATCCTATAATCCCTATCTACAAGGGGTTTTATTAACTTATTCCACCAATATATACCATTTTTTACATCATCTGATAAATAATCCAAACTACTTGATAACCTATTAATCTGATCAATAACAAAATGAAAATCTTGTTTACTTAGCTCATCAAAACGCATAAAAATAATTTGTTCAATAATTTGTTCATATATATCTGGATAACTTTTCTCAAAAAGATATGAAATCAAACTTGATATATAGGCATCAACAGTAGAGTTAACATTAATAGTTAATAATATTTCATCAGAAAGTTTTTTTTCTTTACCAATAATATAAGTCATACCCATATTCTATCTCACTATTAAAATCTTTTCTCTTTGATAAGAAGGAAGGCTTTTTATAAAATTATTGAATATAATCTGATTCTCAGGAGTTAGAACTCTAAAGTCTACTGGTACAATGTCAGCTTTATTCAAGTGATCAATTATTTGTTGCTTTCCTGGCGGTAAGTTTCCATCGGTAATTGATTTTGTCATATTCTTTTCATAAAATTTGTTTAAACCATCTATCTCTTTCTGATTTAAACTCTTTGTACTATACATAATATCTACTTTTTTCCCGCTTGAGGTGATGAAATCATAATCAGCCCCTGCTGGAGCACGCTCCATTTTACCTAAAACCTTTTCAATTTGCGCTGCTGTCGCTGCTTCTGCTGGATTTAATTTACCATTACCACCTATATCTTTCGTATTTAATCTAGCTTGTCCCTCTAAAGGCGTATCAGTGATATTTACCTCTGTAGTACCATCTACATTTTTTATAATTTGTTTTTCATCTACTTTGTTATTACCAAACCACCCTTTTACCGTACCCACTACTTTCGACCAAACGTCTGAGTCCTTGGCAACTACAACGATTGGCTCTAATAATTTTGTTGCTCCCCATGAAGCTGCTGTTGTTGCTACCGCTTCACCTCCTTTTTCCAATATCTCCTGCTGAGTTGCATAACGCTCACCTTCTCTTGGTGCACATGAAGATCCTGCAACTTTTACACAGATAATGAAATCTCCATCAGCATTAATTTTATAAGTACTATTATCTTTAATAGCCTGTAACTGCTCTTTTGCATATTGCCCATTCTGATCATTTTTGATTTCATCAATTTCATGTGGTAATAACACATTCTCTAATGCATTATTCTCCACCGCATTCTGCCCAATCACACCTGCTAACTGTGCATTCGATGCTGAATCACCCACTGTGCCACCTACAACTGCGCCAATCGCAGCCGTTAAATCTCTAATACCAGTTTTGATATTTTCTGGTAATAGATTTGCATCAAACTTACCTGTTTCAGGATTAATCGCTGTCTTGCCATCGTTGTATTGGTTTGCGAAGTAATCTGCTGCCGCTTCACTTGCAACTGCTGCACTACCGCCCGCTGCCGGATTACCTCCATTTAAGTAAGCTAGCGTTGCACCCAATATCGCATGACTTACCAATTGTGCTGCCTTGTTCTTGTCCTCTCCATGCCCAAACTTCTCTCCAATCATATTGGCTGCATAAGGTGCTAAAGTATTTGCAGCAACTTGTAAATCGGTTTGTCCACCAAGTGCACCCGTAATTGCTGTAGTTACCGCATTTAAAGCACGGCTCTTGTCTCCGCCCATACCCCATTGCTGGGTTACTGCTTTTTCTTTGGCAAGCGCTGCATGATAAACACCGTATTGCGCTAAATATGCATCCTTCTCAGCTGCAGTCATCTCTTTCAGTTTGGTTTGTTCTTCCGAACTTAATTGACTGGTAATCTGTTTCCCAATCGCTTCTTTTTCTGCTGCTGCATTCTTGATCTGGTCTTGGGCATAAGTACGGGAGGCAGCCGCAATCGTAGAAGTCGCATCTGCTACTGTCTTTTGTTTATCTAAAATAGTTTGTAAGTTCGGTAAAGTCTCAACCGCTCTGTTGGCTGTAGAGGCATCACTATGAATACCCAATTGCTCAACCGTAGTCGTCTTACCACCAACTTTAATATTCCCTTCACTTAAAGTCGCGTAAGTGGTACTACTGTCTTTATCAGACTCATGCTGCGGCAGGCTTGGGCTAAAGCTGGTGGCATTACGCCAGTTGTCATTATTAGTTGGTGTTGGTGCTTTACTATCGCCAGTTTTACCTTTACCCAAACTTGTACCGCCAGATAAGCTAACTGTAGTTGCATCGTACTGACTTTTGTTTTCGATATTGCTAAAAGTTAACTGGTTTGTAGTCAGGTCATTTTTATCTTTAGTTGCAGTCGAAACAATGGCACCACCTTTTAAGTCAACACTATCTGCTTTTACATGATAACCACCGTCTCCAGCAAATAATCCAGACTGCTGATTAACGCTATTCGAATCACCCGAAGCCTTGCTACTACTAAAATTACCAGATGCCTGCCAAGCTGTACCGAACGAAGCTTGCAAGCGACCACCCGCTCCAGTTTGTTTGGTATTTTGCTCAACAGTGTCTTGTAAACTTTCAACTTTGAGCTGACCACCTACATTTGCATCAATACGATCTGCTTTTGCCTGTGTTCCACGTAGTGTGGTGTCACCTTTACTCGTTAAGCTGATATTTTTTGCATCTAAAGTTGTTTGGTTATGGGTATTACTGTCTAAATGATGACTGCCTTTACCAAAACCAGCCTCACCATAAATGTAAGCACCAGTTTGCGCACCAACAGAGACACCCACACTTAATTATACTTTAGCTAAATTTTTATTTAATAAAGATTTCTTACTTTACAGGGATCTACTTTTTCTAATTTTATCTCATCAGAAAATGCTAAATCTCCCCACCAAAATTTTTTATGTGTAACAATTTTTGCACTTGAAAAAGCATTCTTAATACTTCTATCCAGACTATCAGAACCAGTACTAGGAGTAAGTTTAATGTTATAAGCCTGATTATCCATTTTCAGGTCAAAATCCACTTTAATATTTAAATTATTAGGTGGCTGTAATATAGAACCTCTTTCCATGTTATTCTTCGAACTTTCAGATAATTGATTCTTAGAGTATGTTTCACGTTGGAATACACTTGGGAGTACCTTTTTATAAATAAATGGTAAACTTCTATATGCCACCTTTTCATTTTCAAATACTTGTTGCTTTTCATAATTAGCATAAGTTATTTTATATTCACATGAATAAACTTTTCCAGTGATATTAGCAGCTGCCACATAATATTTAACAATATTATTTTCAGCAGATAAAATTTTTAATGGAATAGCAATCATAAATATTATTAGTAGAAATTTTATTAAAAGGCTCAACTATTAATACTCCCAGTTGTTTCAAACAAATTTATTTAACAAATAAATAGTCAACTTCAACTCAAATACCTGTAAGATAATTATTAAAGAGAAATCGCATATATCCCAACTCCTTCAACAATTTGGTCAGGATATTCTTCTGAATAAGTAACCCTATAATTCGTCAATATTTCTGCAGGAATAATTTCACCGGACATATCGCTATCTTCTTTATATTCTAAATAATGCGCATCCCCTTCAAAATAAAAATTAAAATCATCTTTAACTAAATCTAGGCGATCACCTATTCCTAAAAGACCTAATAGTTTTCCTTTATATCCTCTATCTAGAAAAATTCGTATTAATTTTTTTGAATCTCCATCAAAAGTTAATATGACAGAGTTTTCCCATGAACAATAAATTTCATTAATCCATTCCTGCCACGGCAATAATTCATGCCGATGAAAAACCAACCAAATATTTTTCTCTTGTACAGTTTCGTATTCCTCTCTTCTCACATCACGGAATAGTGCCTGACTTCGAAACTCTTCAAAATCCATACCTAATGAAATTCCTGCTGCTTCTTTTGAAGGAAAGATATCTTTATTCAAGTCAGGTACTAAATGATTAGTTTCTATCATTTATTAGAATTTCCACTTTAAAGGAACTAATGTTTAATAGTCACACCTATCGAAAACTAATTTTCATATTTGTAACCATTATTCAGTTTTATCTAACATATAAGCTGACTCTGGTATAACAGCTATCGCCATTACTTTCTGCTGTGGAAGTTCTTCTAAAGATTGACCATAGCCTGTGATTTCTAATCCACCATATTTAGTATCTGTGTAGAACCATTCCTCAGCTTCATCAAATTCTAGATCACTATAAACTTTAAAATCTTTAACTTGGCTATATAAACCTAAATTCTCTTTCGTTCGCCCCTGATAAGAATATAGTGATTTATGATTGTTAAGCACTTCAAAAGCCCAAACCTTGACAAAAAATACTTTATGGCAGCGAATCCCAATATGTAAAGCCCTTGAATAAAAAGAATCCTGCAGTTGAAATAAATTATCACGATTTGTTAAAGATGCATCTGATAGTACAAAGTGATAATATCCATCACCATCATCATTAATAAAAGACTCCTCTAATTTTAGAGTAGGTGAACCATCAAACCTATATAGTTCCTTTTGTGCATCGACAATATATTTAGAGAGTATAGACTTCAAACATTCATGCTCTAAACCAATTGGAATGCCCGCTATAGAGTTAGATGGAATAATTGGAGCACACCAAGAAATAATAATAGGATTCTTACTTATATTCATTTCACAGGAACCCATCTATTTGTTGAAGTATTAAATTTAATAATTTGGCCATTTGAGTTCATATAAGTTGTATTCTTATCATAAATTGGCTTATTACCCTCAAAAGTCAATTTATAGCTATTAGTATCAATAACTTTGACTTTTGAACCATTAGAGTAAGTGATTTTATAATATTCACCCATATGAGTCGACTGCTTAGTAGTAACGTTCCCTATAGTCGATGGACTATATTGAATCTCTTTTATACCAGATGCACTGCCATTGACTTGATAAACTTGAGCATTACCTGATGAACTTGATCTTGGTGGAACTTTCGATAGAGTCGCACCATCCATTTCAAATGATTGCTTAATTTGATCAATTGATTTTCCCCAAACACTGGAAGGATTATTAACAATATCTCGAGGAACCCCTGCTTGCCGAGCTAATTCTTCTCTTAATTTTGACTTTTGTGCAGCAGAAATTGCACCATTACTGTTAATCGCATTCTCTACCGCTTTAAAATCTTTTAAAAGAATTTTACCGCCCCCAATAAAGGCAGCACCATCAACTGCAGAAATAACCCTGCCTAAAATTGATAATTGATCTTGACTTAACAGTGTTTTACCAGTTACAGCTCCGTACACGCCTAATAAAGAGTTCGCACCAGGGCTGAAGAAAGACATATCTTCTATAGATTTTGAAAGTTCCTGTTTATGCGTTACATAGTAATAAACTTGATCATCCACAGGTAAAATTTTAGCCTTTAAGACCCCATTTTCTTTTATAACAATATACTTAAGACCAGATTCATCGTTAGGATTTGATATAACATCGCCTGCTTTATAATTTTTACCATTTAATGTTAGTTCTTTTGGAACATACTTCATGGCATCCAATGCATTTTCCGTTAGTACAGTTTTCAAACATTGTGTATTACCTTTACAGGCAAACTCTCTCTGGAAATATTCATTATTCTTTTGGGGATTACCCTTAACTCCAAATATATTATTTTCAACAGCGTTCTGTCCAACTACACCAGCAATCTGCGCACTAAATGCAGAGTCTCCGACAGTACCTCCGACAGCTACACCTATTGCTGAAGTTAGATCACGAATACTTGATTTAACATCTTCTGGTAAAAGATTTGCATCAAACTCACCTCTATCATTTTGATAAGCAGGATTATCTTTATACTGTTTAGTTAGGTAGTCTGCGGCTGTTTCGCTAGCAACGGCTGCACTACCACCTGCGGCTGGATTTCCATTATTTACATAAGCTAATACTGCTCCAAGTATTGCATGTGAAGCCATTTGAGCAGCTTTATTCTTATCTTCCCCATGCCCAAGATTATCACCTATTAGTTTTGAGGCATATGGAGCTAAAGTATTAGCAACAACTTGTAAATCTGTTTGTCCGCCAAGTGCACCAGTGATTGCTGTAGTTACTGCATTTAAAGCACGACTCTTATCACCACCGATTCCCCATGATTCTGCATTATTAAATGCTTCTGCAAAACCCATATCTTTTTTAATCAAGAATTCTTGTTTAGCTGCATCAGTTGAAAGACTTTGATATGTTTCCCAATCTGCTCCACCTTCTGTTTGTAAATCTTTAATTGCTTGAGCTTTTAGCTGATCTGTCTCTTTTTTAGCAGCTTGTGCCTGATTCTGGCTATACGTTCTTGTCGCTGCCGCAATCGTAGAAGTCGCATCTGCTACTGTTTTTTGTTTATCTAAAATAGTTTGTAAGTTCGGTAAAGTCTCAACCACTCTATTTGCTGTCGAGGCATTACTATGAATACCCAATTGCTCAACTGTAGTCGTCTTACCACCAACTTTAATATTCCCTTCACTTAAAGTGGCATAAGTGGTACTGCTGTCTTTATCAGACTCCTGTTGCGGCAGGCTTGGGCTAAAACTGGTTGCATTACGCCAGTTGTCATTATTAGTTGGTGTTGGTGCTTTGCTATCTCCAGTTTTACCTTTACCTAAACTTGTACCACCAGATAGGCTAACTGTAGTCGCATCGTACTGACTTTTGTTCTCGATATTGCTAAAAGTTAACTGGTTTGTAGTCAGGTCATTTTTATCTTTAGTTGCAGTCGAGACAATCGCTCCGCCTTTTAAGTCAACACGATCTGCTTTCACATGGTAACCACCATTTCCAGCAAATAAGCCAGATTGCTGATTGACACTATTCGAATTACCCGAAGCCTTGCTACTACTAAAATTACCAGATGCTTGCCAAGCTGTACCAAACGAAGCTTGCAAGCGACCTCCCGCTCCAGTTTGTTTGGTATTTTGCTCAACAGTATCTTGTAAACTTTCAACTTTAAGCTGACCACCTACATTTGCATCAATACGGTCTGCTTTTGCCTGTGCTCCACGTAGTGTGGTGTCACCTTTACTGGTTAAGCTGATATTTTTTGCATCTAAAGTTGTTTGGCTATGTGTATTACTGTCTAAATGATTACTACCTTTACCAAAACCAGCCTCACCATAAATGTAAGCACCTGTTTGCGCACCAACAGAGACACCAACACCCACACTTAAGCCTGCATTACTGTTTTTACCATCCGCTTTATTTTGGCTTTGACCTGACTCCAGAATAATATTTTTTGAAGAATCTAGATTAATTTTATCTTCTGCTTTGACCTGTGTATTTTGAAGGTGAATATCGCCATTAGTACTGGTTAAGTTGATATTTCCGCCAGCTTTCAAGTTGTTTTGTTGCGAAGTGGCATAGCTACTATTTTGCTGATTTTTATTGGTACTAAAGCCAATACCAGATTCAGCTTTAAATAGTGCGCCCCCTTTTATATCACTATAGGTTTGGTAACCCTGAGCACCTGCTGCAACAGCTTGTAATGCTTGGGTACGGTCATCTGCTTTACTGTTTTTCGCTTTATCCGCTGCATTCAATAAGTCAATCAGCGGTGAACTCACACGACTAAATTGTCCAATTTTTAAGTCTTTGCTATTTTCAGATGAGCTACCCGTATCATGGCCTTCTAAAACCTGAATGTCTTGCGCCTTAATATTTAGATCTTTCGCTGCAACAACATCAGCAACTTGTTGGGTATATTGACGGCCTGCCTGAATATTGACATTTCCTTCTAAACTACCCACTTGACTGCGTTGCTGTTCAACATCATGACTATTGCTTTGGCTCTGACCATTCATATAACCATAGAACTGTTCAGTATCTGAAATCTGCGCGCTACCAATCCCTTTATTTGAGCTTTGTTCACTTTGGCTTTGGCTGTTCTGGCTCGACTTGATATTGATATCACGAGCAGCATTAAGGTTCACATCACCTTTTGAAGCAACCGAACTACCGATAATATTGATGTCACCTTGCCCAGTTTGTAGGGTTGTTTTTCCACCGACCGAAAGCTGAGTTCCTGTCGTTTGTGTACTACGGCCATCACCTTGGTTTTTGTTTTTAAATGTTCCAGCAGGTGCAGCCCAATCACGGTTATCAATACTAAAACCACTTTGTTTACGGTCAGCAGTTTGCTCTGAATCACTCTCAGCAACACCTAGATTAATATTTTCCTTGGCATGCAATAATGCATCACCTTCAGCAGAAAGCTGCGCACCTTGGCTATTAATACTTCCTTCTGTTGCAATAATATTTAAATTGCCTTTAGCTGTAGCTTGGGTGACTACGGCTTGAGTGCTGGATGTATTACTCACCTGATTTGTTTTATTGCTACCTGCTTGAATGGTCACTGGTGTCATCGCTGCCATAGATGCTTTACGAACAGCTTCACCTTGGGCCATTACTTGACCAACGGCGCTATCAGAGAATTGTCCATTGTTCATACTGTTTTTATAAGCAGATGCAGCAGCCATCGCTGGCGAATAAGTCACACCAACCGAAATACCAGACTGTTTGCTATGAACTGCTGAATGTTGCTCATCAGTTGCATATCCTGAATTTAAATTAACATTTGCACCTTTTAGATTGAGGTCTTTTCCTGCATCTAAAATAGCTGCTTCAGTGGTCAAATCTTTACCAGCAATAATGGTCGTATCACCTTTTTGGCTACGAACTACACTTTGAGTTAAGGTTGTAGATTTTCCATTCTCTTTTGTATTTAAGCTCGATTTTGCATAGCCTACACTTGCCACACCATCTGAAAGGCTCGCTTTAAATCCTGATTTTTTGACAGTCTGCTCTTGTTGATTAGCATATTGATTTTCCGCAGCAGTAATGTTCACATTCTCTTTGGCCTGAATCTGGGTTAACTCATTGGACACCACCTGACTACCACGAATATTGATATTATTTGCATCGAGTAAAACTTTTTTACCACTGATCGTACTTGATATCGCTTCACTGGCTTGATCATGAGTAAAACCAGTATCCGTCTTACTGCCCAAAGTTCCTTTATGTTTCTCATACCACTGTCGGTCAAACTGGCTGGTCTTACGACCTTCCTCAATATCTAACTGATTAACTGCGGAAAGTTGAGTTGTTCCTTGTTCGCTATTTAAACCGGAACCTTGTACTTTGATGTTTTGTCCATTTAACAATAATGAGCTATTGCTATTCAGCTGACTACCGACATCTTGAGTTTTCTGGCTAGTCGCATGATTTTGTGCATCACGGTAAGTTGTAAGTTTATAACCCGTTTTTACTGTGCCAATGTCAACATTACCTACAGTATTGATCACTGTTGCACCATTGCTGTTATTGAGTTCAGCAGCTTTAAGAACCGTATTTCCAGCTACGTCAACAACCAGTGTTGCTTTATTCGGTTGGATCTTATTACCACTACCTACATAAAGCCCTGCAACACGGTCCACTCCTGTTGTGCTTGAACCAAAACCACCTACCTGAGTTGTCGATGTTCTTGTCGTTGTCTCAATTTTAAGATTACCACCGACTTTAACCGCCATTGCATCTTTGGCACTGATTTGACCTCCAATATTATTGAGGTCTTTTTTCGTGGTGATATCAACGGTATTGCCTTGTATACGGCCCATCAGGTTATTAATATTATTTGCAGTAATCTGAACAGCTTCTCGTCCAGCAATGGTTGAACCATTCAGTAAGTCGCCGTTTAACTTAAAGTTAACGCTATTACCCGTAAGTAAAGAACCGTCTCCTTTTAAGTCTCCTACACGAGCTTTTACATAAACTTGCGGAACAAGCGCTTTTGTTTTCGTTCCATCTTGTAGAGTCACGTCTTTTTCAACTAACCAGACAATATCACTAGTCAATTGCGCAATTTGCGTAGCACTTAAAGCAATACCAGGACGCAAGCCATATTGTTTAGCAAAAGTCACCCCGTTATTCATTAAGGCTTTATATTGTTCCTCATCGGATCCATAACCTTCCAAGAAACGATAACCAGTCAAATTAGCTATCTGGTCTTGCACCATTCGCTGCTCATAAAAACCATCTCCTAGACGTTTTTGTTGCAGTGCAGGGTCAAGTCCTAAAGCATTCAGCATATAATCTGAAGATAACCATTGGTTGTAATTGGTAAAGTTCGGATCAGTCTCAATGATAT
>Ga0209795_10000962_pt1 | contig 19168 bp, 20 predicted proteins | sample AgamicOrMarz_FD_187166 | JGI IMG/M metagenome (GOLD analysis project Ga0209795, IMG submission 187166) | Agave microbial communities from Guanajuato, Mexico - Or.Ma.rz (SPAdes) (version 2) | ecosystem: Host-associated > Plants > Phyllosphere > Phylloplane/Leaf | place: Guanajuato, Mexico...
ATGACACGCCGTGACTTACAGATGGCAATGCGTGAAAAAGGTCGCCCATGGGAAATCGGTAAGGCTTTTGATTTTTCTGCACCAGTTGGCCCAATTCATCCGATTACTCAAACGGGTGAAATCAATAGTGCCGATATTCATTTAACGGTAAATGGTAAAACTGAACAGCACAGCGATGTCAGTCACCTAATTTGGTCTGTGGCCGAAACGATTGCTAATTTATCTACGTTATTTGAACTAAAAGCAGGTGATTTGATTTTTACAGGAACTCCAGAAGGCGTGGGTGCGGTAGTGAAAGGTGATGTTATGCGTGCAGATATTACTGGACTGACTGGAATTACGGTGAATGTGAAATAAATCAAATTGATCTGATTTATTGAAATAGGTGCTCAACCTAAATAAAAAATACAGTTGGGCACCTTTGCTAAGGATTGCATATACGCCAATGTATTGGCGAAAGGAGCTCTCATGTCTCAAAATTCTATAGACGTACAAAGTTTCATTGATGAAATACCACTATCGTCTTTGCAAAAATTAATCATGTGGTTGTGTTTTTTGATTGTTGCGATTGATGGGTTTGATACCGCAGCAGTTGGATTTATTGCACCTGCTTTAAAGGCAGAATGGGGATTACAAGCAACCGATTTGGCACCTTTATTTGGCGCTGGCTTATTTGGACTGATGGCCGGCGCACTCATTTTTGGGCCGTTATCCGATAAATTAGGCCGTAAACCGATTTTAATTGGTTCGGTGATTATGTTTGGAATTGCCAGTGTTTTTGCCTCTTTTTCAGCAGATTTACAAACCCTAATTATTTGGAGATTTCTCACTGGTTTGGGTTTAGGTGGGGCTTTACCCAATGCAATTACTTTAACCTCTGAATACGCGCCTACATCTCGTCGCTCTAATCTTGTAACCATGATGTTCTGTGGCTTTACTGTGGGTTCCGCTCTTGGTGGTATTTTTTCGGCTCAGCTACTTCCCCATATTGGCTGGCACGGTATTTTGCTTATTGGAGGAGTGTTGCCTTTAGCGACTGTACCTTTCTTATATTTCTTATTACCTGAATCTATTCGATTTTTAGTGCTTAAAAAGAAGGGCACCGAGAAAATTGAAAAGATTATTCACCGCATCGCACCGCATTTAAATAGCACTCCTACATTGGTTCCAACAGTCAATGAAGTCGAAAAATCAAGTTTGAAAGATTTGTTTAATAAAGGCTTTGCTTTGGGCACTTTTTTGATTTGGTTTACCTTTTTTATGAGCCTTCTCATTATTTATATGATTTCAAGTTGGATGCCTACTTTACTGACCAATGAGGGCTTCAATTTATCCAATGCATCATGGCTTACTTCAATTTTTCAAATAGGTGGAACGATCGGTGCCATTGTCTTAGGCCTGCTAATGGATAAGATGGATGCAACCAAAATTTTAAGTACAGCTTATGTTTTTGGTGGTTTTTTCCTGATTTGTTTAGGGTTTGGAATTGAACAGGCAAATACGGTTTTATTGATGTTTGCCATGTTTGGGGTAGGTGCAGGAATTAGTGGTTCGCAAGTAGGAGCAAATGCTTTTGCATCTAGTTTTTATCCAACACATTGCCGTGCAACAGGGGTAAGTTGGGCGAATGCAGTAGGGCGTTCAGGGTCGATTGTAGGATCAATTATGGGCGGTTGGTTAATGTCATTAAATCTCTCCAGTTTTGAAATTTTAAGTATTTTAGCGATACCTGCATTTTGTGCCGCGGTTTCATTATTACTGATTCAGCATCTTAAAAAAACACAGTCTCGAGCCGCACTCTTAAATTAAATTGATCTATCACTTTAAATAAACCTTTCTATATTTTTATTATAGAAAGGTTCTTATATTGGGTGGATTTATCGTCCTTGTTTTGCCAGCAAATCTAGTGCGACATCAACAATCATATCTTCTTGACCACCGACCATGCGGCGTTTACCGAGTTCTACCAAAATATCAACGGTTTTAAGACCATATTTTTGTGCAGCAATTTCTGAGTGACGTAGGAAGCTGGAATATACACCTGCATAACCTAGAGCAAGTGTTTCACGGTCTACACGTACCGGACGGTCTTGTAGGGGGCGAACCACATCATCGGCAGCGTCCATAAGTGCATATAAGTCTGTACCGTGTTGCCAACCCATTTTGTCAAAAGCTGCAATACAAACTTCTAGTGGTGCATTACCAGCACCAGCGCCCATGCCTGATAGGCTGGCATCAATTCGGTCGCAACCTTCTTCTACGGCAACAATCGAGTTTGCCACACCTAGACTTAAGTTGTGGTGGGCGTGAATACCTGTTTGAGTTGCAGGGTCAAGTACGTCTTTGACTGCACGGAATCGATCACGAATATCATTCATATTCATTGCGCCGCCAGAGTCAACCACATAAATACAGGTTGCGCCGTAGCTTTCCATGAGTTTTGCCTGTTGCGCCAGTCCTTGAGGGCTGATCATGTGGCTCATCATTAAAAAGCCGACGGTATCCATGCCTAAATGACGAGCATATTCGATATGCTGTTTAGACACGTCTGCTTCTGTACAATGTGTTGCAACACGAACAATATGCGCACCGGCTTGGTAGGCATTTTTTAAGTCATGAACCGTACCGATACCTGGAAGCAACAATGTCGCAATCTGACTGTGTTCAAGTACGTCAGCAACAGCTTCAATCCATTCCAAATCGGTATGTGCACCAAAACCGTAGTTGAAACTAGAGCCTTGTAAGCCATCACCATGAGCAACTTCAATCGAGTCGACTTTTGCTTTGTCTAATGCGCGGGCAATATCTTGTACATTTTGAATTGAATATTGATGGCGGATAGCATGGCTGCCGTCACGTAAGGTGACATCGGAAATATAAAGTTTTTTCGTCATTGTATTCATCCTTGAGCATTCATGGCTTGAGCCATACGTTCTGCTGTGGCAAGTGCTGCTGAGGTCATAATGTCGAGGTTACCGGCATAAGCAGGTAAATAGTGGGCAGCACCTTCAACTTCGAGGAAGACCGAGGTTTTTAATCCGCTAAATGTACCCAGTCCAGCAATGTGTAAATCTGTAACCTGATCAAACTGGACCTTTTGTTTGAGGCGATAACCCGGCACGTAATTGTTGACCGCAGCAGCCATTTTTTCAATTGAAGCAGCAATAGCAGCTTCATCTGCCGCATCGGAAAGTACATAAACTGTATCACGCATGATTAGAGGTGGTTCTGCCGGATTGAGCACAATAATCGCTTTGCCTTTTTGTGCACCGCCAATCACTTCTAAAGCTTTGGATGTGGTTTCGGTAAATTCATCAATGTTGGCACGTGTACCCGGACCTGCTGATTTACTGGAAATAGAGGCAACAATTTCTGCATAATGCACTTTAGCCACTTGAGAAACAGCAGCGACCATCGGGATAGTTGCCTGACCGCCACATGTCACCATATTGACGTTATTTTGAGCCAGATTTTGCTCCAGATTGACCACAGGAACACAATAGGGGCCGATAGCTGCCGGTGTTAAATCGATCATTTTGATGTTAGGTTTATGCTGGCGTAAAAATTCATCGTTAAAGCGATGGGCATTAGCAGAAGTGGCATCAAAGACAATATCAATGTCGGCAAACTCAGGAAGTTTAACCAAACCTTCAACACCTTCGTGCGTGATTGCAACACCCATGCGACTGGCGCGTGCAAGACCGTCAGAGTTGGCATCAATTCCCACCATAGCACCCATTTCAAGGTGTTGGGCATTGCGTAGAATTTTAATCATTAGGTCGGTGCCGATATTTCCCGAACCTATAATTGCGGCTTTTATTTTTTTACTCATTGTTTTAATCTCGGAAAAAGTGGCTTAATGACTAAATGACACGGCAACTTGACCGATGCCATCAATGACTGCTTCAAACTGGTCACCTGCATTGACTGCAACCATAGGTCCCAATGCACCGGTGAGAATAATGTCATCTGCCTGTAATGGTTCACCTAAACTTGCCATTTTACGTGCTAACCAGACAGCTGCATTAAGTGGATGGCCTAGGCATTCTGCACCGCTACCACTTGAAACCACTTCGCCATTACGGGTCATTTGCATGCTAGCTTTACGCAAGTCTAATTTATCAATACGTTGAGCGGGGCCACCCAATACAAAACATCCGCTGGATGCGTTGTCTGCAACGGTATCGACAAAACGAATTTGCCAGTTTTCAATACGACTGCCTACAATTTCTAAGGCTGGTATGACCCATTCCACAGCGGAAATAAGTTCGGATAGTGTAAGGTCAGTACGTGGTAAATCATGTTTGAGAATCAGTGCGATTTCAGCTTCAATTTTTGGCTGTAAAACACGTGAGAACGGTACAGTGTCATTGTCACCATAGGCCATATCGGCAAATAGTGTGCCGAAGTCGGGCTGATCAACACCTAGCTGTGCCTGAACTTTGGGATTGGTCAGTCCGATTTTACGACCGACTACGCGACGTCCTTGTGCGCAGGCATGGGCCACGTTTAAACGTTGAATGGTATACGCAGCTTCGGCATTGTCCTCACCGATTAAATCGCGAATCGGTGCGATGGCTTGACCAGCGTTTTCAGCCTGACGTAATGCCTGTGCTACGGTATCTAAAGCATCGTTTGTCATATCAGTTCCTTGATAAAAAAGTCCCGAAAACCGCATTAGGCTATCGGGACAAAACTTTACTGTTTGAGGAAATGCGTTACGAGACTATTAAACTCATCTGCATGCTCAATCATTGCCCAGTGCCCACATTGGTTGATAAGAACCAAACGAGAGTTAGGGACGTGTGCAGTCAGTAATAACGAGGTTTCATAAGAGACAACTCGGTCATCTCGGCCATGAATAAACATTGATGGCACTTTAATGTCACGGAGTTTGCTGAGATCAACCCATTTTGGTAAAGGCGCACCTTTTGGTAAGCCAGCGACATAGTTTTTAAGATGTTCAGGGCGTGCTAATGCAGCATCAGAGCGAGCTTTACATAGCTCTGGGGTTGCAAAACGAGCTTTATCGAAACACATGATTTCAACTAGGCGTTGCATGTTTTCAGGGCTTGGGTCTTGGTATGCTTTAATCAAGACTTTTAAACCTTCTGATGGGCCATCGCCAGCACCGAACAATGTTGGAATTTTCCCGACAGGAGGTCCCATGGTCACTAAGTGTGTAATACGTTCAGGGTATTCAGTGGCTAAACGTAATGAGGTTTGACCGCCCATTGAATTACCGATAAACGCTGCTTTTTCAATACCAAGTGCATCCATAAACTGGATTGCAGCATCGACGTGGTCTAATTGTTCGACAGTTGCAGCATCTGATTCACCCCAACCTGGCATATCTACTGCGTACACATGAAAATGTTCAGCCAATGCACCAATGTTCCCAGCGAAGTTACTCCAACCTGTTGCACCAGGACCACTGCCATGCAACAAAATCACTGGATGACCTTGACCTGCTTCGTAATAACGTAATTTCCAATCTTTGGTTTGGACTTCACGAGCGAGATTTTCCTTGGTAATTTGCATAATTTTATTCCTTATGTGTTATTGCTGGCAGCAAGTTGTTCGGCAACCACTTTCCCGGAACGGTGTCCCCAAGAACTGAGTCGATCTAAGTGTTTGATTTGCCAAGTGTCTTCGTCGATGACTAATCCACCCCAACCAAATTCGATGCTAAAGTTAGATGGTGTTCGGACATAGAAGCTGAACATTTTGTCATTTGGATGCATGCCCAAAGTCATTTCAAATTCATAGCCTGCATCGAGACAACGGTCATAAGCTAAACCGACGTCACTCATGTCTGCGACTTCAATCATGAAATGATGCATGTTCATTGGTATCGGCATGTTGGCAAATGCCAGACTATGATGACGACTATTGCAGTGTAAAAATGCGACAGAAGCAACAATGCCAGGCGCCAACTCTTCTTCAATAACATCGGTTAGTTTGAAACCGAGCAGGGCATACCAGTCCATAATCTTTTGACGGTCAACACCTTGCTCAACTAAAACCTGATGACCTGCACCACCTTTACCAGTCACGAAACTAGAACATAGTTTTTCCGATTTGAACGGAGTTGATGCATCTTGCAAGTCACAAACTAACTCCACATAGTTACCAATTGGGTCAAGTGTAGTGTAGATTTTTTTGACTTTACGAGCGGCAGCTAAGTTGGCATCACCTTCAAGGACATTGATACCATGCTGGCGCAATGTCTCTACTAAATCTTGTAAACTAGCTTCATTAGCACACGTAAAACCTGTAAATGCATGACTGTTTTGGCTATCTTTATTGATAATCCAGCGGTGTGCTTTTTCATCCATGCGTAATGTAAGTTGCTGATCGGTTTTTTGCGCAAGTTGCATACCCATCATATCAACAGCAAAAGTTTCCCAAGCATCTAAATCGGTTGCGAGTACACCAAGATAGGCGAGTTCGATGACTTGTCCCATAATAAATTCCTTTTTAATCACAAATGTTAGGTTAAGGCTGGAACAGCTAAGCCATGTACATCATTGGCGGCAACAAATTTGTCAGGTCGAATAGCAATGACTTTGGCTCCGTAGCGCGCCATCCATGGCAAAATCGCTTGACCAATATCGACTAATTCATCGTCATTTTGAGTATGTTTGTCTTTTGGTCGCATAGTGATGTAACGCGCTTTTACGGCATCCCAACTGGCTTTTTCTTCTTTACTGAGGAAGGTCAGTGGGTCGCAATCGGCCCCCAATAAAACAAAACCCTCACCCAAGATATCATCTAGACGTCCCATTTTACCGGCCGCATCGCCAATAATCGGTTGAGGGACCATACGACCTACAATACTGCGATCGGAAATTTCACCACGAAGCCAACCTGCTGTCATAACTGGTGGGGCATTTAAAGGTGGTTCATAAGGCGTTACTGTATTCTCAGGAATAGCATTCATTGCTGTTAGTTCTTCTTCAGTGGCTTCCTGTTTAATTACTCGCCCTAAACTAACAGCTAGATTGGTATAGAACTCGGCATTTGGGCGACGTTCGGTTTCATAGGTATCCAACCACGCTTCAGGCAATTCACCTTTGATGACGGCTGCCATTTTCCAGCCGAGGTTATAACCGTCACGCATACCTGTTTGCATACCGGCACCTGCCCAAGGTGGCATCAAATGTGATGCATCTCCGGCCAAGAATACACGACCTGAACGCCATGTATCAGCCATACGAGTATGGTGGCGATAGAATGCAAACTGATGAATATCAATGTCCTTTTCATCATGACCTAAAGCATTTAAAAGCGGCCAAACTTTTTCGTTGCAGTCAAAGTCTGCTTCAGTTTCGCCCGGTTTTAATGGGATTTCCCAACGATGGTTTCCGGCAGAGAGTGCAATATCAACAACAGGACGTTCTTTGTCTGTCCAGAAAGTCAGCAAATCACGGTCTGGCCACCAGCGTTTAACGCGGCAGTCAATCACAATCCAGATTTGTTCAAGCGTGTCACCTTGCATTTTGATGTTGAGCATATGACGAGTTGGGCTTGAACCACCGTCGGCGGCAATAGCATATTTAGCACGAGTATGTTTAAGCTCGCCTGTGTTGATGCAACGTGAGGTGATTGTTACACCTGTTTCATCCTGCTCAAGTGCGATAACCTCATAGCCGTAATTTACTTGTAACTGATCACCGTAAGAGCTGGCGCATTCACGTAAAGTCGATTCCATAATAGGTTGATAAATATTAAAAAAGCGAGGAACTACACCTAAGGTTGATTGCGGATGCTCAACACGCATGATTTCATGTCCATCATAGGTCATCCAACGGAGGGCTCGTTGAGGTTCGACTACACGAGTGATTTGTTGATCGATTCCTAGATTTTGCATGATGCGCATGGTCCAGTCATTGATCGTAACGGCACGGGCTCGTGGATAAATTGATTGTTCACGCTCGAAAGCGGTGACTTTAACGCCATTTTTAGCAAGAGTCAGCGCAGTGATAATACCCGTTGGGCCATAACCAATAATTGCGACATCGGTGTCATAATGCATTTCACTTTGCATGTTTGTCGTCTCCTTCGACTTATTTTTTAGTTTTGTACCTATCGGTCCAATAAGTATATATTTCGAGCAAAAAAGGAATTAAAAACAATAAGATTAAGATCTAATTGACTTTTATTTTATTTGTGGTATTTAGAAGAATGAATTTAAGCTGTTGTTGAATATTGTTTTATAAAAATTATTTAAACTTTACTGAGTTATTCTTCTTTTTTTCTGTACATAAAATATCAAATTGCAGGTTAAAAATTTAAAATAGTGATGAACTCGAAAAAATTTGAGCCAAATCATGTAGTATTTCAAGCCATTCATGATTTTTTACTGAGTGTTATCCGGTAAATTTATATTTTAAATATTTGATTTAAAGTGAATTAAAGGTTAAGTAGAATGGATGTAGAACAGCAACCGACAGGCAATCGCCGTGGACAGCGTTCACGCAAAGAAATATTAGATGTTGCCGTGCGCTTAATGGCAGAAAAGGGTTATGCTGCAACATCTGTTTCCACTTTGTGTCAAGAAACAGGCTTACCAAAAAGTGCAATTTATCACCATTTTCAGTCCAAAGCCGGACTGCTGACGGCTGTGATGGAATATAACGCCAGATTATTTTTTGATGCGATGCAGCGATCACACGTCGAGCCTTTGAAACAAGGCTCTACTTATGAACGGCTCAACTGGTATTTACAACGGACGGGTGAGGTTTTCTTAACTCATACCGACTTTATGCGTTTGCACCTGATTTTGGTGATGAGTGCCGAAGCACCTGAGATTAGTGAAATGATTCAACAGGTTCGTCATGATGGTCGAGAGTACATGCATCACATGATCCGTTCATCATTTTGCCATTATGAAAGCAAGATTGCCCATGCCATTGCTGACAAGCTGACTTATTTTGCAATTGCAGGTTTTGATGGGGCCGTGGTGGAGATGCAGGCTGATCCAAGCCGTACTCTAGAGGCGGCATTGTCATTATTGGCTGAAGCTATCACGATGATGGGGGAGAAATATGCTGAACAGCTTTCGGCATAAAACATCTGTACTGACTCTAGAACGTTCAATAATAGTCTGTATTGATAAATTCAATACAGACTATTGTTTTTTATATATGGACGAAAAAAATTTGATTGTTAAATTGATGTCAGAGTAAACATTGCCAGAGGATAGGCGAAAGTTAACAGCTAGAAATGAGGTAAATCAATGATAAAACATAAGATTTACATCAGGTAACTGACTAAATTTAAAAACAAAACACTGTTTTTACTTATTGTTTTTGCAATAGGTTAGAGTTGTTTTGTCTTTAAAAATATGGAATTTTTTATAAGGATAGGGAAATGAAAAAAACAGGACAACGATTGAGTGTATTGGTGAGTCTTGCATTACTGAGCGGTGTCGCTTTTGCAGAGGCACCGGGAGGGTTTATTGGTGTCTATACAGTGCCTGATGCAAAGATTAAAATCGAAAATCAGGGTACACCAACAATCAAAGACAGCGGTACAGCCTACGGAGTGGTTGCCGAATTGGACAAAGATCAATGGTTTGGCTATGTGCACTATGAGACGGTATCGATAGATATCAATGCCTTGCCACAGCCAGGTGTAGATGCTGAAGAATACCGTGTAGGTCTGGGATGGCGCCAAAAATTATCAAAGGGTTCGGTACAGGCAAGTTTGGAATATTTTGGGCAACAACAAGAATTCGATTTTCCGATGGTTGCTGATTGGGATGATGCGGGTGTTGGCGTTCATGTAAATGGTGAATATCTGCTAGGTTTAATTGGTGGTAAGGTGCCTGTTGTTGGATTTGCTGATGTTGGCTATATTAAAATGGATAAAAGCGATGCCGAAGAATATCGCTTTGGTTTCAAAAGTATGTTGTCTAAACATATTGGCGTGATGACAGCATATCGTATCTTTAAACAGGAAAAGGATGAATCTAAAGAAAAGACCACTTTGAATGCTATGAACATTGGTGTTTCGTATGTATTTTAATTAATATCTACTAGAGAGTGAGAAACTCTCTAGTTCTATTTAGAATATAAGACCTGAAATTGTTATTTAATTTGATTAAATTTTTGATATTAACTCGATCTCTTATATTAAGGTATATTTTTTTAAAAGGGGGATTTAAATTTTATTGCTGTTAATCAAATTCAATATTTTATTTATAATTTTCCTGAAATTTTTTAAGAATTAAAAATTATTTAATAAGAATATACATCCATATCAATAATTGTACCATCCAAGCTAGTAGATGTTTTGAATGCCATAATTTTCAGCAATCATGCTGGAGAGTACTGGTGTAATATCCCCACCAAAGAATTCACCTGCACCAATCCCGATAGCAATTGCTGAAGTGACTAAGCCAGAGGAGGCAGATTCAGCTGCCAATGAATAAAGAAGTAAGGCAATCAAAACTAAGCTAAAAAAGCAATATAAACAGGAAGCTAAATGAAACCGATACAGAAGTAAAGGCTTTAGTGAACAGATAGATAACATAGTGACAATGAGAGCACTATTAAGAATTAAAATATAAAAATAAATAATTTTTAATCTAATATTCCGATTTATTTTATTAAAAAATAAGATTTTTCCTGTAGTGTGCAGATAGTCATAATGACTGAGCAGGAAAGGAAATCAATTTAATGGGATTTTTATGATTAAACGTTCACTCGTTGTTGCTATGCTGGCTACAACAATGCTATCTGCTCAAGCAGCACCTTTAACAAAAGATAATGGTGCACCAATTGGAGATAATCAGAACTCTATTACGGCAGGTGAGAATGGTCCAACTTTGCTACAAGATGTTAATCTAATTCAAAAGTTACAACGTTTTGGGCGTGAGCGCATTCCTGAACGAGTTGTGCATGCGCGTGGTACAGGTGCGTATGGTGAATTCGTTACAACAAAAGATTTATCAGATATTACGATTGCTTCATTATTTAAAGCTGGAACAAAAACACCAGTCTTTTTACGGTTTTCAACTGTAATTCATCCTAAAGGGTCACCGGAAACATTACGTGATCCACACGGTTTTGGCTTGAAGTTCTATACTCAAGAGGGTAACTGGGACTTGGTTGGTAATAATTTACCGGTTTTCTTTATTCGTGATGCAATCAAATTCCCAGACTTCGTCCATGCATTAAAACCATCTCCTATGACAAATGTCCAAGATGCGAACCGTGTATTTGACTTTTTACAAAGTCAGCCATGGTCAGTGAATATGTTGACTTATGTCTATTCAAATCTTGGTACACCTGTAAGCTACCGTAACTTAGATGGTTTTGGTGTACATGCTTATAAATTTTATAATGCAAAAGGTGAGTATAAATACGTTAAATTCAATTTTCGTACCCAGCAAGGCTTAAAAGGTATGAATATTGAGGAAACCAGTGCCATGCAAGCTAAAGATTTTAATCATTTAACCAATGATTTATATAAGGCAATTGGAGAGGGAAAATATCCAAAATGGGATTTATATATTCAGGTTCTTGATCCTAAGGACTTAGATAAATTTGATTTTAACCCATTGGATGCGACAAAAATCTGGCCGATAAATTTAGTACCTGAAACAAAAGTCGGTACGCTTACTCTAAATCGAATGCCGAAAAACTTTTTTAATGAAACTGAGCAATCAGCATTTGCACCGGCAAACCTAGTGCCAGGTATTGAGGCGTCAGAAGATCGTTTACTACAAGGCCGATTATTTGCCTATGCCGATACACAAATGTACCGTCTTGGTGTAAATCACCAGCAAATTCCTGTGAATCGCCCATTGGTTGCTGTGAATAGTAACAATCAAGAGGGTGCAATGAACATTGCTGAACGAGATTCAGACATCAATTATCAACCAAGTTTAAAAGACCCAAAAACTGAAACAGCAAAAGCACGTACAGTTGAAACACCATTGTATGGAAAAGTAATGCAGCATGCGATTACAAAGCAGCAAAACTTTAAACAGGCTGGTGATTTATATCGTTCTTATTCTGATATTGAAAAGAAAGATTTGATTCGTAACTTGGCTGCTGATCTTGGACAGGTAAAAGACTCGGAAACTAAACATATTATGCTGTCGTATTTCTATAAAGCAGATGCTGACTATGGTACTCGTTTAGCTCAAGCAGTGAATGGTAACTTAGCACTGGTACAAGCAAAAGCATCTAAATTAAACGATAAATAATCTGTTGGTTTCAATAAATAGATGGTGAGGTTATTAGGAAAATACCATCAAAGAAAAGTCCTGTAAAACTTAAATCCTTTCCTGCAAACCTAGGTGAGTTTTACAGGCATTTTAGTCATGATGAGACCATTTTGAAGATGAAAGTATTTAGCAAATATTTAATTTTATTATTGTTCACTACCCCGCTCTATGCTGCACCGATGCAAGAAACTCAGCCTAGAGAATTTCAAGAACAAGAACTTATTGATTTATTCTTTGCAGCCTCTCGGACTGGAAATCAAGAAGTTGTTCATGAATTTTTAAAAAGTGGTTTTCCTGTTAATGTCAGAAATAGTGACCATTACACAGCACTTATGGTTGCTGCATATCATGGGCAAAAAGAGATCGTTACAACTTTACTTCAATATGGTGCAGATCGTTGTTTAAGAGATTCCAAAGGCCATACTGCGGTTATGGGGGCAATTGTGAAGGCAGAATGGTCGATTGCTAAACAATTGAAGAGTACAGATTGTGATGCTAAAGCAAAAAAGGACGGGCAGCTTACGACCGAAGCATTTGCTAAAGTATTTGGACAAGAGCAAAGGCTGGAAAAATTATTAAGCCAACCAGAGTGAAATTAGCTCTGTTCTGGTCACTTTTCACTGTTACTAAACTAGTATATACAAGATTTGAATAGCATCTTATTTGTGGCTACAATATTTACGTTTATTGGAGTTATAGCTATACCTTAATTTCACTGATTACTCTTTACTTGCTGGCCTAAATTGCCAGTTGGTTTTGATCGGTCCATTTTGTAATTCCACACTAGATTATCTTTCTAAGTTTGAAAAGTCTCAATTTTTGTAAGCTGTTTACGTGATTCAATCCTTTTGGATAAGGGGGATGGTCAATCCAGTTTTACTTAAAGAATTATTCAATTTATGAGCAAATATAGTTTTTAAATTCTATTTACTTTATTTTATACTTTAAAGGTATTATTTTTTACTTTTTAGATATATAACAATTATTTATAAGAAAAATTTATTGAAAATTTATTATTTTCCTCTGCCTGATTGATAGTATATTGTTAATTATTTCCACGGATGGGATAGGTTGATGAAAGGTAATTCTCGGCATGACGTGTGGATTATTGCTGCTGGTTATTTGGCTGCAATACATGTTGGGAAACTTGCACCGATTATTCCTATTTTACAAAAACAACTTCATATTTCACTGATTCAAGCAGGATTTGCGCTTTCACTTGTTCAATGTGCAGGTATGCTTTTCGCATTGTTTTTAGGTGTTTTTAGTGAAAAATTTGGTTTAAAGAAATGTTTTACTTTAGGACTTGTTATTTTAGGTCTTTCCAGTATTACTGGAGTTTATATTATTAATATTTATAGTCTTTTTATATTAAGATTTAGCGAAGGAATTGGTTTTCTCTTGGTGACTTTAACAGCTCCAGCAATTCTGAAGCGTATTTGTGACCCAAAGGTACTTAATGTCAAAATGGGGATATGGGGGTCTTATATGGGGCTTGGTGTTGGTTTGGCGATACTGAGTATTCCATTGTTATTGCAGTATATGTCATGGCAATCCATTTGGATGTTTCTCGGGGTCGGGTGTTTAATTCTTGCGAGTATTATTGTTCGGTATTTGAAATTACCCATGGTTCAGCAAAATACCGTGAATGGTGATTCTTTTGCATATCTTTTGAAAATAACTTTATTTCATCCTCCAATTATTCTCTTAGCAATTATTTTTGCCTGTTACACAGGACAATGGCTTACAGTCATTGGTTTTTTACCTAGTGTTTATTTAAGTCATCATATCGATTTAAGAATTGCAGGGGTTTTAACTGCATTTGTATCTATTTCTAATATCGTCGGAACTTTAATGTCCGGTTGGCTTTTACATCATGGATTTGCGCCGAAAACATTGTTGAAAACTGGTTTTTTTATAATGTTGCTGATGGGGTGGGTAACGTTTGTTGTCGCAGAAGCAGTGCCTTTTCCATTGCAATATTTGAGTGTTGTTATATTTTCAGCTATTGGAGGCTTTATTCCAACCACTGTTTTTGCGATTAGTTTGTATTATGCCCCGAAAACTAATGCGATTGCAGCAAGTGTTGGATTAGTATTGCAAATTTCAGCATTTACACAATTTTTTATTCCACCATTAAGTGCTAAGTTAGTCTCTTATACACATGACTGGAACAGCATCGTATTTGTGACCTCAACATTGGCACTTATTGGAATTATCGCTGTATGGAAGTTATTTAAATGCTATCCATTAAAATATTGAAATGATAAATATTCAATCTCATGAAAAATAAGAATAATCACTTTACGACTTAGTCGATAGATCATTGACACCTTAAATATTGCACATTATCCTTTGCGTGCTGGCCTACATTGCCAGTCGGTTGTCGCAGACCGTATACGACCGCATCAGAATTATTCCTTTCTGAGGGATAATTTTATGTGTACCTCTCGTCTCTTTCCCGTAGCGGTAGGACGGGAGAGGGACACCTATGGTGTGCTGGTTGTCGTACCAGTCTGCGAACCCTCTTTCGTTCTGCCACCATAATTCTCTAATGCTTTGGCAGAACTCCCAATATAAAGGAGTTGGCTATGCATATTCTTTTTATACCCCCTGATTAGTTTTAATAGGGTTTGATGAACTTCTGGTTTCTCAAGCTTTAGCTTTTTTCGTCTAAAAATTTAACTTAATAAATATGTCATGTGAGATACACCGTGGCAGGGCTTAGTATTGCCTAAAAAAGCCAAACCTCCATGACCTTGTCACTGGATATAACGATGAAAAATAAAATTTTGATGGGTGTGGTGGGTGTCAGTATTCTGATCCTAAATGGCTGTTCTTCTGATTTTGAAAAGGGCGTCAAACATGGCTGTTACAACATGGGTGGTAGTCGTAGCTATTGTTCCTGTGTCTATGACAAGGTCGAAGAACATTATGGTCGCAAGGTTATGCGCCAGATTGAACGTATGAGCTACCTTCCTGCTGATCTGGACCGTGTCATGTATCAGTCAGGTCAACAATGCATGGACAAACTCTAACACCAGATATTTAAAGCTTTAAGCAAATCATTGAATCACTCATTTCCTGTTGCTGATGGGCAACGGGAAGGGGTTATGCAACTCAATTTAGGAATGTTGATCATGAAACATCCATTTTTCACCTTCTATTTTACGATTGTGATTGGTTACTGGCTGTATTGCATTTGGGAATATCCGGGTCATTACTCTGGTGCTTATCTACTTGGTCGTGCGCTGGTCTGGCCAGTTATCTTTATACGTTGGTTCTTCTAGGGGCATGATGATGAGCATATTGGATCGAATACAGCAAAGTCAGTGGGTGCCCTTATTACGAAGTAGCGACAACATCTATTTTGCCCCCGTCATTCCCAATAAAAAGCTACAAGGTGCTATGAGTTATCTACCTCATGGTGTAAATCCTAGTGAAGTATTGATGCTGATTGATGACACGGTATTTGGCAGCGCCAAGGTCGGGATGTGTCTCACGGCAAAGGGGATATTTTATAAAGCCAGCTTTGAGGATGAACAAGCCTATCTGTTTGAGCATATCCAACGGGTAGAGGCTGATATTGGAATACTCACCAGTTCCATTTTGATTAATGGTCAGGATGAACTGAACTTTACCCAACTGGATAAAGGTATGGTTCGTACGCTAGTCTCTTTCTTAAACGAACTCTGTCAGGGCAGACAAGAAATCAAGCAAACGAATGTAAATATTGATGCCGGTATGCAGATCATGATTGATCTGTTTACCTATTTTATTATGTTCAGCACGGGCCAATGGAATGCCCGATCGAAAGAGGCTGTATCCGATCATTTTACTAAATTGAATGATCAGACAGTACATCAGTATGTCGAAAAACTACTGAGTGAACAGATGCATTTTGATTATGAAGACCTGTTGCATCGTCTGGCAGATATGAAGGATAAGCTTGCCTATAACTTTCGTAGGGAGATGATTGAACAGCTGGTCTATGCCATGGCACTCGGTCAAGTTGAGCAGGATCAGGCTGATCTTTTCATGACTCATTTATGCCGTGTAACTAACGTCTCTAGGGCCGTCTTTCCTGACCTCGTTAAAATTGTCTATGAATGCATGGCAGGTGAGATGAACCAGAAAAAAGCTTCTGATCTGGATAATGAACAATTACAAGCCTGCCAACTTCTTGAGATTCAACCCGATGTATTGAGTGAGCAAACCCTTCAAGCTGCCTACCGAAAAAAGATGACTGACTTCCACCCCGATAAATACCAGAGCTTACCCGAATCAGTACAACAGCTTATTGAGCAACAGGCTCAACAAATCAATCAGGCCAGAGCTGTATTAAAAGCCTATCTTGGAGTGTAGTCGATGAAGATCAATACACAACGGTTAAAACGGCGCTGGAGATGGTATGCAGCTTATGTCTTGATTTTTATCCTGTCTTTTGCCTTGTTTTATGTCTATGACCGTGCTCAGGATCAATCAACAGAACACATGCTTGAAGATATTCACCGCTCTGCAATGAGTCATGCTGATACGGTAGTCACAAGTATTACAGACAAAGATGAAGTCCCTGCTTTTAATCAAGCTGACCTCAATCGGGAAAATCATAAATAAAGAAATTTTAAATACACATTACCTCAATGAGAGAGCTGACGAATTGCTCTCATAAATGAAGCAATTTCATGAAACCGAAAGGGGGAAGCATGATGACAACACAACCTAAGAATACCCATACCCAGACTTTTATTATTGGCGTTTTATCTGCACTTGTTGTGGTACTTGCAGGATGGGTCGGCTATGACAAGTTACTTAAACCAAAATCAGAAGTGAAAGTTCCCACACAAGTTGTTGAGAAAGCCGCAGTATCTGAACCTGTAAATGAAGTGAGTGAAGCTGAAGTTGTGGCAGAACCAGAAACCAAAAGTGAGCCGATTAAAGTCAAACGTGTTTCTAGTCAGCTCAATGGAAATATTTTGCAAGGTAGTGGAACTGGAGAAGTTTATCCTGAACTAGGTTTTCCTGACTTTACAGCCCCAGGTTATAAGAAACTCAATAATGCTCAACTTCTTGCACAAATTGATGCTGAGTATCATGAAGGCTTGGAGATGACAGATGATCCTACTGCCTATGGATTGCAGCGAGTTGATCAAGCACCTGCAACAGTCAAGAAAATGTCTGTTTTTATCCAAGCCAATCTGCCGACCTTTGCTAATGAAGTTTTTGCTCGACCAAATGTATCGGATGTTGTGGTCGCTATGGAAGGATGGATGGATCTCGGCAGCGATGGATACTTATACCGTGCGGTTGTTACCTCGGCACGATATCAATGTAGTTGGTATCAGGCGGTCATTAATAAGAAAACAGGTAAGGAAATCTATGAAGAATTTATCCCTTGCTATCAACCAAATCAAAAAGAAATTTAATGACTTATTCGATAAAGAGAAATTGAAATGAAAAAACTATTTCTAGGTATTGGATTTGCAGCCATAAGCATTTCAACTTATGCATTGGATTTACAGTCACATGAAGTACCCGCCTATTTAATTCAACAACAAGGCTATTCAGGGCAAGTGAACTGTACGTATTGTGGTCTTCTAAAAAGTGGAGTCCAAAGAACATTTAAGGTGTCTATGTTCAATGAGTGTGAACAGGTTTTGGCACTCAGTAATGCTACTGTCCATAATGCAATGAGTGAGGCAAGGATTCCATATAGTAGTCATCGAACTTTTGTCCGATTTATTGGGGTAAAACCTCGAAAATTTGGAGGTATTTATATCCCTGGGCGAAGTGATCCTTGTCACCCGAGTTTACGTTCTATTCCACAAGCTGTTGCTGACTGTAAAAATAAACAGCGCGCTCATTAAATAAGAAAATCTAACCAAGACATAAAGAGCCTGCGACTTCGCAGGCTCTTTTTTTTATGCCTTTTATTTAAGGAAGAAGACCATGCACAAGTGTCCTTACTGTCATTCATTACACATCACATTACTCCGCCAGACTGAGCCAACTTCGGGTGTATTCGCAAAGCTTTCATCATTCTCGCCGATGTCTCTGGCAGCAGCCTGTATGCAGTTGTCAAAACGTAGTCCCGTTCACCCTTTGGTCGGTGGTTTTGTTGGCTTAGTTGTTGGCGGCATGTTTCTGCTCTATGTCCAGCATCAGGACAACATGGTGACCCTGCATTACCAATGTGAGCAATGTTTAGAACATTTTGAGATCCAGCAATCAGGTTTCTCATAATTCTCATCTTTTACAGCATTTAAATTATTTAAATCACTTAAAGGAAATCAATCATGGCACATCAAATAGAAACTATGGCTTTTATTGGTCAAACCCCTTGGCATGGTCTGGGCAATCAACTCCCTCAAAATCAGCCAATAGAATTCTGGGCACAGCAGGCGGGTATGGACTGGCGAATAGAATCATCCAATGTCAGCTATATGGCAAAGAATGAACGGGGGCAAAATATCATTCTGCCCTTTGAGGAACAACGAGTGCTCTATCGTTCAGATACTCACGCACCGTTATCGGTGGTAAGCCAGCGTTATCAGGAAGTCCAACCTAAAGAGATTTTAGAATTTTACCGAGACTTAACAGAGCAATCAGGCTTTGAACTGGAAACGGCGGGTGTCTTGAAAGGTGGGCGTAAGTTCTGAGCATTGGCAAGAACAGGACAATCAGCGGCATTGAAAGGTAAGGATGTCAGCAATGGCTATATTTTATTGGCGACAGCATGTGATGGCACATTGGCAACCACGGCGCAGTTCACTAGTATTCGGGTGGTATGTAACAACACTTTGGCGATTGCTTTACGTGGGCAAAACAGCAGTGCAGGTGTGGTAAAAGTTCCACACAGTACCAAGTTCGATGCAGAGAAGATTAAACAGCAATTGGGTATTTCAGTTCGTGCATGGGATGAACACA
>Ga0209795_10000964_pt1 | contig 19145 bp, 23 predicted proteins | sample AgamicOrMarz_FD_187166 | JGI IMG/M metagenome (GOLD analysis project Ga0209795, IMG submission 187166) | Agave microbial communities from Guanajuato, Mexico - Or.Ma.rz (SPAdes) (version 2) | ecosystem: Host-associated > Plants > Phyllosphere > Phylloplane/Leaf | place: Guanajuato, Mexico...
ATTAATTGAATTGCAAAACTGGTCTTACCAGTTCCCATCATGCTGTCGATTACCTTTACAGTATTAATCATTAACTATATCCACCTACTTTTATTTACTAAAAAAGACGGCTCTATTATCAGAAGAACCGCCTTAGTCGTATAACTATCTCTAGTTACTGTTAACACCTTAATTCAGAAAGTAGTCGATCTCGCCACTGGTGGGTATTGAGTTCGTATTCAAAACACTCTTCAAATTCATCCACTTTATCAAAAAAACTATTAGTTTCTTCCTTTTCATGAACATTTTGCAACGTGAGTATAAATGAATATAAACATGATATCTCAAAGTTTAATCTCCTTTGGGCGGCTGCTACATTTTCGCTGCGAGATAAACTATAAAGTTTCGCATTATACACGGCTTCGACAGCTTCCTGAGAATGGTACGCTTTAACTAACAGTTCACGAAATTCTCCTAATCTCTCTAGGTCTTTTTCTGTAAATCTTGCATTTAACAATGGATTCATGCTATATACTTCCGAATTTCCATGTTTAAGGGTAGGAAGATTATTCTGTTTCAGGCTTTGTACTGTTTCATCTAGAATTTCAACGTAAACTTCCTTAATTGCAGCGAAAACATCCTCCTCTACCGAAGGGAGAAAATCCCCAAGTGACTTTATTATGTTAATAACAAGATCCAGCTTATTTTGGGCCATATATAGATTCCCACTTTGAACTAAATTCCTAAGAATACTTTCATATGCACTTACCATTAGTTTCTCATCATTGTAAACGAATGCAAGTACACACTGTAACTCTTCCAATCCATCCAAATCTTTTTCACTGAATATTACTTCCCCTAAAATTTCCATGTAATTATACCTCCAAATATTATTTATAATAATGTTTTCACTACAATCTCAATCATTGTGTAAACGTTTATTCCTTCACCATAGTCTGTAAATATTGAATATTAATTAAAACAGAATCAGGAATCCCTATTGCTCTTTTGAACTTCTTGGCGAAGTCAGGCGTAACTCTGTTCGTTCCGCTCTCTACCGTAGATACTGAACCAGGACTTACCCCCATCCGCTTTGCTAATTCAAATTGTGTTAAGTTCATATACGCCCTTACGATTCGACTGTTGCTGGTGTAAACCATATAAAATCTCACCTCCTATTAACGTCTTCATTACTACAGTCCGGTTGATACCGGAATTTATAACGGTCAAATTAAAAATATTTTTAATAACTTGTAAAACCGATTAATTTGACATTAAAATACCTCCTTAACTTTCCTCACCTATAATGTCCGGTCGATATTGGAAAAAATAACGAAGAAATTAAAAAATCTCAATTAACTTTAAAGACGATGGATTAAAAACACCTCCTATTACCGGCTTCATCACTATAGTCCGGTTGATATCGCAAAAAATAACGCAAGAAATGAAAATATTTTGAATAACTCATACAACCGATTAATTCAATATTTAATACCTCCTAATACCGCCTTCACATATACAGTCCGGCCCTTTTCCTCTTTCGTAACGCAAAAGTTAAAAATCCCTTTCACAATATAAATCTGGTTCAACTAGAGTTTTGTAACGCACTAGGCTAAAATTTCCGATAATTAGATATAATTCCGCATTAACTGTCCCCGCTTATACAGTCTGGTCTATGAAGGCTTTGGTCTCGCAATAAAAGAAAATATTTTCCTTTGACCACCTTCACATATACAATCAGGTCCATAAGTCGCTTTTTATCTCTGAAAAAATTATTTTTTTTAAACTTTATTGGACCCGAATCTCGGCACCTCTTTTAAATGAGTGGAAAATGTACGATTTTCTAATGAGATTCATAGTAATGTTAGGTAGTTATTGTGCATAGATAGTCGAATTCACAAAACATACGCATTTAAACAGCGGTAGGAAAGAACTTCAACCGAGTTAATGAAGTAGAAGGTGAGGTGATAAGTTATGAGCGGTAAGATTATTCATAGAGGAAAAATAACAGATTTAACGTACAAAAGACCAGATGGTAATTTTGAGGCGATTATTTCCGATCACAAACAGAAGAGGACCGTAAAAAGACAAGGTGATACCGAAGAATCTGCGTTTCTGAAAGCCACAGCAACAATTAAAAATTAGCGATACACAGACGAAAAGCCCCGGTGTTTAATTTACCGAGGCCTTTTTTTTAACCACAGCAATCCCCATGCCAGGTAAGAAAGGCGAAACCACTGAAAAAGTACGGCTTTGTTGATACTTGGACTTCCGCCAGTATGCTGCTCTTGATTAATCAACGACCTGTTCGGTGCACATTTTCTTCGAAAGGCGACATAACTATTTACACAAATTTCCCAGCCCTTATAATGTAAATATATAGAAACTTTAATTACTATTTTTGGGAGGATAAGAATTTTGAATGCATTTGAGTTTATATCATCTTTAATTAAATCTCTTGCTTGGCCAATTGTTGTTCTAACTATAGTAATACTATTAAGGCAACCATTAATCAGGATTTTGTCGTCCCTAAACAAGGTTACATTTAACAATTTTGAAATGGATTTCGAACAAAAATTAAATGAATTAGAATCCTCTCTAGAAGATAAACAAGAAACTGTTAACCTAGATGAAGAAACAAATAAGCAAGAAGAACAAATTAAACAGGTAGCTGAAGTCTCACCTAATGCATCAATAACCATGTCATGGTCAATGGTTGAGCAAGAAATTCAATCTACCATTCAAAGACTAGCAATATCAGCAGACTATCCTTTGAACAATTCAGTTTTTAAGAATATTGCTTTACTAAAACAGGAAGAAATATTGGATCCAGAAACTTTTAATACTCTGAATGAATTACGTCACTTAAGAAATAGAGTAATTCATAATCAACTTCCTCATGCTAAAATTACCTATTTAGATGCAATTAAATATTATGAACTCACTCTTAAAGTTGTAATGATTCTTAAAAATATTCAGAGATAAAACAAAGTAATAGTCCGAATTAATTAGTTCGGATTATTTTTATTTCGCATTTTATGTCAAAAGAGTCGTCATATACAGAACACAACCATGTAATATAGTTAATCAACCGACAACAATGACACCTACTATATCCTCGAATGAAATCCGTTCAAAACCTCCAGGATTTACCTCAATACGAAGCTGCTTTGTTATCGGATCCACGTAATGGATTCGACCCGTAATCACGTATGTAAATCCGTCAGCCCACACCTTTAGCTTTACAGCTCTATTAGATTCCATTGCGTAACTTATTCGCTCATCAAATTCCTGCGATTGGTATTCGTCTAATATCGGCTTTGCCTGTCGTTCCTGATCTTTAAACATCTCTCGCTGCATCTCGAATGCTAACGGTAAAAACGATGCAGGCTGCCATTTTAATTTACCACGATCACGTATTTTCATTAAGGTCATCTCCTTCTTCCTTATTATGCACAAACAAATGTTCTAAAAAATAAAAGACCACTTTTTCAGCAGTCTTTAACTTTCTTATTCAATTAAAGCACCCGTTAGCTTAATAAGAATTTCTTTAATTGTCCATTCTAAGAGAAACTTGGAATGGAGGATTTTTATGAAAAAAAGCCTTTTAATATTGATTGCCTGCTTCGCTTTTTTCTCTTATTCACCCGTCAAAGCTGAAACCATAACAAAAAACGATGTACAGTTGCGTGATGACGTGATCATCAATTTGCTATTTCCCTTTATTTATAAAGAAATCGAGAAACATTACGGCGAACCTAAACAGTTTTATAACCAAAAGATTCTCAAAATCAAAAAGTTAAGAGAAGGCAGCTTTCTATTTAATGTCACTGTGAAGGTAACAACATTTGAGGGAGCCCATAATCCTCCATATGACTTAGTGACCATTACTTTTAGTAATAAAGTTTCCGAAGACTGGCGGGCTATTGATTTTAAAAGCAGAAGGTTGAAACCGAACGAAAATTAATGAATGCATCCTTTGTAAAAGGGGTGCTTTTTTCTTCGTTCATTTTACCAGCCATCCCAATCTTTAACTCTTGCTACCCGTTAGTGTAAGTACATTGTTTCACAATCTTTTTTTCAGAATGGTGCAATTGATCTTAAATATCGGTATCTTTTAAAGTAATTACAAGTGTATCACCGTCAAGTTCTAACTCTAAATGATTATCCCAATTTAAAAATTCATCACATGTAATTAATAACTTATTCTTAGACCAACCATGAAACAAAATAGTGTCCATTTTAATTGGACTTTTCACTGGTTTCGTATCTTTTATTGATGATTCAATTTTTTCAATGTGATAATAATCCGCTATTATGAAATCCCCTGATGGTGTTACTGTTAAACATTGATATTGTGGCTCGGATTCATATTCCGTTACTTCACCGCTATCACAATCAACTTGAAATAAATAGTCGGAAGTAAGAACAAGAACTGTTTTATATTTCGTTGAGACTGCAACACCCCGTGGCGAACCTCTAAACTCACCGCACCACTCATTAAAATCTTCGTCTTCAAATTTTACCCAAGTCCAATCAGGAGAATTCCATGAACTTTTTATGTCATAAATTCTCTCCTTGTACTGTCCCGAAAAAGGTTGATTTATTATTTCTGCTTTGGTTATCACTTGTTTTGCCCTCCAAAAAAGAGTGGTATCTCATAGATATTCGATATAGTAATACCGAATCCTTCTTCAAGTAACCTGCTTCGTTAGTTCAACAAAAAAAAGATCGCCGAAGCGACCTTTATCTTTAACTCCTGCACAATTTAGTTGAAGAACAATGCTTAAGTATGAGTCGTACTAGCGACAAAAAAGATAGCTTATTTAATGTATCTGAGGCTTATAGTCCACTATGTCTCCCTCGTCATATGCTTCTTGAAATAATGGTGGCGTTTTCGCTTCGGACTGATCTTGTGATGAGGGACGAATACCATTTTTAGCTAAGATATCCAAAATTTTTTGAATATCTTCTTTGGTTGCAGGTGCTTTGTTTGGCTTTAGGGTAGTCGATATTTTACCATTGGACTCTAATACCGCCAATTCTACATCTTCGACATTGCCAATGTTTTTTAGGCGAAGTGAACTCTGTAGCTCATCTGTTGTTAGTCTTGCTTTTTTTAGCTCTTCTAATTTCATCTGTCCATCATTAATTAGTACTGATGGTACTCCATTAATAAACTTTCTGGATTTTGGTATCCATATTTGTATTTTCGCTAATAATACAACTCCTATAATAAGCAAAGTTCCAGCATATATTGCTTCCCATTCATTTCTTAATGCTAAAGGTTGGATTAGTACAGCACCAATCGAAATCCTCAACACTGCTTCCGAAACTGTCGTTTCTGCAAGCGATCTTTTTCCTGCGATACGCAAAAGCATAATTGCAGCCAAAAAAATTAACAATGCCTTAAATATATATGGTAAGGTAGGTAGATCGTCCAAAAAATCCATAATTTCTCTCATTCCTTTAAATTTTTTTTGTTATTATTTGTTAAATGCATACCAAATATGTAGATAGCTTTAAAAACTAGATAATAACAAAAAATTTATGTATAGGTGTTTCTTAGAGGAAGAATAAAGGCGAATAACTTAGTTTCTACTTCAACTAACCTGCTTACGTTAGCTGAATAAGAAAAAGCCACCAAGAATTTTTGGCAGCAGGATCTTCAACTCTTGCACCCGTTAGTTCAACAAGGATTACAATTTTTTTAATCTACAAATCTTGAGATAATCGAACCATATCCCTACATTTTATGCCGTTTTCGAAAATCTCTTCTGGATAGTGCCTAATGAAAAAGTCTATATCAACACCAGTAATTCTAAAACCACATTTTTGGTAAAGGGCTAATTGTCCAATACTTGAATTTCCAGTTCCGACTTCTATGGTTCTGTATCCTTTTGACTTTGCCACTTCAATTGCATTTATTACTAGTTGTTTCCCAAAGCCTTTACCGTGCTGGGTTTCTATTAATGCAATATTCACCAACTCCACCGTTTCAGGTCTTGTCGGCAGTAGTACATAAACCCCAATAACTTGAGCACCACTTTCGGCTACAAAGCATTCTCCTTTTTGCAGATATTCCTCAACGATTACTTTAGAAGGGTCAGCTAATAACAACAAATCCATTGGAGGCTCTTCATCTAAATTTAGTTTACGTGTAAACATTTTACTCTCCCGTATATAACTGTATTTTCTTTCATTTTACCATTTCTTGTTGAACTAACCTGCACCGTTAGTGGAACAAGAAAAAAGCATTACCGTTGTTCCAGTAATGCACCCGTTAGCTGAATAAGAAATGATTGTAGAAAATTAAAAATATTAATGAATGCTATGTTTTTTTTCGCAATACTCTACGATATATTCATAAATACCTTTATTCCCATTTTTTAGGGGTCCTGTGTCACCTTTACTTATTAACTCATTAGCACTATTTAATGCACTAATGTATTTTCCACTATGTAAATAGGCTAACATTTTCATCAGATCTTCATGGTAAAAATCAGTTTGTTGTATAACGAACTTATTGAAATTATCTACATTATTTTCCATTGAATTTATAAACGTCTTGAAAGTATCAATAAATCCTATTACAGTTTGTCGAATATCATCTTCAATTTTCTCTAAACTGTTTTCAACAATCCTAATCTCTTTTATAGTATAGATTGGAGCTACAAATGCTCCTACTGCTCTTAAGCTCATAGGTTCTTTTGCATTTTCCTGCATATCGAATACTTCCCAAAATAGATCATCATAACTAAAAGGTTTTATATTACAATTCATACTAATTGAAATTTCAGTATCATCTGTAAAATTTGTTGAATAGACTCCCTCTACAAAAAAATCTCCTACTTTTTTAAATAAGCAGATTGACCTTTTTTTTAAACCAAATTCTTTAGCTAACTCTCTCATAGCCTTTTCTTGAATTTTTTCAATTTCTTTAAATAGAGCCTTTTGTTCTTTTTTCAAAAAAATCGCACCTTTTCTCATTTAGTTTTTTTATCTTTATTTGTATGAAGTCATATGTTAAATCTCATAGGAACAATAATACTTTAACAAAAATTCGCATCATTATTCCCATTTTTTTATAGGAATTCTTATTCCACTAACCTGCCACGTTAGCGGAACAAGAAGAGCGAATGTTCTTATTGAACAATCGCCCCCATTAGCTTAAGAACTTATCTTTTAGTTTTGCTTCTTAATTTGTTTTATCAGTTCAATTACCACAAAAACAAATATAATTACCCCAAATGTACCGTATACATATCTGTGGTCTGTAAAATTCAATATTGATACAATCAAAGATAAAATTGCTGAAATCATTAACCTTATTTGCCCCATACTATTACCTCTTTTGTACTCCATTTGTTAAACATTTTCCATTAAGGTTCCAACTTCTTCTTCAACTATCCTGCCCCGTTAGCTTAAGAATGGTGCAGAATTAATACACACTAAATATATCATCAAATACTTCACCTGTTTCATAATCAAAAACCATCCTATATTCGCCTATCACTGAATCATTGTACTCAAAATTAAGTCTTATAACTACGTGATTAAAGTTCTCATCAGGATAGTTCGTAATTGTAAAAGAAACTGTATTAATATAAATGGAAAGTTTATCAGGTTTAAAGCCTTGCTTAAATGTTTCTTCATATTCTTCAGGGTACTCTTCCTTCCAACTATTAAAATTCTCCCAAAACCCTTCAATAGTTTTTCGTTCTAAATCTTTTTCTTGTATCCATTTTTTAAAGTTCTTTACATTTATAAAATTGGACATTTAAATCCTCCTAAATAGCATATTCCATTGGATTTCTTCATTGAATTGTTTAATTCCTTCTTGAAGTAACCTGCCCCGTTAGTTTAACAAGAAAAAACGCCACCCGTTAAGGTGACGTAATGCTATCGGGCTTACTTAAATTCGTAATTCAACGGTGAATGAGGGCTGTGCTGATTCTGCACGTCCTAGTTCGTTTTTTGAACGTTACGACGCACCATATTTATATGCGAATGTCCAGGTCGTATTAAAAGCTCTGGGCACTCGCTGATGAATTAATTATTGTTTACAGACCATCTAAACCTTTTTCTATAGCATCCTCTAAATCCTTTCCGTATATCTCTACATAACGCTTTAATATTTCTAGCGATTGGTGACCTGTTAACCGTTGCAACACAAAAATATTCGTGCCAGCTTCCACTTTCAAACGGCAGAATGTCCGTCTAAATGCGTGAGGACTGACCGCAACTTCCTTAAAGACTCCCGTTTGTTTTCCATAAATACGCAATCGATCCTGAATTGAACGCTCTCCGATAGGCTGATTTTCTATTCCGATAAATAAACGGTCCGTATCTAACACACCCCGTTCTTGCACGTAGGCTTGCAACACGGTTTTTAAACGTCTTGTAAGGGGTATACGGCGAGCATAACGGTTCTTAGCACGTTGGACATTAACCGCTCCCTTTTCATCAAAGGAAACGTCTTGTACACGCAGTGAGGTTAATTCCGTTAGTCTTATACCAGTGTGAGCAAACGTTAACATAACAGCCAAATCACGAAGACCGATAAATGTGGTCACATTAGGTGCATCAAGCAAAAGCTTTAACTGACGCTTGGTAAATGTTGCTCCAACTTCATGCCGTTTTCGGAGTTGCTGAACTCCCTCATAAGGATTTGTAGTTACGTAATTCTTACGCAAGCAGAAATTGAAAAAGGTTCGACCGGCTCGAAGCCGTGAATTAATCGTATTGACCGCACGACTTAAACTTTGCTGATGCTCGATGAATAGTTCAATGTGACTCGTCTTGATTTTACGAATATCCGAAAGAGGCACGTTTATTTCTGCAAAAGCCCGACCCGTTTGTTTCAGTTCCTTATCGTAAAATTTAACTGTGTGGGGAGAAAGTCCTTTTATTCGGCAATGGCGTAGAAATTCTTTAACAGCGGTTTGAAAAGTCGATACCGGGCACTCCTCCGTGTTAATTCTTTCGAGTGCGTTTTGTGCTAGAACGTTTGTAACTGATCCTCTTCGTTTCATAGCGGAACCCTCCTTAATTTAACGTAAGGAGCGTCTTGTACTACGTGGTATTTCTGCGTGCTATTTTCAATTTAACTGTACCCAACGAAAATGAGCATAAAAAAATATCACCACGTTATAAAAACGCAGTGATATCAGCAATTCTTTGATGCGCTCGGCAGGAATCGAACCTGCATTTCAAGCTTCGGAGGCTTGCGTGCTATCCGTTGCACCACGAGCGCAAATATTAGCGACTTACATATTATATGCCAGTTTCTTTAACTTTGCAAGCATTGATTTGGTTTAAAATCGTCAAGATTGGATATGATGGATTAGGGAAAGTTGTCGAACATTTTTAAAGCCAAATGGTTTGACCTTTATTGACCATCAGTGTATGATAACAATACATATTACTATTACCTTTACAATCAAAGGAGGAAGAAAAATGAATTTAATCCCTACAGTAATTGAACAAACAAATCGGGGCGAGCGTGCGTATGACATTTACTCCCGTCTGTTAAAAGACCGGATTATTATGTTGGGAAGTGCCATCGATGATCATGTGGCTAACAGCATTGTAGCACAATTATTATTCCTTGAAGCGGATAACCCAGAAAAAGATATTTCTTTATATATCAACAGCCCAGGCGGCAGCATCACAGCTGGTATGGCCATTTATGATACGATGCAATTCATCAAACCAAAGGTTCAAACGATTTGTATTGGTATGGCTGCATCCATGGGTGCATTCTTACTTGCAGCTGGGGAAAAAGGCAAGCGTTATGCCCTTCCAAATGCTGAGGTCATGATTCACCAACCACTAGGCGGTGCCCAAGGACAAGCAACTGAAATCGAGATTGCTGCCAAACGCATCCTCTTCCTTCGAGAAAAATTAAATGGAATTCTTGCAGAACGTACTGGACAGTCCCTTGAAGTAATCGCTAAAGATACTGACCGCGATAATTTCATGACGGCTGAACGTGCAAAAGAATATGGTCTAATCGACCATATCATCACACGTAATCTAATTGAAGATGAGAAGAAAAATAAATAAGCAAATCTGAAGCAATCGGCATTGACCGGTTGCTTTTTTTAATGGCTGTTTTCGTAATCAAACTTAATTCTGAGTGAACGTATTGTGCTACTTCAGTTCTTACGGACAAAACTCACTAAGACACATCACGAAATGTCCATAATACTGGCGATTACAATTTGAACATAATCCGAAGCAACAATCTTTTAGAAAAGAGCCATTTAAAATCAAAACGACCGGTTCCAAATTGGAGCCGGCCGTAAATAATTAATGTTCTTTCTGGATAAAATCAGCTAATGCTTCAATGGCGGAAGCTTCATCCTCGCCATCTGCAACGATATCAATCATAACACCTGAGCCAACTGCAAGACTCATTAAGCCCATAATGCTTTTCGCATTCACTTTCTTTCCGTCCTTTTCAAGGAAAATATCCGCTGAAAACCGGTTGGCTTCTTGGACAAAAAGAGCGGCCGGCCGTGCTTGAAGGCCTGTTTTTAATTTTACTTCTACTTGTTTCACTAACATTACACAATTCCTCCTCATGTTTATTCTCTATTTTTATTAGTTTTTGTTCACAATATTTGGTTGCGAGCACATGTTATGGCTTTCACATGTTTAGCTGCTTGAGAATTGTTCTATTCTTTTATAACTATATCCCCTGCACGAAGCTTTTCTGCGATCGCATCAATTTTTCTTAAACGATGATTAATTCCAGATTTACTGATAGCACCACCAGAAACCATTTCGCCCAATTCTTTAAGGGTCACATCTGTATAATTTAAGCGGAGTTCTGCAATTTCTCTTAATTTTTCAGGTAAAATTTGCAGACCCACCGTTTGATTGATGTAGCGGATATTCTCGACCTGCCTAATCGAAGCACCAATCGTTTTATTAAGATTGGCGGTTTCACAGTTTACAAGCCGATTAACTGAATTTCGCATATCACGAACAATTCGAACATCTTCGAAGCGGAGCAAGGCGTTATGGGCACCGACAATATTTAAAAACTCGGTGATTTTCTCCGCTTCTTTTAAATAGGTAATATAGCCTTTTTTGCGTTCCAGTGTTTTACTATTCAGTTCAAATGTATTCATTAATTCGCATAAAGAATCATTGTGTTCTTTATAGAGCGAAAAAATTTCCAAATGATAAGAAGATGTTTCCGGATTATTGACGGATCCCCCTGCTAGAAATGCACCGCGAAGATAAGAACGCTTACAACATTTCTTTTTCACGAGCTCCGGCGAAATATCATGGATGATGGTAAAACCCTCACCAATAATTTTTGTATCCTCGAGAATTTCCTTAGCCTGCTGGGATAAACGGACAATATAGACGTTATTTTTTTTCAAACGCATCTTTTTCCGAACAAGCAACTCTACTTGGACGTCGTAACTCTTCTTTATTAATGTATAAATTCTTCTGGCAATCGCAGCATTTTCGGTTTGAATATCAACAACTAACTTACGATTTGAGAATGAAAGGGAACCATTCATCCGAATGAGAGCCGACAGCTCTGCTTGAATACAGCACGTTTTCACTTCTAAGTTAGTTAATTCTTTTTTCGTTTCCGAAGCGAAAGACATCCCTTCACCCCCTAAAAAAACAATGTGTTTTTTTAATAAGTACTATATTTACGTTTCATAACGCTTTTTGGTTTCATCTAAAAGCAAATTATATAAAATTTTTGCGACTTTTTTCGGGTCATGCCTTAATGCCCCATTTTCTTGGTAAGCAATATCCGCATGAACCACTTCAAGCCCTAATTCAAACAGCCGCTGCAAATCGTAGACAACAGGGTCTGCCAACTCTTCATTATAGCGAAGCTGGATGTCCTGTGGGATTTCTTCATTGTTAACAAGGATTGTATTGATAAAAGCACAGCTCATATGATCATAGAGGGCTTTTACATGATCGCTTGCTGAAAAACCATGTGTTTCTCCAGCCTGAGTCATTAAATTACAGATATAGACCTTTTTGGCATGTGACCGGCACAGTTCATCCCCGATTTTTGGGACCAGCAGATTAGGCAAAATGCTTGTATATAAGCTTCCTGGCCCGATGATGATTAAATCAGCCTGACGGATGGCTTGAAGGGTCTCTGGTAATGGACGAATTTTTTCCGGTGTCATAAACACCTTTTTAATTCTTTTACCGGAGTAGGGAATTTTTGATTCCCCTGAGACAATCGTCCCGTCTTCCATTTCAGCATGGAGAACAACACTTTGATTTGCTGCTGGAAGGACTTTGCCGTGAACATTTAAAATCTTACTCATTTCCTGAATGGCGTGAACAAAATTCCCCGTGATCGAGGTCATTGCTGCCAAAATTAAATTTCCAAGCGAATGTCCGGAAAGTTCATTCGATGTTTTAAATCGATGCTGAAACATTTCCTCAACGAGCGGTTCTACATCCGATAATGATGCTAACACATTGCGGATATCACCAGGAGGAGGAATATGCAAATCCTCACGCAAACGTCCTGAGCTGCCGCCGTCATCCGCGACTGTCACAATGGCGGTAATATCCACAGGATACTGCTTTAATCCACGCAATAAAACTGGCAATCCTGTTCCCCCGCCAATGACGACAATTCGTGGCTGTCCGTAAATGCTCATGTTGTTTTTTCCTTTCTCCTCTCAATGTCACGATGAGAAATACATGTCTTGTAGTCCTTTTGAAAAAATTCACCAAGATACTCAGCTAGTGTTACCGAACGATGCTGTCCACCTGTACAGCCAATCGCAATAACCAGCTGCGCTTTACCTTCTCGTTTATAATGCGGAAGCATGAAGGATAGCAGGTCGGTTACCTTTTCCAAGAACTTATGCGTTTCATTCCATTTTAATACATAGCTAGAAACATCTTCATCAAGTCCTGTTTTAGGTCTCATATGCTCGATATAATGAGGATTTGGCAAGAAGCGTACATCAAACACTAAATCTGCATCAATAGGAATTCCATATTTAAAGCCGAATGACATGACATTGACAGTAAAGATTGATTGTTTATTCGCCGTAAATTCCGTTAATATTTTCTCACGAAGCTCCCGGGGTTTCATCTGGGAAGTATTGTATATCAGTTGAGCCCTGCCTTTTAGTTCTTCAAGAAGCTCACGCTCTAGCGTTATTCCTTCTAAGGGCAGACCTGTTTGTGCAAGCGGATGCGACCGCCTTGTTTCTTTATATCTACGTACTAATGTGGAATCATCCGCATCTAAAAATAAGATTTGCGGTGTCACCCAAGATGTTTCTGCCAGTTCATCTAATGCTTTAAAGAGATGATCAAAGAATTCTCTGCCGCGCAGGTCCATTACGAGAGCGACTTTATTCATCTTATTCCCCGATTCCTTCATAAGTTCAAGGAATTTTGGAAGTAAGGTTGGAGGCAAATTATCGACACAGAAGAACCCTAAATCTTCAAAACTTTGAATGGCTACAGTTTTACCCGCACCAGACATTCCTGTAATAATTACCATTTGTACGTCATTTACCGCACCGGTACTCATTTTTAATTCCCCCTATAGTTAGCTTGGATCTAATCGGTAACTGATTAGTTGAAAGTCTTTTGTATAAGTAAAAGTACCGTAAATGATTCCTTTTCCGTGAATCATATAATCAAGAATATGATAATCTCCAGCAGCCATTGGCAATTTTTTTAATTGGTCAATCTTTTGCCACTCCAGCTTACCTTCTTCAGATTCGTCTAAATCAATACCGTCTGAATCGTTTGCTACAAAAGTAAACATCATCCATTCCGAAAGGAGCTGGTCTTTTTCTTTCATAATCATTGTAAAAATCCCTTTTAATTGTGGATTTTTCAAATAAATGCCCGTTTCCTCTCGGTACTCCCTGATGCAAGAGTCTCGAACCGATTCGCCCGGCTCCATTTTCCCACCAGGAGCAACCCACCAGCCACGGCGTGGCTTTTGCAGCAACAATATTTTTTCGTCTCTTATCAATACACAATTGGTGACTCGTTGCACAACATTCACCCTCTTATCAAGCATATGTAATGTAACAGCTCGCCCTAGGATCTTGCGCTTTTTAGAACAAGGTCCTTTTGAGGCATGGCTATATATCCTACAATACCTTTACATTCATTCTTATCATTATACTATTTTTGGGATACAGTCACAATGAATACAAATTTGATATTTGTGTTAATTATTTCACCTTGTTACTATAGCTAACATACTTTTTAACAAAATCAGGAACGATCAGACTGAACCAAAAAAAATAGCACAGGCTACGGGCCTGTGCATAAAACAAATATATTTTTAAAGGGGGTCAATTACTATTTATATCATACCGCAATTTTATTGCACGATTGTTACAGAAGAATTAAAACAGAGTTACGTTTTTAAAAAACAGTTTCCAACGGCAATCTTTAGCTTTTTTGTTTTAAGCCTTCTTTAAGTTCTTCAATATAATGCTGGGCACTTTGGGCAGCAATACTGCCATCTCCAGTGGCAGTGACAATCTGGCGCAGTGTTTTTTCACGAATATCGCCAGCTGCATAAATTCCCGGAACCTTTGTCTCCATCCGGTCATTGGTTTCGATATACCCATTTTCATTGGTAATTCCAAGATTCATAAATGGTTTGGAAAGAGGGACCATTCCGATATAGATAAAGACACCGTCAGCCGGTAATACTTGCTCTTCACCATTTTCGGTAGAAATGAGCGTTACACTGCCCACTTTGCCATCTTTATCATTGATTGACTTGATCGTGTGATTCCAAATAAAATCAACTTTTTCATTGGCAAAAGCACGATCTTGAAGAATCTTTTGGGCACGAAGTTCATTCCTGCGATGGACGATGGTTACTTTGGAAGCAAAACGGGTTAAGTAGACACCCTCTTCCACAGCTGAGTCCCCTCCACCAATAACATATAATTCTTTTTCTTTAAAGAAGGCCCCATCACAAACCGCACAATAGGAAACGCCGCGGCCGCCAAGTTCTTTTTCCCCTGGGACGCCAATTTTCTTATACTCTGCACCTGTTGTGATGATGACAGCATATGCTTTATATTGTTTTGACCCTGCAACAACGATTTTATGGTCGCCCTGATCAATAATTTCTTTGATATCGCCATACGCATATTCCGCACCAAATTTTTTGGCATGCTCGAACATCTTCGTTGATAAATCTGGACCTAAGATACTTTCAAAGCCTGGATAGTTTTCAACGTCTTCCGTATTGGCCATTTGTCCGCCCGGCATCCCGCGCTCAATCATAAGTGTGGAAAGGTTCGCTCGTGATGTATAAACAGCCGCTGTCATCCCCGCAGGGCCAGCACCAGCAATAATAACGTCATAAATTTTTTCTTCAGACATGATATAAAACACTCCCTATATAAAAAAATACGATTAAGTAAGATTATTGTTCCCTTACTTAATCGTATATAACAAATGATTTATCGTCCACCAATTTGCTTAGTTCAAATAGTTATTCACTATTTTTACATATTTACCAATGGTTGCCTGTGGAAATCCCATAGCGAGATGCTACTTCTTGCTGGGATACTTTTTCACTGCGTAGCTTGTGCCACATATACTCAACGGCTCCCGCCCAGGCACGTTTATTTTTCAAATGATTTCTGTCTTTAGAAACCTCGACAAACACAGAAAACCACATAAGATATAAACCTGCCTCGATTGTTCCAATCGGTTGATGGGTTTCATAAAAAAGCTCGGCAACTTCCTGTGCATCGGCTGTCTTCGAAGGTTTTCCTGAGCGAATCAACGAGATATATTCCTTTTCCAACGCGGTAAATTTTTGATTTTGAAACAGCCGCTTGGAGGTGATGATTTCTTCTTTCTTACTCGAAACGGTCGTTAGGAAAAGAGCGAACAAGCGCTCCTCCACATAGTCGCTGTCCAGTTTTTGAAAAATGGACCCTGAAAGGTCTTCAAAACCGTTAGCTGGCGCATTTTCTTTATTCCATGGTTCGGAGCCTTCTTTATCAGGATTAAGTTCCAGCACTTTTTTCCAGATGCTTTTCGCAAAATTTTCATTGCCTGTGAAATAGGCAGAATGAGAAAGCCAGTAGTAAAACGGACCATCTCCATCAAAGCCATGCTTATATAATTTTTTCAGCCATAAATAAGCTAGGTCATATTCTCCTACCAAAGCAAACGAGGCACCCAGTTTAAATTGCTGTTCACTAAGAAGAGGTTGAATCTTCTTTAAGGTGTCAATCATCCCGGTAACATTTTTCGCCTGCCCTTGATAATAGGCAAAGACAAGCCTATTACATAAAGCATGGAGATTCCCTGGATTCCGCTCTAAAACATCGGCTATAATGGATTCCGCCTTTTCGGTCTTTCCTAGATAAAAATAGGCAAGTGCCAAGTTGTTGTATGCAGACCAGTACTCGGGATATTCCTTGACGACATCTTTTAATAGTTCAATCGCCTTTGGAAAATATCCTGACTCGAGCAGGTCACGAGCTTTTTCTTGTTTGACGATTAAGTCATCTTGCTGATACAACTCATCCTCAAGATCTTCTGCCTCAAAGGTAAGTACATCTAGTAATTCCTCTGTATCGTCGCTAAAGTCACCATCTGGATCCAGCTGTAAATATAGTTTTGCATGGTGATAAGCATCTTTAAAAAATCCCAAATGGGCATAATTATTGGCCAAAAAGTAATGGCATTCCACCATTTCTTGATCTAGTTCTTCAAGGATGAGGTGCAAGAGTCGGTTGGAATTTTCAAACTCGCCAAGTTCTGTTGACACAATCGCCAACTGGCATATAATCATCGGTTCACCCGGCTCAAGCTGCATCGCTCGCCCAAGATATTTTTTTGCTTTTATAAAATCACGTCGATGGAATGCCTTTAAACCCTTCGTGAAATAATATTCCCCCGTAGGAACAAATGTAAATAATTTTCCCATATGCATTCTTGCTTTCGCGTCTTTACCCATGAAGTCCTCCACATTTTTTAACATAACTAAGGTAGTATACCACACCTAGGAGTTATTCGAGAAGGTACCTGAAAAAAAGCCTAAAAAAACCGGTCTTTTTATGACCGGTCCTTGTGTCTTTCTTCTAATGTTTTCAACACTTCTTTAAATGGAAGCCCTTGTTCAACAAGCAATACCTGCAAGTGATAAAGCAAATCAGCTGCCTCCCACCTTAATTCCTCCGGGTCACGGTTTTTTGCCGCAATAATCACTTCAGCCGCTTCTTCACCGACCTTTTTCAAAATCTTATCGACGCCTTTTTCAAAAAGATAGGTTGTGTATGCCCCTTCTGGACGCTCTCGTTCACGATCTACGATTACTTTTTCAAGCGATTGTAAAATCTGATAATCAGCCAAACTTGGTGTTCCGGAATGGCCCCGTTCTGAAAAACAGCTCACCGCACCGGTATGGCAGGCAGGACCTTTCGGATAAACAAGGACCAGTAATGCATCCTGATCACAATCATAGTTGATGCTGACAACGGTCTGGGTATTACCGCTCGTTGCTCCTTTATGCCATAGTTCCTGACGAGAACGGCTGTAAAACCAGGTTTCCCCCGTTTCAATCGTTTTGGAGAGTGATTCCTCGTTCATATAAGCGAGCGTTAATACTTCTTTCGTTCCAGCGTCTTGGATAATTGCCGGCACTAACCCTTTTTCATCAAACCGAACATTCATCGAACCGTCACTCCTTTTTCCCGTAAATAACTTTTTACTTCATGAACCGAAGTCTCTTTATAGTGGAAGATAGACGCAGCCAAAGCAGCATCTGCTTTTCCAGCTACAAATGCCTCCTCAAAATGTTCCGAATTTCCAGCCCCACCCGAGGCAATCACTGGAATGGTTACCGCTTCACTTACTGCCTTCGTCAGCTTGAGGTCGAAGCCATTTTTCTCACCGTCACTATCCATACTCGTCAGTAAAATTTCACCGGCACCTAACCGGGCTGCTTCTACTGCCCATTCAATTACCAGTTTGTCTGTAGGTGTTCTGCCGCCGTGCGTAACTACTCGCCATGTTCCTACTTCCTCATCAAATTTCGCATCAATCGCGACAACGATGCATTGCGATCCAAAGTAATCGGCACCTTCCTTGATCAGTTCCGGATGAAGGACAGCCGCCGTGTTCAATGACACCTTATCTGCCCCGGCGCGGAGGATTCTTTTCATATCTTCCAAAGCATTAATGCCTCCGCCTACAGTAAACGGAATCGCCAACTCCGAAGCGACCGCCTTTACAACTTCAACCATTGTTTTTCTGCCTTCAACTGAAGCAGAGATATCTAGAAATACAAGCTCGTCGGCTCCCTGCTCATCGTAAAAACGGGCAAGTTCAACGGGATCGCCGGCATCGCGAAGTTGCACAAATTGGATACCTTTTACAACCCGTCCGTCCTTCACATCAAGGCATGGGATGATTCGTTTTGTTAGTGTCATTGGGCCCCACCCTCTTTCAGGGCTTCCTTTAACGTGAACCTGTTTTCATAAAGGGCTTTTCCAACGATTGCTCCTTGGATCCCTTTAGATGCAATTGCTTTTAAGTCTGCTAGACTGCTTACTCCTCCGGAGGCAATTACATTTTTCCCAGTCACTTCGGCCATTTCACAAACAGCGGCAATATTCGGACCAGCCAGCGTCCCATCTGTAGCAATATCAGTAAAAATAAATGTCTCTGCTCCAGCTTCTGCAAAGCGCTTGCCGAGATCGACCGCCTTTAGTTCTGAAGTATCCAACCATCCATGCGTCGCGACATAGCCGTTTTTGGCATCAATGCCTACCGCAATTTTACCGCCGTATTTTTTGATCATCTCGATGGCAAATTCAGGATTGGAAACAGCAATACTGCCAATAATCACGCGATTAACACCATTCTCAAGATAATGGAGGATATCCTCCTCTGATCGAATGCCGCCGCCAATCTGAATTTTCACTTGTAACTTTTGCGCTGCTTCGATCACAAAGCGATCGTTCACCCGCATGCCATCCTTCGCCCCGTCAAGGTCCACCATGTGGATCCATTCGGCACCATCTTCAGCAAAACTCTTAGCCATATCAAACGGCGAGTTCCCGTAAATGGTTTCTTGGTCGTAATCCCCTTGGAGAAGTCGAACGCATTTGCCGCCGCGCATATCAATTGCCGGATAAATC
>Ga0209795_10000965_pt1 | contig 19144 bp, 21 predicted proteins | sample AgamicOrMarz_FD_187166 | JGI IMG/M metagenome (GOLD analysis project Ga0209795, IMG submission 187166) | Agave microbial communities from Guanajuato, Mexico - Or.Ma.rz (SPAdes) (version 2) | ecosystem: Host-associated > Plants > Phyllosphere > Phylloplane/Leaf | place: Guanajuato, Mexico...
GTGAAGTCCCAATGCCAGTAGCTCTTTCTTTTTTCAAATTAAAGATGATATTCTGTTTTATTTACCGTAATCACTCTTTTAGGAACACCACCCCAAAAAGAACCCTTACGAGAGTAAAGGTTTAAGGTAGGGTGAAATTTTACTGTATGCAGCTATATATATATCCTTGATACACCAGGGTTTTCATTAGGACGACCAAAAAATCGATGAATAAAAAGCGTACCTTTTATTCATATGTTAGACCACACCAAAAGTAGTATTTATATTGAAAAATATGTTATGATATAGTTGTATTTCATACTCGGATACGTATGAATAAACCCTTACAAAAAGAAACCTCGATCGCTAATATCGAGATTTCTTTTACTTTTCCCATAAAAAATAAGAACTAATCAGTCGCAGAGACCTCTTCTAATTGGTTTAGCAATTGATCAATGAATTGCCTGATTACAATGGTATTCTTACTGGTGAATCCTTCCTCTAAACCAACTTGAATCATAAGTTCTCTTCCTGCCTCTATATCTACAAGTAAAGCTTTTATTAAAGTATTGTTGTATCTATATATTTGCAATTACCTAATCATCTATTTCTCTAAATTGTTACGTTTTTATTTAACAATAACTATATTTTTACTTTATAACAATATTTTTTCCTATAAAACCCTAAAAAAGCTCAGAATACCTTTTTTAGGGTTTGAATAGTTCATTTTTTATACCTAATACGTGTTACAATACGTCTTGTAGATGCGAATAAAAATTCCATTTCTTATTTCATAGTCAAGAAAAGTCCTCGAGTTATGAGGACTTTTCTTGTATTTAACATAGAGATATTCAATTTTAAAGTTAAAAATTGAATAAATATCTGCAAAATACCAAAAAGGACAAACGTTATGACTTGTTTGTCCTTTTTAAATAAAATAATCCTCTTAATTAATAATCAAGAATCTGCTTGGTATACGTAGTAAAATCATTCAGATGCTTATCTAAGATTTGCTGCAGAATATCTTGATTGATCGCTTGATAATCGTGAACAGCAATGTTTCGAAACCCTACCATGGCTTTCATTCTATACGCAATCTCACTTGTAATAATAGATTGTGACTCCAACATATCAAAAGCTTCTCTACTCGTTTGAGGAAGACCTAATCGTTCTTCAGCTACAATGTGCATCGCTAAATCGATACACGCTTCACACGCACGTTGTATGTTTAAGATGATGGAATCCTGTTTAGTATAATCCAGCAAGTTTTGTGGATTTTGTTGGTATACATCCAAAATACGTTTATTACACCTTTCAATCACACTTATTTTATTTAAAATGACATCATTTCTCATAAATACTCCCACTCTCGTCTACTTTTCGTAGCACATCTTTTCGTTCCTCATTTAATTTCGCATACATCTTTAATGCCTTCATTTGTTCATTCATACGCAGTGTGTCATCATCTGAATAAATAACAGTGCCAGCCGTATAAATTTGAGCCTGAAAAACGGTCGAAGCTTCCGCAATGTTAACTAAATCCACTTCTCTCTTTAACAAGCCAGCTAACTCTTGCGCAAGCATGAAGATCTCATATTTATCTAATTTTTTATCCTTCACATAAAAAGCAATATCAATATCACTTTCTTGATGGATAGTTCCTTTTGCAAAAGATCCAAACACAATGATAAAGGAAGGTTGTATATGAGTATGTAAAAATTCAGTAATGGACTGAGCTATCTGACGATCCATAAAATCACTCCCTCGGTTAGCTCTATTGTAGCAAATTTTATTTCTCTAGATAAGAATAGGTTCTGTGCGTTCTTTCATTTTCCTTTTTAACCTATAGAAACTATCTATTTGTTTTATATTAAGGTTCTTATTTTTCTTATGCATTCTCTCTCATTATAATCTACTTATGACCTTCTTATTCTCAAAAAACCACTTTCTTGACACTGTTTTTTCGAACCTAAAATAAGTTCAACTAGATAAAATCCATTATTGATTTATGTAAGTTTTGATGATAAATAAGTTGAACTAAAGGATTGGAAAGTTGTTTTTTTCTTGTATAATAAGTTCAACAAAAGTTCAACTTAAAAAATGAGGTGTATAGAGATGAAAATTTCACGTTTTAATAAAGACTGTGGAAACTCCGTCGATATGAATATTATGGATGGGTACCTATTTGACTTTCCAATCAACGTTGTAGAACTCCAAAAAGAAGCTGCTGATTCATTCTTTACAGATGCTGTGACAGCACCAGAAGAATTTAAGAAGCGTATCTTACTATCTACGACAATCGGTGACGAAGAGAAAGAACGTTATTTCTTAGTAGGAGATATCGCAGCAAGCCAACAACTTGCAAACAATCACATCAATCGTTTACATAACAAAATTACAAGCCACATTCCTTATGTGACATTTTTAGCTGCCATTGCATACTATCATGCATTACATGCAAAAGATCAAAAAGATAATAATATTGCAATTGACTATTTCTCTACGATGTTACCAATCTGGTTACTAAAGAAAGAAAGTACCTTTGGTGAAGCGCAAAAAGCCATGGCCAATCGCTTCCTAGGTGACCATACTTTCCGTATTCATACTCCAGGGTTTGAAAAAGAATTAAAGGTAGTTGTGGAAGAAAGTGCTTGCCTAAAAGAAGGTGAAATTGCTCGCTTTGCGTTGAAGAAAGACCTAACACTTCAAGACCGTGAAGATGCCAATGAATATGTGGAATGTGAAACCGTAATGGTAGATATCGGTGGAGGATCAATCGATGTCGTGATTTTACCAGAAGGATTAAAAGCTGCGAACAGCCGTGAATCATTCCAAAGTATTGAAGGCATCCCCTATTTAGCTCATATTGATAAGTTACGCAAAGAGAAATTCCCAGAGTTGTTTACGGATTTGCGTGCTTTTGATCAGTTTATTTTAGATAACTACAGTAAACAAAAATTCGAGTTAAAAAATGAAAACACAGGCGCAGCTATTGATTTAACAGCTCAAATTACATCTTCTTTGAAAGACTATGTGGAAATTTTACTAGCGAAGTTAAATGATGTGGCCCCACCACCGGCAAATAAAATTCGTAAATACGTATATAGTGGTGGTGTTGCTCCGACACTAGAAGTAGCTATTATGACTAGCATGAGTGAAAAGATTGGCGAAGAACGTACGGAGCGATATCATAAAGTACCAGAAGATAGCCGTCACTTGAACTTATTTGGCTTAGAAATCCGAAGCATCGGTTACCTTCAAAAGAAACAAGCTGAGAAGATAGCCGTTAAATCCTAACAGCGTAGGTGATAACCATGTCAGAGCGTCAAAACGCCTTTACGATTAAAACCAACCAGTTGAGTGATGAAGTCTATGATATACTTGCAAAATATGCGAAGTCTCGAAAATTAGGGGACTATATTTCATCTTTAATTGTTCGTGACCTTCATCGTTCATCTACCGACCAGGTAGAATTAGGACACAGAACAGAAGAAATTCTCGAGCATATCAATTCCCAACTACGGGAGATAAAGCAATTAGCCCAGTCCAACGGATTTGTGGGCAAACAAGAGGATGTAGAAGAAAAGCTTTCAGAAAGTCCAGCCTTCAAAGAAGGTAAGATTGCAGATTTAGAACAGGTATCTGGCTCGCTAGATGATGATGATTTAGAGGAATATAGCGATTTTTAATTAAAAAGCTACTAGGCATACTAGTAGCTTTTTTGCTTTCCGTCGTTTATTGATTTCTAATGTATTCCCATATGTACAAAGGGCGTGCTCGAGCTAAAAAAGAACAGTGGTAACGAGAATTTTATTTATTGACAATAGCAATTAGGCCAAGTACTTTTATTAATTCTAAATATCTCTCCATACTTCTGTGTCTCAAGAACATTAATCATTAGGTGTGACAAATACCATATTAATAATCAATTCCTCCTAAAGTGTTAAATAGAAGGAATCGGTACAGTCATGGTATACCAACAACAAAAAATGGAAATAATAGCTAAAAAAGGAACTTCCTATCACCACATCTAATTTGAAGTTATGGCGTTTGTAATATCAAAGAGGTCATTTATTATCATTTTTTTTATAAGATTTACCCTACATTTATTGTATCTCCATTACGCTGTGTAATAAATGTTATTGCGTACTATAGTAGAAAAATATAAGTCTTCTATTTTTTATTAAATTGAAGAATTTTTCTTATATATCCTGTTTTAAGTTGCACTAGCATTTTTCTTTTTCTTCACAGGTAATCCGTACTTATTGGAGTTTTCTTTTATTTTTTTTGCGATTTCTTGTGCTTCTTCTTTCGTCATTTTCATACAAAAGACTCCTCTCATGTTCTACTATTATAAGTTTTTTCCAATATCTAAAAAAATATACATGCTCCTCCCTCCCCTGCCATATACATGTTTTAGGTATGTACAAAAAGTCATTGTCCTAGAGATAATTTTAGATTTTAGGAGTGATTGTGTGAGAGTAGAAGAGAAGAAAAGAAAAATTAGAAGTGACAAAAAACGAGATGTAAAACCATCACTTCCAATTGATCTTAAAGAATGTATTTATCGATTGTCTTATATTACAAATACACCTGTAAAAAATGTAGTTGAATCAGTTTGTATATCAGGCCTTGCTTCTCCAAAAGTGATGGACTATTTATCAAATTATTTTAGAAGAGGATTTAGCTTTGGCAGCACTGTGTATATGGGGGATATGTCCAAAGAGCCAATTAGACACTTGTATAAAAATATAGAAAAAGAGCGTGTTTCTACTCGCTTAAAGGATGGACATGGAGAAACGTATGATGTTCTAAAACGCTTAGCTTATGCTTTAGATTGCTCTCCTGCATTAGCAGCATCTTTCTTAATTGAGGCGAGCATCAGGAATTCTGATTTTGTTGATGAATACATGACTCGCCATTTAGAAAAAGAATTGGACCAGGGAAGAATAAAGGAATTAAAAGAGGTGTTAAAATTCATCAATAAAAATAATCCTTATAAAGAAGAGTACAGTCTACACAATTTAATTTCTTATATTATGGATGAATTAAAAGTAGGAGCAACTAGCTTAGGGTCTTCTGTACAAAATTGGTTAGAGAGTATACACCATAAGAGATAGCTCGACCTAAAAAACCTTTGAATTTATAATTCAAAGGTTTTTTGCTTGCCTTTTATTTCGTTAAATAAAATTTCTGCGCCTAATGGACTTAGGACTATGTTATTTACATATCTTCGATTTTGAGGCGTTATCTCACCTGTAATCACACATTTGTCATATTCTTTGTATTTTTTTATTTCTATATGATCATCTTCCAATAAAATTTCTACTGAATCATCTTTATCTATATTCAGTACCTTTCTTAGTTCAATGGGAATGACTATACGCCCCACTGCATCTATCTTTCTCAACGTACTTAGTCCCTTCATGCTGACTCTCCTTTTATACGTTCATAAGCAAAACTTTAATATTATACCATGAATGTATAAATCAACCTATAATAATTTAATAAATCAGGTTTCAATGTAAACGTTTAGAATTTTTTCTTAAATTGCTCTTGTACATAAATACATGTGCGCTCATGTTCATGGGAAAAGAAATGATTTTGTTTATGATACACTTTTACTCCACAAGAAGGACAGGCATAGAAACCCACTTTAACATCTTGAGTTACTTCATGCGCATAAAATTCACCATTCGATTTAAACATGACTACATGGTTCGCTTTCTCAATCTTTGCTCTCATAAAAGCATCTCCCACCTTATTTTGAATTCATTACCATAATAAGGGTTTAAGGGGTGAGTTGTAAAAGAAAATGTATAGGTGTATGCCTATATCTACAGAAAAAAGCAGCAATTCCCATGATATTTATGCATGAGAATGCTGCTTTTTATTAATTCTCATTTAAATGATATCCTTTAAACTCATATCCATATACACTGGTCAACTCTAAAAAATTTTCATAGGAATACGTAATGGCAACTAGTGTACACACTTGGACTTTATCATAAAGCCTTTCAATATCCGCATTATGCATTCTCACACAATCTTAGCTCACACATTTTCCAATACTGCTTTCATTGTCCTTCCTATAAATTCATATATTCGTCATTTTTTAGAATCTTAATCAATTAAAAATCTACAAATAGTCTATGGTTAAGAATTATCTAGGCGACGTAGGAAAACATTAATTCACTCAAATTCACACACGTATACATGGTGAAATTATACATTCACGAAACTTAATTTAATTAAAAAAGCATCCTGAAAGGGTGCTTAAAAGTTGTCCTATAAAACTTCCCTATTTCATCTGAGTTTTTTGCTTTCTCCCTTTAATTAAATAATTCTATTGTGAAGATCTTTATTATCAAAATCTCGTTCTAACTACTCAGATAATTCCATTAACTTTTATGAATTTCAATTCTTTGTTTGGCAATCGCTGCTACTACTTTATTTAATTGTAGCCGTTCATAATACGACTTCATTGTTTAACCTACCTTGTAAATGAAGGATACATGTAGTGAAAAGAATCCCTGTTAGCTTTACTGAATTATAAATAAGTTATTGGGACATTCTATATAAGGAAGAAGGAAAACAAGTTATTGATTACAACTAATCATTACAAAGCTTCTTACATTTGGGATGAGGTGTCTACAGCAGACATATTTCAGAAAACCTTATTGTAAATCGATGTATGTTTGATTCATGAGGAGATGGTAGTCATGAACGTAGTAAGAATCTATATAATGGGTAGACAATAATATTCATTTATAACCATACAAATGAGGTGTTTGTCCCAGACCAAGAACGATTTCGTTCACATTGTATATTTTTTAGTTCAATGCTTAAATGAGGTGTTTGTTAAAGAGAATATACTTTTTCAAGTTACTGTTTCATTAGGCAATGGAATTACGTAAATGAGGTGTTCCTTAAAGATCATATGCTGCATTAAAAGCTACTTTTTCCTTCTTCATATGACGGGATGTATAATCGTTTGCATCCCGTTTGTGCTATATAAACTATCTTAATCACTCATTAAAAAGAGGAATCATAGAAACAGCTTCCAATTGATGGATTGCTGCTTTTTCCTCCTACCTTCCAAATATAAAAAAGTAGACTTTTCATCCTTCACTTCGCCTTCAAACTTTTGCTTTTTTTACGTTCAGTTTCTTGTGTTGTACTCAGTTTTCCAAAAAATGTGCTCCACTATTCCGTGCAAAAAATTTGCTGAATCTATTTTGTGATTTCCCTTTTCTCCCTTTGTCATAATCCTTTTTCTTTCTCAGCACCTCCCTCCTTTTAAGCTGACTTTTAAAAATTCTCAAAAAAAATGTGCTTTCCTTTGGCGATTCCATCTATTTTTTCAACAGAAATCAGATTGATGTCTTGTAAAAACATATCCATGACATTTGGTCCTTTTCTGTAAATTGTGGTTCCCCACTACAAAAGAGAGAAGAGCATAAGGGGTTTTTGCCCCCACCATAGGTGTGGGGCTAGGCAGTGCCTAGCAAAACCGTGGGTACAAGAAAACCTGTTGAATGTGAACCTACTGTTGACCTAATCCCTGCCATGTGAACCTACTGTGAACCTACTGTGAACCTCAAAAAAACACATGTTAACCTACTGTTAACATGTGTTTTTTCACTTCATGGCTAAATCTTGTTGCTTTTCGTTCAATTTTTGGAGTTTTTCTTGTAAGCTTTTTTACTCATCTTCATAGAGCTGAATGCTTTCATCGCTTGATTGAATCGCATCTTTTTTCATCGCGATTCTTGATTCCCTATCAGCCTTTTCCTCCTCAACTTGGTACTTCATATCACGTTGTAACTCTTTTATTTCTTGTTACGTTTGACGTTTACGTTTGGCTTCTACCGGAATTTCTTGTCCATAGTTTTTCATTTTCTTTTGACAAAATCTTTTTCTAACTCATTGACCAAAAGAGCATATTCTTGTTTGTTTTTGATTCTTTTTCCTCCTTCACTATTCGTTTTTTGTCGGTAGGAATAGAGCTTGGTAAATAATGCATGAGCGTCTATTCCCTCTGTTGAACTTGTATCAAAATCACTTGTCGATTCGTTTAAGTTTACTGTTTCATTTTTGTAGTTTTCTTAATAAAAATCAAAGACAAGTCCTCTCAATTTGAAAACAATTCGATCAACTTTCTTCTTATGCAAGAAACTAATCTCCACTTTACTTTTTTCAGTTTAAGTTGGTCGCAACTAATTCAGATTTAATTTAATTTAATTAAATTCAGTAAAAAAGAAATTAAACTCAATTGTAATCTAGTGAGTTAATGCACTGAATAAAAATTACATTATTTTCAAATTAATTAATAATCAATTAATTTGAACTAGTATACACCTAATTAGGTGTATACTAGACTTAATAAATCATTTGAAAATCTTTCTATCAAAGTAATCTCTATTTAGATAAAAGAAACTTATTCAGACTCAATTGAGTCTGAATAAGTTATCACTATTGAGCAAATACACATCTAAGGTCTCGAACTTAGATTCTAATGGCTTAAGGTTATAACTCTATAGGCCTGTTCAAATTCCACTAGAGAATTTCTTTTTTCTAAAAATCTAATAAAAAAACAAATTATAGAGTTTAAATCTCGATCTTTATATTGAATCTATTTTTTAAATTAAATTATTTTCTACACATTAGGAGAAGACACCAAGTTAAACTTAAGATCACCTTAACAAATAACTTAAAATCTACTCTGTATACTGCAGTAAATAAGTTCAACTTGTTAATAAATAGGTTAAACTATATAGATTTAGACTACGAAATAACCAAATTAAGATGTATTTAGGTGAACTCAATTGCATTTTAATTAAACTTATTATAATATCTAAAAAAAAGACACTATAACTTCATTAGTTTATAGTTTTTAAACAGGATTCAGCTCAGACTTAATTGAATTAAGTAGGATATAATAAAATTAATTCAGTTAAATATAAAACCTGATAAAATAGGAGAGGCAAGTCTTAAATAAGTGATGTTTAATTAACACAGGGGCAATTAAGTTAGACCTAATTGAGTCATAAAATTTACTATGTATAAGGAATTTCTAACTCAGTTAGATTAAATTGTCTTTAAAGGAGGTATAATTTTGAGCGAAGAGACAATGGTTATTTCAGAAGTTGCTAGAAAATTTAATATAGAAAATCATCAATTACGCGACTGGTGCGAAGTCGGATTAGTACGGCATAAGAGAATTGGAAGAATAAGATACATATTCACTGACGAAGATAAAAAAATCGAGAAGATCATTGAACTAAAGGACAAATTTGGAAAACACGCACCAAATGAAATGATTCGTGAAGAACTAATTAAAGCAAATTTAATGAGCGAGGAACAAACAAAAGTGATTGATAAGGATGTAGATGAAGAAGATGTAAACGAAAACTCCTTTAAAGAAGCATTTTTATTACTTGCAAAAAAAATAGAAGAAATGGATAAAAAAATGGAAAAGAAGGAACAATTAAGGCTTCCATCTGAAAATTTGGCAGAAAAAAAAGATGTTATAGAGATAAAAGAGCAGATGAATAAACTTGAACAAGATAATCAGCGTTTAAAAGAAGTTAATGATCAATTACTTAAAAAGTTAGATTCTATTCATTCAGCTATGACCGAAATTCAAAAAGAACAAGGAAAAAGCATATGGAAAAGAATGTTCACTAAATAATAAAACAGCTTCTAATTAGTAATTAGAAGCTGTTTTATTATTTGTAGCAATTGCCAGGGAGTGTTTTTCTTACTCCCTTAAACAATAAATTTATTTAAATACAGATAGAATTTTCATCTCGTAAAAGATGTAAAATTAAATCTTTTGAGATATATTACTAATTTTTATTGAATTATGCGATTAATTAACGCTATAATAAAACTAACAAAAATGACCGGAATAGAAAAAAGACTTCAACTGTTTAAGAAGTGTTGGTAGCACTCTTAAACCGTTCGCCCTAAACACGGTAGGGAAAACACTTGTCGAAGTCTCTTGTTAATAGATTCAGTTTTTCTATAAAATAAAACTTATGGTTTTATTTTATATGAAATAGCTATCTATTTCAAGGGCTTAGTTCATCAAAATCACGACATTGTTTTCCTTTTTCCAGGGAAACAGTGTCTTTTTTTGTTCCTTAAAGGGGATAATGAACAAATGACAAAGATATTAACTTGCTATCTAAAAGATGTAGATACCTTCAATGGGCGTTTCAAATGGTTATGGACCAACAAGTCCACGCTTCGTAAAAAGAAAGAAGAGTTTTTAGACATTCTTCGTACCCACTTTAAACAACAACAATCAGCTATACATAAAGAATTTCCTAAAAAAAGAATGGAAATGCTCGATCACGTCATCTATAACTTAGTGGCTACGGGCATTCAAGCGATCCGTTCTGAAACGCTTATGAAGAAATTTGATGTTTCCAAAAGTACGGTTTCTCGTTTTGTACGCTCGCTAAAAGCGACGCCCTTTATACTTGTGGCACGATACATTAAAGAGGATGCAACAGGCACTCATCCTGACAGTTATGTATTTATCCTTAAAAGCCATAAGAACTTTCATCACATTTGCGACGAAATCTTTTTTGCCCATGATACAACAGGTATACAAGCGCTTCAACAAGAAGAAATGACCACTCCTGTGACACGTCCTGTGACGCATCCAGAAAGTGCTGAAAACGTTGATATAACAAGCTTAGAGGCCGATAAATCACCTGATGCCTTTATTAACCATGATTTACCTGTAAATCATGTAAATAATCATTTAATGTCTGTTTCACAGGCCTTCACCTATATCAAAGGTGTGCCTAAGAAAGTCAATCAAGTATATGCAGGTAAGTATGGACATCAACTACAAGCCTTCTATGCTCGTATTCAAAATGCAGCAAAAGCCGTAAAACGAGATACAGAGATTGAGATTGAAAAAGAGCAAGTACATGAAATTGCGTATACATCCATTGTGGGGTTAGATAAATATGTCCATGAAGCTAATCAACAAGGGAATCCTTTATCCCTAGGGGATATGTGTCGATTAATCTATCAAATTGCGAAAAACCAATTCTACGAATTCGTAGAACCTAAAGGGCAGGATTATTCATCAGTATACGCACACCAACACGAAGTTATACATAACGAAAGTCAAACAACATTGGTTAAGCCCAAACATATTATCCGTAAGGAAATGATTCCTGATTGGTTAAAAGCTGAAGGAGATCAAAAAGAGAGTATACAAGAAACAGAAGTTACGTTGGAACAAAAGCTTGAAATGGTTCAGCTGAAGCAAGATCTAGGACAAGATCTAACCCCAGAAGAAGAGAATTTGCTGCAGGAACACTGCTCAACGTACAGTTCGTTAGAAATGGCGAAACTGAAACAAGATTTAGGACAAGCATTAACACCTGAGGAACAAGAATTATTGTATCAACATGCTAAATTAAAGGAACCAGCTTCTTAATTTTTAAAAATAGTTAAAGTATCATAAGGATTTTCGCTATTTTTAACGTATTCAATGTTTTAAGAGAGGACTTGGCAGGATTTGAACCTGCAAGACGCCACAGTTGTATAGTGTAATACGACTGGCTGCTCTACCATTGAGCTACAAGTCCACACTACAAGTATGCACATAGTCTCTGTTTATATGTACGACAGGAGAAAATGTAAGAAGTGAAGAAATCCCTTAGAAGCTAAATTATTATTAGGATATGTTTATTTAGAACACTGTTCTAAGTAATAAATAAATCTATATCTACGCAGGAGGAGAACATTATGCCACATAAAATTACGTTAACCGGATCAGCCACAGGACCACTACGAGAATACGATCGCTATGTTGCCTTTGATATGCGTGAAAAAGGGTCACCATCTGCGCCTAAAGGGTTGAAGAAGAGTACGTTTATTTCGTATACGGTATTTGTTGCAAAGAAGGCTTTTAACAAAACAGGCCTCACGAAAAAAAGTATTATGCATGAAAAAATCTTAATTCAAGGAGAACCAACATTAGACATTCCGATTGATGAATGCCCTGGTGAAGTAGGCGTAATCTGCTTCCAGATTACCGTTCTCCCGAATAAGAAAGATAAAGAAGGCAATGAATCAAACGATAAAAAAGAGGCCAAACAAGAGGCTTCTGCAGCGCAACAAGAAGTTGCTGCTACCAAACAGGAAGAAAAACCGGTAACTACTTCTCAACCTGTAGCAAAAGAAGAGAAGAAAGCTGAAACAGTACAGTCAGAAGTGAAGGAGACGCCTGTTCAAGAGAAAAAGGCGGAGCCACAAAAGAAACAGATGCCAAGTCAGCCAAAAGGGACACAGGATGTTTTAAGCCTTGATGACATTATCGTACCTGAAGAGTTCTCAAGGACACGTCCAAACCCTGAAAAAACACAAAAGGTCATTGATTTTGTGAAACGCACAGGACGCTTAGATGAGCCTTTGACAATTGAAAAAGGGTCCAAGATTTTAAAAGACGGCTATCGTCGTTATGTCGTGGCCAAAACTGTCAAAATGGACAAAGTTCCGGTTACTTATGAATACCAGAAGTAAGTGAAGTGAAAGTAGAAGCGTTTAGGGGGAGAACGTCTTGACTCAAAATGAAAAAGAAAACCCAACGAGTGAACACATGGCTGATGTTATCGATTTCAATGAAAAGAAAGAAAAAAGTAACATCCATGTAGAAGAGGGAATCAAATGGTTAAGGCAAGCTGCCCTAGCTGGAGATAATGGAGCGATGAATGAGTTAGCGTTTCAATTATTAACCGGCAAGCTAGTGAAACAAGATGCTGAGGAAGGCGAAAAATGGCTCAGAAAATCTGCGGATACTGGAGATCGATGGGCCATGATGGAGTTGGGTTACCGTTTGCTCGTCGGGGAAGACCTGGATAAAAATCAGGCTGAAGGTGAAAAGTGGATTCGAAGATCTGCGGAGTTGGAGTATCCAATGGCTATGAGAGTATTAGGATACAGATTACTTGAAGGATTGGATATAGAAAAGAATGTAGAAGAAGGCGAGTATTGGCTTAGGAAAGCAGCTGATGTACATGAACCAATAGCTATGAGAATATTAGGCTATCGATTATTAACTGGAAAACATGAGTTGAAACAGAATGTGATGGAAGGTGAAAAGTGGTTACAGAAAGCAGCTGAAGCTGGAGAAACCATTGCGATGAGGGAATGGGGTAAATATTTAATTCATGGAGTGATTAAATAGCTGAACATAATAGCTTACCTTCAGCCAAGACTGTACTGACTACATTAACAACAGAAAAAACATATACCACCTCATAATTAGCTGATATTTTTGTTATCCAATAATTCTTAAATAGAAAACCTTTTTTCTTTGATCTAAAGCAAAAAGGGCTTTCCTGTGTGAAGTTCAATTTGGAAGAATATTTACAACAAAGACCGCCCATTATGTATCATTGTATAAGGCGGTCTTAACTGTATTCATGCTATATGTTTATGACCAAAATATCGACACTATTCTAAAAAGACGTCAGGTAAAAAAGGCGATCGCTAATATCGCTGCCACACAGGCTAAATAGACATTCCCACTCCAATCCCTCTTTTCCTTTTCATTCACCGTATAGCTATTATAAGAACCTTCAATCGGTTGTATTTTTAGTTTTCTTTGTAAGGCTACTTCTTTACCTGAAATCAAGTTTGATTCCTCCATTATTTGATAATTGCAAGGTAGAAAACGTCCTTGTTCGTCTCTCAATCGGTTGCTGACGTCTTGCAGGCCCTGCTGCCTTTTCACTGGTAGAAGGCTGCTGTTTGGATTGAATAGTTGCTCCTGACATTGATTGGCCATCTGTTGATGTTCTAAGTAACGTAGAAGTGTTTGTAGACGTTCCTTTTCGCTCAAGGTCATCATGTTCTCCTCCTCCTTTCTCTTCGATGTTGGGCTCTTGTTCCATCCATAATGGGTGGGAAGAAGGCTGCCACGGAGAGGAGGGGAGAGGGACGTCACTCATTTTATACTGATTCATTAACGCTAAGAAAACAGGATTGTGCGCTGCAGTAAAAAGCGCACACCTCATAATTTGATTTCGGTCTAATTCTGTAGCTTGAAACAGACTATCTACATATGTACGATACAAAGAATGGTACCGCACGGTTGGTCGATAGGTGTCAACTTGATTTTTCGACTTCTTATTTCTCTTCATACGCGTTTTTCTCTTTCAAGATGACCTCTAACATCTGTTTGCCTTCTAGCGTTAAATAGACGTCTTTTCGACTTAGTAACGAGATTGCTAATTCTTTTGTCATCTCATTCGCTCCATTCCTGGTGGTTTATCCTGACGTCTTGTTGTGACGTCTCAATGAAGTATATGCTTAGTAGCTTGGACAATATCCCCTTTTTTTGTATACAGTATAAAAAAGGGGAGTTTAGGCAAGAATCCTTACTAACGAGTAAGGAGTGAATGACCATGTTATTTAATAAACTAGGGCAAAAAAGAACTAAATTCGGTTATTGGATTGATTCACAAAATGATATTAATCAATCAAAATTAATAAATGCATCAGGAATGAGCAAAGGAACAATTTACAGACTCTGTCACGATTCTAAATTCAAGCCTAAACACTCAACTGTAATATGTATTAATAAAGGTTTGAAAAAGTTAAAAAAAGATGTGAAAGTCGAAGACTTTATTTAATATAATTAACCCTTGCTTGTCTACTCTCATAAAATAAAGAAGAAAAATTACCGCAGTAGGTGATTAGTAGATGGTAATGGAATATATCCTTTTTTTTACTGCTAGGAGTTGGCTACTGGACTTTATTTTTCATGAAATGAATGAGAAATCGAAGGATGCTCTACCCATTGAAAGACGCTTATATAACCCCTTAGTGATAAATGACTATTCAGTACGCACGCCAGTAAAGTATGGTCCTTGTCGAATTGACTTTGTCATAGGTAGGCTTGCGATTGAATGTGACGGAAAAGCTTATCATTCTTCACCAACGCAAAAGGCACATGATCGGAAGAAAGATGCTTATTTGAGGAAACAAGGATATAAAGTGATGAGGGTCAGTGGAAGCAGCATTTTAAAACGTATGCCTGAAGTTCTTAAAAGAGTAAAAACAAGGTTGAATTTTAAAAAAGAGAAGGCTAAAAATCCTTCTCTTTTTCATATATAATCATCTATTCTTATATACTCTTCTTCATGCCACAATCCCTGCATTCGCGCAAGAAAACGCCACCTTTTACCGAACTTTTGAAGTAAGCTGAGTTGTAGTGATAACATCTGCCACTTATCTGAATATAAAGTGTAGTCATACACTTTATCAAGATCGATTTCTTACTTTCACTATTCTTAATGTTTAATTTCTAAATGCTAGCCCATTGACCTGCAAAGCTTTTCTAAGTTTAGGTAAAGAAGCTGGTCCCATACCATGAAATTTTAGTATCTCTTTTTCACTAAATTTTGATAACTGCTGCAAAGAAGCTATCCCGTTGTTTTCCAATGCCCGTCTTGCTGGTGCTGATAGTATTGAAAGAAATCCATTGTCAGGTTTGCGTTCCTGCTCACAAATGGGGCAGGTCGGACAGTCACTACTTTTATAATAGTTGTGTCCTTTGTTACAAATTCTTAGATATTTCTTTGGAGTTGTCATTGTTAATCTCTCCTTTTCTCAAGAGCTTTTTTAGCTTTCTACCTCCTAAAAATTCTTCAATGGATGGTTTATTAAGAAACAAAAATATTATGCGTACAGTAAGCTATTTATCACTAGATGCTTTATTGTCTTGTTTCATGTAGTATAGTTACACTACAAATTATGCTAACACCTTACGTATTTACGTTTGAAACCAAGCCGGCCTCTATCTATCTCCTTTTGAATAGTTTCAGAAGCAAGAAGGATACTACTTTTTTTCTTGTCCTTCCTAACTTCCACTGGACCTACTGCCTTTGCGATTTCAATCGCCTTATCATGAAGTGGCAAATATGAGATTCCCACTGTATAGATAAAATTATTCATAGCTGATTTCGTTCGATCTGGAGAAGCATGAATCGTATTTTCCACTTGGTCAAGCATAGTAGAAATCTTACTTGCGCTAAATTCATGGTCCGGGCGATTACCCAAAAGCCAGCAATAACAGCTCCAGCCTGCTGACATTTTAAGTTCTTTATCGCTTGCGATCCATTTATCAGCAACAATTTGTGCAAAATCAGTTTCTGCCAAAGTCACCGCAACTACATAATCGGAAAGCATGTAAAAATACGCTTTATCGATCCAACGCTCAAAATCCTCCTCAGTCATCCTTGTTGGGTCTGCAATGATACCAGCAAAATACATAGCATCATAATTACCAGAGGCATAAAACTGCTCGGCTAAATGCTGGTTTTTCTTGATTTTCTTTGCAATAGGCTTCATTTTGCCTGTTGCCACTCCAAAAAGTGGACCTTGTGCACCATTTTTTATGTAAGTCTTTTTAATTCGTTCCGTACCGAGTGCTTCAAGTTCTTTCATAAAAATTTCAAAATCCATCATTTTGTCCTCTCCTTCTTTTCGGTTCATAAACTGGACCACCTTTTTTAAAAATTTAGCTTCCAATTTATCCTATGATTTCTAAGCCATTCGAGGGTTAGTTCACCGTTCATAATCTCCTTTTTATTTTCTCCAAAAAGTTGAACAGTCTTTCTTATCTAAAATATTAAACTCGATTATTTTCTTAAGTAATTCATAGTTTACTGGCTCAGTCCATAGAATCCGAAACAAGGCTTTGGTAGCGCTATACCCAGATTGAGCAATGTCATCAGCAAAGTGCGCAATACCTACTTCTTCAGGTGAAATGCTCAAATGATGCTTAGCTGAGGAAAAACCGACGATAAATGTACCATGATTAGTAAACATTGGCGTGTTCCACTTGATTTGTGGTTCCAAATTCGGGAAAGTATTAGCAACCCAAGCCAAAACTTCCTTTGTTCGGTCGCGGTGGTCAGGGTTATCGATATACGCTAAATATTCTGTCAAAACTCCCATGCCATTTCCTCCTAAAATAAAAAAATATTTTGAACGGTGCAGTCTTTCAATCTATTCCAATTTTACATGAAATTAACGTCAATAAGTTTACTTAATCTCATTTTATTTTTTAATTCAAATACGTCATCAATAAAGATAAATAGTTCCCCCAGCGAATCAACAAACTGAATGAACCCTGTCTCTGTTATGCAATGGCCTTGCTTATAGTATTTCGCAAAGGCATAGGCTCTTTCACGATACGAACAGCTAATATTTAAATAACAGTTCGTCATTATTAAAGTATCAATCGTACGCGATACGAATAATAATTTTCTTGATTTATCTGTTGTATATAAATATAATGTAACTGGAGTACGCAAAAAGAGAACATGAAATTTAAATATACTTTTCGGTATTATAATTTTTTCGATTCCATTCATTACCTATATACAAAAAAAGGATGTTCATTATAATGAAATTACAGTATAAAGAGATTAAAAGAGATACTCTAACTTAATGCTGTAGTTTCGTTAATTAAGTTACACATGGAATAAAACCTAAATTCCTTTAGCTTTCGGAGAAGATATATGTAGTTATTACGATTGAGATTTTTGAAAGCGATATCATTTCATTTAAAGAAAAACTTTTAAGACATTTAATTATTTTAACAAATTATAGAGATATCTAGTGTTATTGCTACCTTATCTCTAGACATTAGATAAAGGAGAAGATATTTTTTTATATGAAATGAGGGAATAATAGATTAGGATATTATTGTCCAATTCTAGGAGTATAAATATAGAAGTGACTTTTACTATATTTAGATGAATGTTAGACAAAAAACAGAACTTCAAAAAGGTTAAAAGGATAATGGGAAATCTCTTTATAAACGCTATTATATGCTCAAGTATATAAGGTGAGCCGAAAAAGTGTAATTTTACAATGAAGATTATGAAAACGCTTTACTGAAGGGGGAAGCTAATTTCAAATTATATGATTACCATTTATGTTAAAGATTATCCACACATTAGACTTATTTTTAATTATTGTCTTTTTTATGGACGCTAGCCTAAGCATAGGCTCTCTTTAAGTGTTTTAATGAACTAGAAATTGAAAGGGGTTACAACTGTGAAAAAATTGGGATTAGCGACACAAATATTTATTGGACTTGCGTTCGGGATTGCTATAGGCGCTATTTTTTATGGAAATAGTACAGTGATGGCCATTCTTCAACCTTTAGGTGATATTTTTCTTCACCTGATTAAAATGATTGTTATTCCTATCGTTGTATCCGCACTTATCGTATCTATAGCTGGTGTGGGTGATATTAAAAAGTTAGGAAGACTAGGTGGAAAAACGATTCTTTATTTTGAAATTGTTACTACAATTGCATTAGCAGTGGGCTTATTAGCCGCAAATTTATTCCATCCAGGTACCGGTATAGATATGGGGAACCTTGAGAAAGGTGATATATCCAAATATGAAGAAACATCTAAAACAACGGAGAGTGCAGGTGTAGCAGCTCAAATCGTTCATATTATACCAACTAATATCTTTCAATCTCTAACTGAGGGGAATTTATTAGCGATTATCTTTTTCTCAGTCTTATTTGGTCTAGGAGTTGCAGCCATTGGAGAAAAAGGCAAACCAGTCTTAAACTTTTTTGAAGGCGTACTGGAATCCATGTTTTGGATGACAAACTTAGTTATGAAATTTGCCCCATTTGGTGTATTTGCTTTAATTGGTTTGAATGTGGCGAAGTTTGGAATTGGTTCATTAATCCCTTTAGGAAAGTTAGTACTCGTTATATACCTGACCATGATTTTCTTTGTTTTTGTAGTATTAGGTATTATTGCAAAAATGGCTGGAACTAATGTTTTAGTGCTTATAAAAATCTTAAAAGATGAGTTAATTTTAGCGTTTACAACCGCAAGCTCTGAAGCAGTATTACCAAGGTTAATGACTAAAATGGAGAACTTTGGTTGTCCGAAAGCTGTCACATCATTTGTTATTCCGACAGGATATACGTTTAACCTTGATGGATCATCCATTTACCAAGCAATTGCTGCCCTTTTCATTGCACAAATGTATGGCATTCATTTATCTTTCATAGAACAAATTACACTTTTACTTGTGTTGATGTTGACTTCTAAGGGAATGGCAGGAGTTGCAGGAGCATCATTTGTTG
>Ga0209795_10000970_pt1 | contig 19111 bp, 30 predicted proteins | sample AgamicOrMarz_FD_187166 | JGI IMG/M metagenome (GOLD analysis project Ga0209795, IMG submission 187166) | Agave microbial communities from Guanajuato, Mexico - Or.Ma.rz (SPAdes) (version 2) | ecosystem: Host-associated > Plants > Phyllosphere > Phylloplane/Leaf | place: Guanajuato, Mexico...
GGCACCAGAAGTACTCTAAGGAGCGAATCATGGCAGCGAAAATCCGTCGTGATGACGAAGTTATCGTGTTAACCGGTAAAGATAAAGGTAAACGCGGTAAAGTAAAAAATGTTCTGTCTTCCGGCAAGATCATTGTTGAAGGTATCAACCTGGTTAAGAAACATCAGAAGCCGGTTCCGGCCCTGAACCAACCGGGTGGCATCGTTGAAAAAGAAGCTGCAATTCAGGTTTCTAACGTTGCGCTCTTCAATGCGGCAACCGGCAAGGCTGACCGTGTAGGCTTTAGATTCGAAGACGGCAAAAAAGTCCGTTTCTTCAAGTCTAATAGCGAAACTATCAAGTAATTTGGAGTAGTACGATGGCGAAACTGCATGATTACTACAAAGACGAAGTAGTTAAAAAACTCATGACTGAGTTTAACTACAATTCTGTCATGCAAGTCCCTCGGGTCGAGAAGATCACCCTGAACATGGGTGTTGGTGAAGCGATCGCTGACAAGAAACTGCTGGATAACGCAGCAGCTGACCTGACAGCAATCTCCGGTCAAAAGCCGTTGATCACCAAAGCACGCAAATCAGTTGCAGGCTTCAAAATCCGTCAGGGCTATCCGATCGGCTGTAAAGTAACTCTGCGTGGCGAACGCATGTGGGAGTTCTTTGAGCGCCTGATCACTATTGCTGTTCCACGTATCCGTGACTTCCGTGGCTTGTCCGCTAAGTCTTTCGACGGTCGTGGTAACTACAGCATGGGTGTCCGTGAGCAGATCATCTTCCCAGAAATCGACTACGATAAAGTCGACCGCGTGCGTGGTTTGGATATTACCATTACCACTACTGCGAAATCTGATGAAGAAGGCCGTGCTCTGCTGGCTGCCTTTGACTTCCCGTTCCGCAAGTAAGGTAGGGTTACTGAATGGCTAAGCAATCAATGAAAGCACGCGAAGTAAAACGCGTAGCTTTAGCTGATAAATTCTTCGCTAAACGCGCTGAACTGAAAGCTATCATCTCTGATGTGAACGCAACCGACGAAGATCGTTGGAATGCAGTTCTGAAGCTGCAGACTCTGCCGCGTGATTCCAGCCCGTCTCGTCAGCGTAACCGCTGCCGTCAAACTGGTCGTCCGCACGCTTTCCTGCGGAAGTTCGGGTTGAGCCGTATTAAGGTCCGTGAAGCCGCTATGCGCGGTGAAATTCCGGGTCTGAAAAAGGCTAGCTGGTAATTGTCACCAATTGAATCACGGGAGTAAAGACAGATGAGCATGCAAGATCCGATCGCGGATATGCTGACCCGTATCCGTAACGGTCAGGCCGCGAACAAAGCTGCGGTCACCATGCCTTCCTCCAGGCTGAAAGTGGCAATTGCCAACGTGCTGAAGGAAGAAGGTTTTATTGAAGATTTCAAAATTGAAGGCGACACCAAGCCGGAACTGGAAGTGACTCTTAAATATTTCCAGGGTAAAGCTGTGGTAGAAAGCATTCAGCGTATCAGCCGCCCAGGTCTGCGCATCTATAAGAAAAAAGATGAGCTGCCGAAAGTTATGGGTGGTATGGGTATCGCAGTTGTTTCTACCTCTAAAGGTGTTATGACTGATCGTGCAGCGCGCCAGGCTGGTCTTGGTGGCGAAATTATCTGCTACGTAGCCTAATCGGAGGAAAAAATGTCTCGTGTTGCTAAAGCACCGGTCGTTATTCCTGCCGGCGTTGACGTAAAAATCAACGGTCAGGTTATCACGATCAAAGGTAAAAACGGCGAGCTGACTCGTACTCTCAACGATGCTGTTGTAGTTAACCAAGCAGACAATGCTCTGACTTTCGGTCCGCGTGATGGTTACGCAGACGGTTGGGCTCAGGCTGGTACCGCGCGTGCCCTGCTGAACTCAATGGTTATCGGTGTTACCGAAGGCTTCACTAAGAAGCTGCAGCTGGTTGGTGTAGGTTACCGCGCAGCGGTCAAAGGGAATGTAGTAAACCTGGCTCTGGGTTTCTCTCATCCTGTTGATCATCAGCTGCCGGCCGGTATCACTGCAGAATGTCCGTCACAGACTGAAATCGTGCTGAAAGGCGCGGATAAGCAGGTGATTGGCCAGGTTGCAGCAGATCTGCGCGCCTACCGTCGTCCTGAGCCTTACAAAGGCAAGGGTGTTCGTTACGCCGACGAAGTCGTGCGTACCAAAGAGGCTAAGAAGAAGTAAGGTAACACTATGGATAAGAAATCTGCTCGTATCCGTCGTGCGACCCGCGCACGCCGCAAGCTCAAAGAGCTGGGTGCAACTCGCCTGGTGGTACATCGTACCCCGCGTCATATTTACGCACAGGTAATTGCACCGAACGGTTCTGAAGTTCTGGTAGCTGCTTCTACTGTAGAAAAAGCTATCTCAGAACAATTGAAGTACACCGGTAACAAAGACGCCGCTGCAGCTGTAGGTAAAGCTGTTGCTGAACGCGCTCTGGAAAAAGGCATCAGCAATGTTTCCTTTGACCGTTCCGGGTTCCAATATCATGGTCGTGTCCAGGCACTGGCAGATGCTGCCCGTGAAGCTGGCCTTCAGTTCTAAGGTAGAGGTGTAAGATGGCTCACATCGAAAAACAGGCTGGCGAACTGCAGGAAAAGCTGATCGCGGTTAACCGCGTATCTAAAACCGTAAAAGGTGGTCGTATTTTCTCCTTCACAGCTCTGACTGTAGTTGGCGATGGTAACGGTCGCGTTGGTTTTGGTTACGGTAAAGCGCGTGAAGTTCCAGCAGCGATCCAGAAAGCGATGGAAAAAGCCCGTCGCAATATGATTAACGTCGCGCTGAACAACGGCACCCTGCAACACCCAGTTAAAGGTGTTCACACGGGTTCTCGTGTATTCATGCAGCCAGCTTCAGAAGGTACCGGTATTATTGCCGGTGGTGCAATGCGCGCCGTTCTGGAAGTTGCTGGAGTTCATAACGTTCTGGCTAAAGCATATGGTTCCACCAACCCGATTAACGTGGTTCGTGCAACTATTGATGGCCTGGAAAATATGAATTCTCCAGAAATGGTCGCTGCCAAGCGTGGTAAATCCGTTGAAGAAATTCTGGGGTAATTGACCATGGCAAAGACTATTAAAATCACTCAAACCCGCAGTGCAATCGGTCGTCTGCCGAAACACAAGGCAACGCTGCTTGGCCTGGGTCTGCGTCGTATTGGTCATACCGTTGAGCGCGAGGATACTCCCGCTGTTCGTGGTATGGTCAACGCGGTTTACTTCATGGTTAAAGTTGAGGAGTAAGAGATGCGTTTAAATACTCTGTCTCCGGCCGAAGGCTCTAAAAAGGCGGGTAAACGCCTGGGTCGTGGTATCGGTTCTGGCCTCGGTAAAACCGGTGGTCGTGGTCACAAAGGTCAGAACTCTCGTTCTGGCGGTGGCGTACGTCGCGGTTTCGAGGGTGGTCAGATGCCACTGTACCGTCGTCTGCCGAAGTTCGGCTTCACCTCTCGCAAAGCAGCGATCACAGCGGAAATCCGTCTGTCTGACCTGGCGAAAGTTGAAGGCGGCGTTGTAGACCTGAACACGCTGAAAGCAGCAAACATTATCGGTATCCAGATCGAGTTCGCGAAAGTGATCCTGGCTGGTGAAGTTTCTACTCCGGTAACTGTTCGTGGCCTGCGTGTTACTAAAGGTGCTCGTGCTGCTATCGAAGCTGCTGGCGGTAAAATTGAGGAATAAGTAGCAGATGGCTAAGCAACCGGGATTAGATTTTCAAAGTGCCAAAGGTGGATTTGGCGAGCTGAAACGCAGACTGCTGTTTGTTATCGGCGCGCTGATTGTGTTCCGTGTTGGCTCTTTTATTCCGATCCCTGGTATCGATGCCGCTGTACTTGCCAAACTGCTTGAGCAACAGCGAGGCACCATCATTGAAATGTTCAACATGTTCTCTGGTGGTGCTCTCAGCCGTGCTTCAATCTTTGCACTGGGTATTATGCCGTACATTTCGGCATCTATTATCATCCAGCTGCTGACGGTCGTTCATCCGGCCCTGGCAGAGCTGAAGAAAGAAGGGGAGTCTGGACGTCGTAAGATAAGCCAGTACACCCGTTACGGCACTCTGGTGCTGGCAATATTCCAGTCGATCGGTATTGCTACCGGTCTTCCGAATATGCCTGGTATGCAGGGCCTGGTGTTAAACCCGGGCTTTGCATTCTATTTCACCGCTGTTGTAAGTCTGGTCACAGGGACCATGTTCCTGATGTGGCTCGGCGAACAGATTACTGAGCGAGGTATCGGTAACGGTATCTCAATCATTATCTTCGCCGGTATTGTTGCGGGCCTCCCGCCAGCCATCGCCCATACTATCGAGCAAGCGCGTCAAGGCGACCTGCACTTCCTCCTGTTGCTGTTGGTTGCAGTATTAGTATTTGCAGTGACGTTCTTTGTTGTCTTCGTTGAACGTGGTCAACGCCGCATTGTGGTGAACTACGCTAAACGTCAGCAGGGTCGTCGTGTCTATGCTGCACAGAGCACACATTTACCGCTGAAAGTGAACATGGCGGGGGTTATCCCGGCTATCTTCGCTTCCAGTATTATTCTGTTCCCAGCGACCATCGCGTCATGGTTCGGGGGCGGGACTGGTTGGAACTGGCTGACAACAATTTCGCTGTATTTGCAGCCTGGGCAACCACTTTATGTGTTACTCTATGCGTCTGCGATCATCTTCTTCTGTTTCTTCTACACGGCGTTGGTCTTCAACCCGCGTGAAACAGCAGATAACCTGAAGAAGTCCGGTGCATTTGTACCAGGAATTCGTCCGGGAGAGCAAACGGCGAAGTATATCGATAAAGTAATGACTCGCCTGACTTTGGTTGGTGCGCTTTATATTACTTTTATCTGCCTGATCCCGGAGTTCATGCGTGATGCGATGAAAGTGCCGTTCTACTTCGGTGGAACCTCGCTGCTTATCGTTGTTGTCGTGATTATGGACTTTATGGCTCAAGTGCAAACTCTGATGATGTCCAGTCAGTATGAGTCTGCATTGAAGAAGGCGAACCTGAAAGGCTACGGCCGCTAAATGGTCGTCTGAGAAGTTACGGAGAGTAAAAATGAAAGTTCGTGCTTCCGTCAAGAAATTATGCCGTAACTGCAAAATCGTTAAGCGTGATGGTGTCATCCGTGTGATTTGCAGTGCCGAGCCGAAGCATAAACAGCGCCAAGGCTGATTATTTCGCATATTTTTCTTGCAAAGTTGGGTTGAGCTGGCTAGATTAGCCAGCCAATCTTTTGTATGTCTGTACGTTTCCATTTGAGTATCCTGAAAACGGGCTTTTCAGCATGGTGCGTACATATTAAATAGTAGGAGTGCATAGTGGCCCGTATAGCAGGCATTAACATTCCTGATCAGAAACATGCCGTGATCGCATTAACTTCGATCTACGGCGTCGGCAAGACCCGTTCCAAAGCCATTCTGGCTGCAGCGGGTATCGCTGAAGATGTTAAGATCAGTGAGCTGTCTGAAGAACAAATCGACACGCTGCGTGACGAAGTTGCCAAATTTGTCGTTGAAGGTGATCTGCGCCGTGAAATCAGCATGAGCATCAAGCGCCTGATGGATCTTGGTTGCTATCGCGGTTTGCGTCATCGTCGTGGTCTGCCAGTGCGCGGTCAGCGTACGAAGACCAACGCACGTACCCGTAAGGGTCCGCGCAAACCGATCAAGAAATAATCGGGGTGATTGAATAATGGCAAAGGCACCAGTTCGTGCACGTAAACGTGTAAGAAAACAAGTCTCTGACGGCGTGGCTCATATCCATGCTTCTTTCAACAACACCATCGTTACTATTACTGATCGTCAGGGTAACGCTTTGGGTTGGGCAACAGCCGGTGGTTCCGGTTTCCGTGGTTCTCGCAAATCTACTCCGTTCGCAGCTCAGGTTGCAGCAGAGCGTTGCGCTGAAGCCGTAAAAGAATACGGCATCAAGAATCTGGAAGTTATGGTTAAAGGTCCGGGTCCGGGTCGTGAATCTACTGTTCGCGCTCTGAACGCCGCTGGTTTCCGCATCACGAATATTACTGATGTGACTCCGATCCCTCATAACGGTTGTCGTCCGCCGAAAAAACGTCGCGTATAACGCTCCGTTTTTTAGGTTAGTTGGAGATAGAAAATGGCAAGATATTTGGGTCCTAAGCTCAAGCTGAGCCGTCGTGAGGGCACCGACTTATTCCTTAAGTCTGGCGTTCGCGCGATCGATACCAAGTGTAAAATTGAACAAGCTCCTGGCCAGCACGGTGCGCGTAAACCGCGTCTGTCTGACTATGGTGTGCAGTTGCGTGAAAAGCAAAAAGTTCGCCGTATTTACGGTGTGCTGGAGCGTCAGTTCCGTAACTACTACAAAGAAGCAGCACGTCTGAAAGGCAACACCGGTGAAAACCTGTTGGGTCTGCTGGAAGGTCGTCTGGACAACGTTGTATACCGTATGGGCTTTGGCGCCACTCGTGCTGAAGCACGCCAGCTGGTTAGCCACAAAGCAATCATGGTAAACGGTCGTGTTGTTAACATCGCTTCTTATCAGGTTAGTCCGAATGACGTTGTTAGCATTCGTGAGAAAGCGAAAAAGCAGTCTCGCGTGAAAGCCGCTCTGGAGCTGGCTGAGCAGCGTGAAAAGCCAACCTGGCTGGAAGTTGATGCTGGCAAGATGGAAGGCACGTTCAAGCGTAAGCCGGAGCGTTCTGATCTGTCTGCGGACATTAACGAACACCTGATCGTCGAGCTTTACTCCAAGTAAAGCTTAGTACCAAAGAGAGGACACAATGCAGGGTTCTGTGACAGAGTTTCTAAAACCGCGCCTGGTAGATATCGAGCAAGTGAGTTCGACGCACGCCAAGGTGACCCTTGAGCCTTTAGAGCGTGGCTTTGGCCATACTCTGGGTAACGCACTGCGCCGTATTCTGCTCTCATCGATGCCGGGTTGCGCGGTGACTGAGGTTGAGATTGATGGTGTACTTCATGAGTACAGCACCAAAGAAGGCGTTCAGGAAGATATCCTTGAAATCCTGCTCAACCTGAAAGGGCTGGCGGTGAGAGTTCAGGGTAAAGATGATGTTATTCTTACTCTGAATAAATCTGGCATTGGCCCTGTGACCGCAGCCGACATTACCCACGACGGTGATGTCGAAATCGTCAAGCCGCAGCATGTGATCTGCCACCTGACCGATGAAAACGCATCTATCAATATGCGTATCAAAGTTCAGCGCGGTCGTGGTTATGTTCCGGCGTCTGCCCGAATTCATTCGGAAGAAGATGAGCGCCCAATCGGCCGTCTGCTCGTTGACGCCTGCTACAGCCCTGTAGAGCGTATTGCCTACAATGTTGAAGCAGCACGTGTTGAACAGCGTACCGACCTGGACAAGCTGGTCATCGAAATGGAAACCAACGGCACAATCGATCCTGAAGAGGCGATTCGTCGTGCGGCGACCATTCTGGCTGAACAACTTGAAGCTTTCGTTGATTTACGTGATGTACGTCAGCCGGAAGTAAAAGAAGAGAAACCAGAATTCGATCCGATTCTGCTGCGCCCTGTTGACGATCTGGAATTGACTGTCCGCTCTGCTAACTGCCTCAAGGCAGAAGCTATCCACTATATCGGTGATCTGGTACAGCGTACCGAGGTTGAGTTGCTGAAAACGCCGAACCTGGGTAAAAAATCTCTTACCGAGATTAAAGACGTGCTGGCCTCCCGCGGTCTGTCTCTGGGCATGCGCCTGGAAAACTGGCCGCCGGCAAGCATTGCTGACGAGTAACCGGATCACAGGTTAAGGTTTTACTGAGAAGGATAAGGTCATGCGCCATCGTAAGAGTGGTCGTCAACTGAACCGCAACAGCAGCCATCGCCAGGCCATGTTCCGTAACATGGCAGGCTCTCTGGTTCGTCATGAGATCATCAAGACGACCCTGCCGAAAGCGAAAGAGCTGCGTCGCGTAGTTGAGCCGCTGATTACTCTTGCCAAGACGGATAGCGTTGCTAATCGTCGTCTGGCATTCGCCCGCACTCGTGATAACGAGATCGTGGCAAAACTGTTTAACGAACTGGGCCCGCGTTTCGCGAGCCGTGCCGGTGGTTACACTCGTATTCTGAAGTGTGGCTTCCGTGCTGGTGACAACGCGCCGATGGCTTACATCGAGCTGGTTGATCGCTCTGAATCGAAAGCAGAAGCTGCTGCAGAGTAATCTGTAGTAACGTAAAGAAACCCGCTTCGGCGGGTTTTTTTATATCGGTCTTACTACCTCTTCCCTACAATGTATGTATCTTTTTTGTTCATCCCCTCGTGAGCCGTTATGTGGTTACTTGATCAGTGGGCAGAACGCCATATTCTCGATGCTCAGCAAAAAGGCGAATTTGATAATCTACCCGGCAACGGTGAGCCGTTGTTGTTGGATGACGATTCTCACGTCCCCGCAGAGCTCCGCGCTGGATACCGCTTGCTGAAAAATGCGGGCTGCCTGCCACCAGAACTGGAATACCGTAAAGAAGCCGTGATGCTTATCGATCTGCTCAATAGCGTGCAGCATGAGCATCCTGATTTCCAGCAATTGCATTGCCGTTTGTCGTTACTGGAAATGAAGTTGCGGCAGGCCGGATTAAGCACCGATTTCCTGCGAGGCGATTACGCCGACAAACTGCAGCAAAAAATTAATGAGGAGTAGTCATGTACCGCATTGGTGAAATAGCGAAACTTGCAGAAGTCACACCAGATACGATCCGTTACTACGAAAAACAGCAAATGATGGATCATGAAGTCAGAACGGAAGGCGGATTTCGTCTTTATACGGATAAGGATCTGCAACGGCTCAAATTTATTCGCCATGCCCGGCAATTAGGGTTTACCCTCGAATCCATCCGTGAACTGTTGTCGATCCGTATTGATCCTGAACATCACACTTGCCAGGAGTCGAAAAGTATTGTGCAGGCTCGATTGAGTGAGGTTGAAGCTCGCATCGAAGAGTTACAGTCCATGCGCCGCTCGTTACAAAAGCTGAACGATGCATGCTGTGGGACAGCACATAGCAGTGTTTATTGTTCTATTCTCGAAGCGCTTGAACAGGGGGCGAGTGGTAACCCGACCACAACGGCCTGTTGATCTTCTGCGCAGAGAGATCTACAATCCGGCCGTTTTAATACACAATCTGGAGACGTTATGAGCCGCTATCAGCATACTAAAGGGCAGATCAACGATAACGCGATTGAAGCTTTGTTACATGATCCGTTATTTCGCCAACGCATTGAGAAAAACAAGAAAGGGAAAGGAAGTTATTTACGAAAAGGCAAGCACGCAAATAAAGGCTTTCAGGAGGCCAGTGGCAAGCAAGCGAATCGCTTATTTACCACTGGCCTTCTTGCATTTGCTTAACTGCGACTATTTTGCTCTTTCAGCAAATCGCGAATTTCACTCAGCAACACTTCTTCTTTACTCGGTGCCGGTGGTGCTTTCGGTTCTTCTTCTTGCTTACGTTTCAGCTTATTGATCAGCTTAATCGCGATGAAAATCGCAAAAGCGACGATGATGAAGTCAAAGATGTTCTGAATAAACACGCCGTAGTGCATGACGACAGCGGGAACGTCGCCCTGCGCGCCGCGTAGCGTCCACGCAAACGATTTAAAATCTATCCCACCAATTAATAGCCCCAGCGGCGGCATAATGATATCGGCAACCAATGACGACACAATTTTGCCGAAAGCTGCACCGATGATGACACCAACTGCCAAATCCACCACATTTCCGCGCATTGCAAATTCACGGAACTCTTTCAAAATGCTCATATCCCTTCTCCATGTGCAGACTGTCGGATCAAGTCTAACAAATTACCGATCAATTTCCATTTGGGCTGGGTAATTGTAATGATTTCTTAAACCCTGATGAAAGCGGGGAATAATGTGCGGGCGCATAATTGCGCCCGGATTATTACAGAAAGAATGGGCTCGGCTGGAATAAGCGCTCGACGTCTGTGATATATTTTTTGTCCGTTAAAAACATAATCACATGGTCGCCTTGCTCAATACGCAAATTATCATTAGCAATCATGACATCATTTCCACGTACTACAGCACCGATGATTGTGCCTGGCGGCAATTTAATTTCATCAATAACGCGGCCGACAACGCGGGATGTCGTTTCGTCTCCATGTGCAACCGCTTCAATTGCTTCTGCGACACCGCGACGTAACGATGAAACGCCAACGATATCCGCTTTACGCACATGGCTAAGCAGAGCGGAAATAGTCGCCTGTTGCGGCGATATGGCAATATCAATCACACTTCCCTGAACCAAATCAACATAAGCGCGGCGCTGAATGAGCACCATCACTTTCTTGGCTCCCATCCGTTTGGCCAGCATTGCAGACATAATGTTGGCTTCGTCGTCATTGGTAACAGCAATAAAGAGATCCACCTGATCGATATGCTCTTCGGCCAGTAATTCTTGATCGGAGGCGTCACCATAAAAAACGATCGTGTTTTGCAGCTTCTCGGCCAGCTCCGCAGCACGTTGTTGATCGCGCTCGATCAACTTCACGCTGTAATCTTTTTCCAACTGACGAGCCAGACCGGCACCGATATTACCCCCGCCAACCAACATAATGCGTTTATACGGTTTTTCCAGCCGCTGAAGTTCACTCATAACGGCACGAATATGCTGCGATGCGGCAATAAAAAATACCTCATCGCCTGCTTCAACAATGGTTGAGCCTTGCGGGCGAATAGGCCTGTCATGGCGAAAAATAGCGGCAACGCGAGTATCAATATGCGGCATATGCTCGCGCATGGTTGACAACGCATTTCCAACCAACGGGCCACCATAATACGCTTTCACCACTGCCAGGCTGACTTTGCCTTCGGCAAAATTCACGACCTGCAATGCGCCGGGATATTCAATGAGGCGGTAAATACTGTCGATAACCAGTTGCTCCGGCGCGATCAGATGATCGATGGGAACGGCTTCTGAGTGAAACAGCTTATCCGCATCGCGAACGTAATCTGGCGAGCGGATGCGGGCAATACGGTTCGGTGTGTTAAACAGCGAGTAAGCGACCTGGCAGGCAACCATATTGGTTTCATCCGAGCTGGTCACCGCAACCAGCATATCGGCATCGTCAGCGCCAGCTTCGCGTAGCACACGGGGGTGAGAACCGTGGCCTTGTACGACGCGGAGATCGAATTTGTCCTGCAAACTACGCAGACGGTCGCCATTAGTATCAACAACGGTAATATCGTTATTCTCTCCGACCAGGTTTTCTGCCAGCGTTCCACCAACCTGTCCTGCACCCAGAATAATTATTTTCATCTGTTGTGACCCGTTGTTCCCATCACTGTTTGATTATCTTAGCGTAAAAGAAACCATCGCCTTCTTCCGCACCTGGCAGTTTCTGCAAGCCAGGGTTTGCCGGCGTACCCGTTTCGCTCAGTTGCGCATCAGTTGTGCGTTTGAGAAAAGCGGCAACCTGCTGACTGTTCTCTTCCGGCAAGATGGAGCATGTTGCATACACCAGCGTACCGCCTGGTTTCAAATGCGGCCAGATAGCATCCAGAATTTCAGACTGTAACTGCGCTAACTCGGGAATATCGCGGTCACGCCGCAGCCATTTGATATCGGGATGGCGTCGAATAACCCCCGTCGCTGAGCAAGGCGCATCCAGCAGGATACGATCGAATTGTTCATCACCGCACCATTGCTCCGGGAAACGCCCATCCCCCTGTTTTATCTGCGCTTTCACGCCCAGTCTTTTCAGGTTGTCGTAAACACGCGACAAGCGTTGATCGTCAATATCTACAGCCAACACGCTGGCCTCTGGAGCGGCTTCGAGTATATGGGTGGTTTTGCCACCGGGTGCTGCACATAGATCGAGAATGCGTTCACCGTTTTTGGGCGTAAGGAAAGCAATGCAACCCTGAGCAGAAGCATCCTGTACGGTAACCCACCCCTCGGCAAACCCCGGCAGAGCAGTGACTGATGCAGGGCTCGCCAGTCGAACAGCATCGGGATAATCCGGATGCGGGGATCCTTGCAAACCGGCTTCTTCCAGCAATGCTAACCAGCTATCGCGTGAGTTGTGCTGACGATTGACACGCAGCCACATCGGCGGGCGCTGATTACTGGCTTCGACAATGTGTTGCCATTGGTGTGGATAGGCTTTTTGCACACGGTTTAACAGCCACTTCGGGAACAGAAAATGATTTTCGCTTTGAGCGAACTCTGCCAGTAACTCTTCCTGTTGACGCTGGAATTGACGTAATACGCCATTAATCAATCCCTTAAGCTGCGGGCGCTTAATGACCACCGCGCCTTCCACGGTTTCTGCCAGCGCAGCATGCGCAGGGATGCGCGTATGCAAAAGCTGATAAAACCCAACCATGATCAAATAGTGCACTGTGCGCTGCTTGCCCGTCATTGGACGTGACATCAATTTATTGATGAGCCAGTCGAGCTGTGGCAATACGCGCAAAACACCAAAGCACAGCTCTTGCAGCAGCGCTTTATCTTTGTCGGAAACTTTTTGTTGCAACGGCGGCAGGATATTGCTGAGCGATTGCCCTTGTTCTATGACCTGCTCAACTGCCTGCGCAGCCATGCTGCGTAAATTTATTTGTTTTTTCATGGCGATAAAAATAAAAAATGCCCGGCAAGCCGGGCTAAAAATACTCTCAGGCGAGGTGGTTGCCAGGGACAAACCATTCCCGCCGCGAATTCAGCAGATCCTGCGCGCTCATTGCTTTCTTACCGGCAGGCTGCAGCGATTCAAGATTCAATATTCCATCGGCTGTTGCAACCTGAATACCCGCTTTCGACACTTCGACGATCGTGCCGGGTTTATCTGTTGGCTTAGACGGAATAACCGACGCTTTCCAGACTTTCACCGGTTGCTCATCAACCGCAAACCAGCTCATTGGCCAGGGGTTGAAGGCACGAATGCATCGTTCAAGCTGTGCGGCGCTGAGCGACCAGTCCAGGCGTGCTTCTTCTTTGCTGAGCTTCTCTGCGTAAGTGACCTGTGCTTCGTCTTGCACCTGCGGTTGTGCTGTGCCCTGAGCAAGCTGTTGCAGCGTCGCGATTAACCCCTGCGGACCGAGCTCTGCCAGTTTGTCATACAGCGTGGCGCTGGTGTCTTCCTTAGTAATGGGGCATGCGAGTTTAAACAACATGTCGCCAGTATCCAGACCCACATCCATTTGCATGATAGTGACGCCCGTTTCCGCATCGCCTGCCCAGAGTGAGCGCTGAATAGGCGCCGCGCCGCGCCAGCGTGGCAGTAGTGAACCGTGAACATTTATGCAACCCAGGCGCGGCATTGCCAGCACTGCTTTTGGCAGGATCAGACCGTATGCCACCACTACCATCACATCGGCGTTGAGGTTGGCAACCAACTGCTGGTTTTCCTCTGCGCGTAACGATGCGGGTTGAAAGACTGGCAGGTCTTTTTCTTCCGCCAGTACTTTTACTGGGCTTGGCATCAGCTTTTTACCGCGACCTGCAGGGCGGTCCGGCTGGGTAAAAACTCCCACCACCTGATGCTCAGAAGACAACAGCGCGTCAAGATGACGCGCTGCAAAATCCGGAGTGCCGGCGAAAATAATACGTAGAGAATCTGACACGTTTATCCTTTTCAGCCCGTTTTATGCGCGGGCGTTCATGCGATCCAGTTTTTCAACTTTCTGGCGAATGCGCTGACGTTTCATCGGCGACAGATAATCAATAAACAGCTTACCTACCAGATGATCCATCTCATGCTGAATGCAGATTGCCAGAAGACCGTCGGCTTCCAGTTCGAATGTTTTTCCGTCACGATCCAGCGCGCGGATTTTTACTTTCTCGGCACGAGGCACCAGCGCACGTTGTTCCGGAATAGACAGGCAACCTTCTTCAATACCTGTTTCCCCACTTTTTTCCAGCAACTCGGGGTTAATCAACACTAATTGCTCATCGCGATTTTCGGAAACATCGATCACGATGATGCGCTGGTGAATATCAACCTGCGTTGCTGCCAGTCCAATACCTTCTTCTGCGTACATCGTTTCAAACATATCATCGACGATACGTTGAATGTCCGCATTCACTTCTTTTACCGGCTCGGCGACTTTGCGAAGGCGCTCGTCCGGAATATGTAACACATGCAAAACTGCCATAAATATCCAGAGTCGTGTTCAGGAGTTGGTGAGAATATTACCTCTATTCTAGACAAATCCCCCCGCGATTGACAGCATCAGTGACCAATCGCAAGGATTGCTACAGCGGCTTATGGCAGGGGATAAAGGATGACGAGCACGGAGATTTGGCTGCGGTTGTTACAGGTGACCACACTGTGTGGCGATCCATGGCTGAATGCAGCGCAGTGGCTGGAACAAAACCAGAAAGCATCCTTTGCTGACCTTCGGCTCATTGGGTTTACAGAAGCGCAGACGCAACGCTTTTTCTCTCTTCACGCTTGTGAGCTTGAAAAGAGCCTTAACTGGCTTGCACAACCCGGTAATCATTTAATTATTGCCAGCGATCCGGCGTACCCTGCTCCTTTGCGCGCTATCCCTGATTTCCCGGGGGCTATTTTTGTCAAAGGCAATCCATCGGTACTGGCAACACAACAACTGGCCGTTGTCGGGAGCCGCGCACATTCATGGTACGGCGAGCGATGGGGGCGGATTTTTTGTGAAGTGCTTGCCCGTGCGGGGTTAACGATTACCAGTGGCATGGCGTTGGGGATCGATAGCGTGGCCCACCGGGCGGCTTTACAGGTTAATGGAAAAAGCATTGGCGTACTGGGGAACGGTTTATACAGCCTCTATCCGCGCAAGCATGCTTCGCTTGCAGCAGAATTAATTGAAAGCGGTGGTGCATTGGTATCCGAATTCCCCCTCGCGGCTACGCCGAAGCCGGGTAATTTTCCGCGCCGCAACCGTATCATCAGCGGTCTCAGCCGTGGGGTACTGGTTGTAGAAGCCGCTTTGCGTAGTGGTTCGCTGGTGACCGCGCGGATTGCGCTTGAGCAAGGCCGTGATGTTTTTGCATTACCCGGTCCTATTGGTAGCCCTGGCAGCGAAGGGCCGCACTGGTTAATCAAACAAGGAGCAATACCGGTAACATCGGCTGGTGAGATCCTCGAAAATTTGCAATATGGGCTGAATTGGTTGTCTGACGTACGCGAAAATGCAATTTATTCTCCAGATCAAGAAGAGGTGGCATTGCCATTTCCTGAGCTCCTGGCTAACGTAGGAGATGAGGTAACACCTGTTGACGTCGTCGCTGAACGTGCCGGCCAACCTGTGCCAGTCATCGCAGCTCAATTGCTTGAACTGGAGTTAGCAGGATGGATCGCAGCTGTACCCGGCGGCTATGTCCGATTGAGGAGGGCAAGCCATGTTCGACGTACTAATGTACTTGTTTGAGACTTACATCCATAACGAAGCGGAATTGCGTGTGGATCAGGACAAACTGGAACGGGATCTTACCGACGCCGGATTTGATCGTGAAGACATCTACAATGCACTTTTGTGGCTGGAAAAGCTGGCTGATTATCAGGAAGGCCTCGCCGAACCGATGCAGCTTGCTTCTGATCCGCTTTCTGTCCGTATTTATACCGCAGAAGAGTGTGAAAGGCTGGATGCCAGTTGCCGGGGATTTTTGTTATTCCTGGAGCAGATTCAGGTGCTAAACCTCGAAACGCGAGAAATGGTGATTGAACGGGTGCTGGCGCTGGATACGGCAGAGTTCGAGTTGGAAGATCTGAAATGGGTCATTCTGATGGTTCTCTTCAATATCCCTGGGTGTGAAAACGCCTACCAGCAAATGGAAGAATTACTCTTTGAAGCGAATGAAGGTATGCTGCACTAATCATTTTTGCAGCTTCAAGAGTCGTTATGGCCAAATCAGCACTCTTTTCGGTGCGTAACAACGAGCCCTGCCCACAATGCGGGGCTGAACTTGTTATCCGTTCCGGGAAACACGGTCCGTTTCTCGGATGCTCTCATTATCCGGAATGCGATTATGTTCGCCCGCTGAAAAGCCAGGCGGATGGACATATTGTTAAAGTTCTGGACGGGCAGCAGTGTCCTGTGTGTGGAGCCGCGCTAGTATTGCGTCAGGGTCGTTTCGGGATGTTCATTGGGTGCAGCCAGTATCCTGAATGTGAACATACCGAGTTGATTGATAAGCCCGACGATACCGCCATCACTTGCCCACAGTGCCGAAGCGGGCATCTTGTTCAACGCCGTTCCCGATATGGCAAAACCTTTTATTCCTGCGATCGTTACCCTGATTGCCAGTTCGTTATTAATTTCAAACCGGTGGCGGGCGAATGTCTTATATGCCACTACCCGCTACTTATTGAGAAGAAAACCGCGCAAGGCATGAAACACTTCTGCGCCAGTAAACAATGTGGACAGCCGGTAACGGCGGAACAAACTCGTGAAGAATAACCTGCCAACAGATCCTATCGCTGCGGCGGTAGAGATCCTGCATAAAGAACACGTCATCGCTTATCCAACAGAAGCTGTTTTCGGTGTCGGCTGCGACCCGGACAGTGAGATTGCTGTTCATCGCTTGCTTGAACTGAAACAACGCCCGGTTGATAAAGGCCTCATCCTTATTGCTGCCAGTTTTGATCAACTTAGACCCTATATTGATGACAGCATGCTGACCGACGAGCAGCGTCAGACAATTTTTGCCTGCTGGCCCGGACCGGTAACGTTTGTCTTCCCGGCGAAACCGAACACGCCACGCTGGCTAACCGGGCGCTTTGACTCGCTGGCCGTGCGCGTGACTGACCATCAAACGGTGATTGCACTGTGTGAGGCTTACGGAAAACCGCTAGTATCAACGAGCGCTAATTTATCGGGCTTGCCGCCTTGCAGAACAGCGCAGGAAGTTATCGACCAATTCGGTTCAGACTTCCCGGTTGTTGATGCACCGACAGGAGGGCGTCAAAATCCTTCTGAAATTCGTGACGCCCTTACCGGCGAACTTTTCCGTCAGGGGTAACTGTATGGAATCCTATGCTGTCTTTGGCAACCCTATTGCGCACAGCAAGTCTCCGTTTATTCATCAGCAATTTGCCCAGCAACTGGGTATTGAACATTCTTATGGTCGAGTTCTGGCTCCGGTAGATGGCTTTGTGCAGACGCTGGATGCTTTTTTTACCGCGGGTGGAAAAGGCGCGAATGTTACCGTGCCTTTTAAAGAGGAAGCATTTGCTCGCGCAAACGAACTCACAGAACGTGCCGCGATGGCTGGAGCGGTAAACACGCTTAAACGCCTTGAAGATGGTCGGCTGCTGGGCGATAACACGGATGGGATAGGCTTGTTGAGCGATCTCGAGCGCCTCTCGTTTATTCGCCCGGGGTTTCGCATTCTGCTGATCGGGGCGGGTGGGGCAGCGCGCGGCGTTATTCTTCCTTTACTGTCGTTGGATTGTGCCGTAACGATTACCAATCGTACTTTTTCTAAGGCGCAAATGCTGGCTAAGCTCTTTGCTCATACCGGTAGCATTGATGCTATCGCTATGGATAATTTAGCGAGCCATGAATTCGATTTGATCATTAACGCGACTTCCAGTGGTATTGGCGGGGAGATCCCCGAGTTACCGAATGCGCTTATCCATCCCGAGCTTTATTGCTATGACATGTTCTATCAGAAAGGATCGACGCCATTTCTGAGTTGGTGTGAAAATTCAGGTGCGAAAAAATGTGCGGATGGTTTAGGTATGTTGGTCGGGCAGGCTGCACATGCGGTGTTGCTATGGCATGGCGTATTGCCCGATGTTGAACCGGTAATTAATCTGCTGAAACAGGAACTGGCAAAATGAACCAGGCCATTCAGTTTCCGGATCGTGAAGGGTGGGATGGCGCAACTGGTGCTGTCTGTTTTCCCGCGTTGGTTAATGGTATGCAACTTACTTGCGCCATTAAAGGCGAGACACTGGCAAAGCGCTTTGGTGGCGAAACACCGGAAAACTACCTGGCGGTATTTCGTGAACATCGTTGGGATCTGGAAGAGGAGGCGGAACAGTTGATCCGCCAGCAAGAAGAGGATGATCAGGGGATTGTCTGGTTATCTTGATCCAGATATTCATCTTTCCATTTCACGTAATTCCTGGCTGAGTACTTCAACCCTTCAAGCTCCGCTTGCGTCAGGAGGCGGATCTGTTTTACCGGACTGCCCAAATAAAGGTAACCACTTTCCAGACGTTTATTTTGGGGGACCAGGCTACCTGCGCCGATCATTACATCATCTTCAACAATAGCCCCATCGAGTAAGATCGATCCCATGCCGACAAGGACACGATTGCCGATAACGCAGCCATGCAACATCACTTTATGCCCAACAGTAACATCTTCGCCAATGAGCAGCGGATCGCCTTCAGGGTTATAAGAAGATTTGTGCGTGACGTGGAGAACGCTGCCGTCTTGAATGTTGCTGCGTGCGCCGATCTCAACATAATTCACGTCACCGCGAATCACGACTAATGGCCAAATACCCACATCGTCAGCAATTCTGACATCACCAATCACCACGCTGGTGGCGTCAATCATTACCCGCTGGCCTATTTGGGGCCGCAGATCCTTATAAGGACGTAAAACGGTAGACATAATTACCTCATCAAAAACAGGCCGAGATAATGACTTTGATCGCAAGGAAGGCCTTCTGCAACCCTTTTACGCACCATTATTTGAGCAGATCGTACGGGATCGCAGCGAAAAGAATGAAAAAACAGCAGTCAGAAAAAAAGATCGCAAAAAGACTTGTGCAAAAAATTGGGATCCCTATAATGCGCCTCCGTTGACCCGACAACGTGAATCATTTCACGAGATAGTCGGGAAAACGAAAGAGAAAAAATCCTGAAAATCAGGGTTGACTCTGAAAGAGGAAAGCGTAATATACGCCACCTCGCGACAGAGCGCTGAAGCGCGTCGCACCTGCTCTTTAACAATTTATCAGACAATCTGTGTGGGCACTCAGGGTGACTGGATTCTTGACGTCCTCGGACGAAAAATGAATACCAAGTCTCAACGAGTGAACACGTAATTCATTACGAAGTTTAATTCATTGAGCATCAAACTTTTAAATTGAAGAGTTTGATCATGGCTCAGATTGAACGCTGGCGGCAGGCCTAACAC
>Ga0209795_10000973_pt1 | contig 19096 bp, 13 predicted proteins | sample AgamicOrMarz_FD_187166 | JGI IMG/M metagenome (GOLD analysis project Ga0209795, IMG submission 187166) | Agave microbial communities from Guanajuato, Mexico - Or.Ma.rz (SPAdes) (version 2) | ecosystem: Host-associated > Plants > Phyllosphere > Phylloplane/Leaf | place: Guanajuato, Mexico...
GAGCTTTGAGTAGCCCTATTTCGTCGTAATAATGCAGTGTTCTTATTGAAACACCCGTTTTCTTAGAAAATTTACCAATTGAGAAACTTAAATCATTACCCAACTTATATAACCTCCTTACAATCTAGTATTAATCTAATTAATTTCATCATAATACCTGACGTAACTGGAGGTTCAAGCGTTAATTTTAAAAATTTAAGTTTTGTATATGATAATAAACTTAGTTAACATAAAACGTGTTATGAGAACCAAAAAGCCTTTAAAACTCCTATTATTAAAAGCTTTGTACATTTGTAATTAAAAGATTGTAAGAGAAAAGTTCCTAAAAAGATAATAAAACCTTGCCTCAGTCCATTCTTTAGGCTAAACTACAATAATGAGATATTTTCTCACCATTTTTATTCTGATTTGAAAACCTACTGTACACTTGCTTGTATAGTAGGTTTTCTATTTAGATAGGCATATAATGTAAACCTAGCACAAATAGCTGATTGGAAAATAAATGAAAAACTTTAATAGTAGTGTTATTAGTACGTTTATGCAAAGTCTAATGACTCTTCTTATAGTAGTACATAGATAAAAAATATATTGACATTTAATTTTAAACTAACTAAGATGATATACATTACATACAATTTAATTTAATAACCAAAAGCGAAGATAGGACCGTAAGTAACCTTAATCTCCCTGTTATAGAGAGCTGATAATTGGTGGAAGTCAGTACAAAGATTAGAGATGAAATTCACTCCTAGAGCTTCCTCTTCTAGAGCTGTTTTAGAGAGGACGGATAAAACCGTTATGCAAATTGAGAGGTAAGATTTTTTTACAATATAGGGTGGTACCGCGAAATTTTCGTCCCTGCTGAATCGTTCAGCAGGGACTTTTTTATGTTAAAAGGAGGGCATCATGAAAGAAAATACTGCATCAAAGAATACGTTAAAAAAACAATTATTACCGCGACACATTCGAATGATTGCTATTGGAGGAATGATTGGAACAGGAATTTTCAAAGGAAGTGCTGATACGATTGGATTAGCAGGACCTTCCGTTATCTTTTCGTACCTATTTGCTGGACTATTGCTTCTCATTGTAATGGGAGCTTTGGCTGAAATGGCTATTGTATACCCATCTCACAATATGAAGGATCTAATTCAAAAAGCTTTTGGAAGGCGTTTTTCTTTTGTAACTGGAGCTACTTATTGTTTTATGTGGCTTACTGTATGCGTTATTGAAGTCATCGCTGCAGGTAGTTTTCTACAGTATTGGTTTTCTTCTATTCCTTTATGGATTCTTTGTCTTATTTGTTCCATCGTACTTATCTTAATCAACGCTACAAGTGTAAAGTCCTTTGGAGAGATTGAGTTTTGGTTTGCAGGTATTAAAATTTTTGTCATTATCGCTTTCATTCTATTAGGTGTAAGTATTTTATTTGGAATCATTCCAAGTAATAGCCCATCTTCTGAGTACCTTCATAATTATAGCAACTTTGTCCCAAATGGTTGGAAAGCCGTTTTCTCTACGTTGCTTGTGGTGATCTTCTCATATGGAGGCTCAGAACTAATTGGCTTAACTATTACGGAAACGAAAGATGCTGAAAAGGTCTTACCAGGCGTAGTTAAAGGAGTTATGTGGAGAGTAGTTCTATTTTACACCTTACCTATCTTTATTATCTGTGGCTTAATACCTTGGGATAAAATTGATGCAAATGCTAGTCCTTTTGTCCAAGTATTTGAAACAGCCGGGCTTCAGGGAGCTTCTCACATTATGAACTTTATTTTATTGACGGCTGTACTTTCCGCAGCAAATTCGGGTATTTATGGCTGTACAAGGATGCTTCATTCTTTATCTCAGTCGGGAGATGCACCTAAAAGCTTGTCCTATGTAAATAAACAAGGCGTACCTGTTTACAGTTTAGCTTTCAGCGTCTTATTCTTATTAATGGGAACGTACATTGTATACTTATATCCTGAAAAAGCTTTTTCTTATTTGTTAGCTATTCCTGGGTTTACAGTTTCTCTTATATGGATTAGTATTTGCTTAGCTCAGCTAAAGCTACGTCCTCAATATAAACAAAAACCATATTTTAAGCTTTGGGGATTCCCTTATTTAACACTTTTTGCTGCATGTGCATTAGTCATTAGCTTTATAGTCTTTCTAATAGATAGTGCGAATAGATTAAGCTCTACAGTTTGCGTGGCTTTCGTTCTTGTAATGATAATCTTTTCATTATTCAAAAGGAATACCAAATCCACTTCTCGTAAAGTATCGAATGATACAAATTAGATTTTAAATTCTCTAAGAACTTAAATCAAAAAAGCTACTTTATTAAAGTAGCTTTTTTTAATTGATACAAGCCTTTGCTGCATCTCACAGCATTCTTAGTGATTTAACCCACAACTCGTTTCTGAGGTTTTTGTTCTTCATTCCAGGCCTCTAATGTTTCGCGGCCTGGTAAGTGTGAGATACTGTCTGCATGAAAAACTGGGTCTTTCCCTTGCTTCTTTTGAGCTATATAATCTTTCAATACCGATTTAGCTACTTTCGATAAGCGAGTAATCGCGTATAAATTAATTAAAACCATTAGTCCCATGAAGATGTCTGCAAGAGACCAAACTAACTCAGCACTATATAATGCTCCAAATAGGACCATCAAAATGACTCCAAAGCGATATAATAAGATTGTTTTCTTGCTATGCTTCATAAAGCTAATGTTTGACTCACCGTAGTAATAGTTCCCCATAATTGTACTCAATGCAAATAAGAAAACAGATATAGATACGAAAGTTGCGGCAAATCCACCAAGTCCTACACGTAAAGATTCTTGCGTTAACGGAATACCTGTTAACTCAGAAGTTTTATATACACCAGAAACTAACACAATCATCACTGTAGATGAACAAATAACAAATGTATCTATGATAACGCCTAAAGCTTGAATAAAGCCCTGTTTTGCTGGATGAGTGACATCAGCTGCTGCTGCAGCATTCGGGGCAGAACCCATTCCTGCTTCATTAGAAAATAATCCTCGACGGATACCCTGAAGTACAGCCGCACCCATTACCCCACTAAATAATTGTTTAAATGAAAATAGCCCTTCTGAAAAAATAGCACCAAACACACTAGGAAGTACGTGATAGTTTGCAATCATAATCCATAACGATAACAAAATATAAGCGCCTGCTTTAATCGGTACTAAAATTGTAGAAAATTTAGCTACTGAATGAACACCACCAAATATAATAAGAGCTGTAATAACGGTAAGGATGATCCCAGTCATTGTAGTATTTATTCCAAACTCATTGTTAATTGAGGCAGCAATCGTATTCGCTTGAACAGCATTAAAGATAAGACCGAAAGATAACGTAATTAAAATACTGAATGCAATACCTAATTTTCTTTTCCCTAGACCTTTTTCCATATAATAAGCAGGTCCGCCTCGCCAAGCATCTCCATCTTTCACTTTATAAACTTGGGCTAACGTACTTTCTACAAAAGCTGAAGCTGAACCAATTAAGGCTATAATCCACATCCAAAATACTGCGCCGGGACCTCCTAAAGCAACTGCTGTGGCTACTCCAGCAATATTACCCGTACCAATACGAGCAGCCATACCAATCATAAATGCTTGTAAAGAAGACACACTCTTCTTATCTTTATTTTTACGCCCATCGCCTAATAGACGCACCATTTCAGGTAAGAACTTTATTTGCAAAAAGCCAAACCTAATTGTTAAGAAAAGCCCAATTGCGACCAAAAAGATAACAATTAGTTTAGACCATAAATAATCATTAAGCAGTGCAATAAATTCTGTCATGTTTTTTCTCCTCGTTGTAAAAATTTTTAGATTATAAAGATTATAATGTTAAAACTATTGTTTTGTAAACTAGATAAAATGTGGAATTAACAAATATTTTTTATACATAATTTTATAAGTTAAATCAAAATACAACATTATTCTTTTATTTTTATAATAAAAATTATAAAAAATTATTCCAGTAGCAAAAAGAGGAGATTATATCTAATACACCAAATTAATATAGAAGAATTAATAAAGTTAATACCTACACAATACGTTAATAATGAAAAATCTATTGTTGTATAATTAAATTAGCTCTACAATAGGAAGACGAATTAAATTTGATAAAGGATGAGGCTAAGTGGTTAATGAGGGAAATGGCAGAGTAAAGCTTAAGTCTGTTAGTCGAAGTACACTATCAAAGCAAGTAGTTGAACGTATAGTTCAGATGTTAACGAGTGGTCAAATGAAACCTGGAGATAGACTACCTTCAGAGATGGAGTTAATAGAGGATTTAGGAGTTAGCAGACCTATATTACGTGAGGCATTAAGTGCATTAGAAATACTTGAAATCATTACACGAAAAACTCGAGAGGGAACATTTTTTAATGAAAAAGTCGGAAGTCACCCCTTTTCAGTTATGTTAGCGCTATCTGCTGATAATTTACCAGCAATTGTAGAAGCACGTATGACTTTAGAGTTAGGGTTAGTGACTCTTGCTGCAGAAAAAATAACTGACGATCAGTTAAAAGAACTAAGAGAGACTATAGATGCGATAGCAAATAGTAAAGATAATGACTACGGGGAAATTGATAAAGAATTTCATAGAATTATTGCCTTAAGTGCAAATAGTTCTGTATTTGAAGGGATGATTCATTCCTTGCTTATTGCCCATGATAAAACCGACCGTGAAATCAAATATAGAGAACGTGAACGTACAGTTAAACATCATACTGCGATTTACAATGCATTAGCTAACCATGATCCCTATGAAGCGTATAAACAGATGTATCACCACCTTAATTATGTTCGCCAAAAGGTTTCAGAACACTATCGTGTTTAAATTTATTTGCTAAAATCCACAAAGACAAGAGCTAGATAAAAGTAAAACTATTTTGAAATTCACTTTATTACATATTGTAGAAAGTCATATTTCATGTATTTGAAAGAGATGCCTAAAGGCATCTCTTTTTTCGTTTCTTACTTTCAAAGAATTAGTTAAATTTAATTTGACAAATAAATTAATTTGTCTTACAATAAAATCATAAGAATTATTAGAAAATTTAAAATCTAACTAAGGGGATGAATAGTGTAATGATTAGAAAATCGCCTACGGGTATTGCAGGATTTCCAGTTGCTCCTTTCAATGAGCAAGGAAATCTTGATGAGAAAGCTTTAATTAAAAATATTCAATTTCTACTTGATGAAGGACTAGAGTCTATTTTTATAGCTTGTGGCTCTGCTGAATTTCAATCGTTAAGTAAACAAGAGTATGAATTAATGGTGGAATTAGCCATTTCTACAGTTGAAGGAAAAGTACCTGTGTATACAGGAGTAGGAGGAAATATTAAGACGGCATTAGAATTGGCGAAAATTTCCCAACAAAAAGGCGCTGATGGCTATTTAATTCTCCCTCCATATCTAATTGAAGGCGAACAAGAAGGACTTTATAACTATCTTCGAACTATTATAGAAAGTACGAGTCTTAATGCAATTGTATATCAACGAGATAACTGTATTTTACAATTACCGACTCTACTAAAGCTAATTGAACTACCTCAGCTAGTAGGTTTAAAAGATGGAGTTGGAAATATTGATTTAAACATTGAATTAACTCAAGCAATAGGAGACCGTCTAGGATGGCTAAATGGCATGCCAATGGCTGAAGTAACAATGCCTGCCTATGTTCCTCTCGGATTTAATTCTTATTCATCTGCTATTTCTAATTATATACCACATATTTCACGTATGTTTTATGAAGCACTTCTAAATGGTGATAAAGAATTAGTTAGTGAACTATATAAGAACGTTATTTTACCTATTAATAATATTAGAAAACAGAGAAAAGGTTATGCAGTATCTTTAATAAAAGCTGGAATGGAAATTGTAGGTTTACCTGTTGGAAATACAGTTAGACCACCGGTTGTTCCTGTAGAAAAAGAGCATTACCAACAACTAGAAGGCATATTGAAAGAAACATTTAAAAGATATCCAAAACCTAATCACAAAGTATTAACGTAAATTATAGTTTCGGTGATATTAAATTTCTATACTTTTTTAAATTCATTTTGTAAGCGTTTTATAAGGTTAAAGAAAGCTAAGGAGGACAAATATGACTGTCAGCACAAAAAATAATATATATTCAAATTTTATTGGGGGTCAATGGGTAGAATCTTCTTCAGGAGATGTCATTAAAAGTATCAATCCAGCAAATACAAATGATATTGTAGGTTACGTGCAAAATTCAACAAAACAAGATTTAGATTCTGCCGTGGCATCTGCAAAAAAAGCACAAATTCAATGGAAAAAATTATCTGGAGCTGAACGTGGACAGTATCTCTATAACGTAGCAAACGTCATGGAAAAACGACTTGATGAAATCGCAGAATGTGCCACGCGCGAAATGGGAAAAACTTTAGCAGAAACAAAAGGGGAAACTTCCCGAGGAATTGCTATCCTTCGTTATTATGCTGGCGAGGGTATGAGAAAAGTAGGAGATGTAATTCCATCTACTGATCAGGAAGCGCTTATGTTTACAACAAGAACTCCATTAGGGGTAGTTGGTGTTATTACACCTTGGAATTTCCCAATTGCTATACCAATTTGGAAAGTAGCTCCTGCATTAATTTATGGAAATACTGTAGTAATTAAGCCAGCTACAGATACTGCAGTCACATGTGCTAAGATAGTTGAATGTTTTGAAGAAGCAGGTTTACCTGCTGGTGTAATTAATATTGTAACAGGATCTGGATCAGTTATTGGACAAGGAATAGCAGATCATCCTGATATTAATGGAATTACTTTCACTGGATCTAATGGTATTGGGAAGCAAATTGGACAATCAGCTTTGAAGCGAGGCGCAAAATATCAACTAGAGATGGGTGGAAAGAATCCTGTTATTGTAGCTGCTGATGCTGATCTCGATCTTGCTGTAGAAGCAACAATTGCTGGGGCATTCCGTTCTACGGGTCAAAAGTGTACGGCTACTAGTCGCGTGATTATTGAGAGTGATGTTTATGATGCTTTCAAAGAAAAATTATTAGCAAAAACAGAAGAAATTACAATAGGTGATGGATTAAAAGAAGGAATTTGGATGGGGCCATGTGCAAATAAAAATCAACTGCAGACTGTTTTTACTTATGTTCAAAAAGGATTAGATGAAGGAGCAAGCCTTGTATTCGGGGGGGAACAACCAAAAGGTAACGAATATGAGAATGGATTCTATATTCAGCCTACCATCTTTGAGAATGTAACATCTAATATGGCAATTGCTCAAGAAGAAGTTTTTGGTCCATTCATTGCCTTAATTAAGGTAGATTCAGTAAAAGAAGGATTAGAAGTTGCAAACGATGTCCAATATGGATTAAGCGCTTCTATTTTTACAACTAATATTGCGCATATGCTTTCGTTTATTAATGAAATGGATGCAGGTCTTGTTCGTATTAATGCGGAAAGCGCTGGAGTTGAGCTTCAGGCTCCATTTGGTGGTATGAAACAATCAAGCTCTCACTCTCGTGAACAAGGTGAAGCAGCAAAAGAGTTTTTCACATCTATTAAAACTGTTTTTGTCAAAGGATAATAGAAAAGACTGTAGGGGAAAGGGGTGTTCAGCTAATGAATACCTCCTTCCCTAAAATATAACGTGTTAAAAAGTTAATCCTGAATAACAATTTACAACAACATCCTTATATATAGACAATAAATTATTGAAATCGATAAAGTGTGTGACGACATTTGTAAGCGATATCATTTTTTTAAATCTATCTATAGCGATTTTAAAACAACTTACATTTCAATTTATGAGTCTCTGTTTCTATTAGAGTTTAATTCAGATTTGATCTAGTTTTATATGTTTTAAAATCGCTATATTTTGATTAACAAAATAACAGCCTCTTTAGAAGGGCCTTCAGTACAAAAAGTTCCCTAACACCTTAGAAAAAACTATTAAGAATAGATTTATAGCGATTTGGGATTAGCTAACCGTTCTTATAAAATATATTAATTAATCTAAGGGGAGAGTACATATGAACACTAATAAAGTTTTAGCCACTAACCCTAATCCTAGCCCTTTAATAGAAGTAAAGAAAACTCGTGTTCGCTGGTTTATTGTAATGATGTTATTCTTGGTTACTGCCTTCAACTATGCTGATCGAGCTACAATTTCTATTGCTGGTGATGCGATGTCGAAAGAATTGAGTTTAGATTCTGTCATGATGGGTTATGTGTTTTCGGCTTTTGGATGGGCCTATGTAATTGGCCAAATTCCGGGAGGCTGGCTTTTAGATCGGTTTGGGTCAAAGAAGGTTTACTTTTGGAGTATATTTCTTTGGTCTCTGTTTACGTTCTTACAGGCATTCATTGGAGTTTTTGGTGCAGCCGGCACAGCCGTAATGACTTTATTTGCTTTACGCTTTTTAGTAGGGTTATCCGAATCGCCTTCATTTCCAGCAAATAGCCGTATCGTCGCTTCATGGTTTCCAAGTAATGAACGCGGCACAGCAGCAGCAACTTTTAACTCAGCCCAGTATTTTGCAACAGTTCTTTTTGCACCAATCATGGGATATATTACGTACAAATACGGATGGCATGCTGTTTTCTTATTCATGGGGATCTTAGGAATCTGTTTAAGCTTTTTATGGCTAAAGACTATTTATGCTCCTAAAGATCATCCTCGTATCAATAAAGCTGAGCTCGATTATATTGAGCAAGGTGGCGCCCTGACAAACATGGATCAATCACAGGAGAAAAAAATAAAAAAAGAAAAAATAAATTGGAAATCTGTAAAAGAACTACTATCAAATCGTATGTTACTAGGCGTGTATCTTGGACAGTATTGTATTACTACACTTACTTATTTCTTTCTAACTTGGTTCCCTGTTTATCTTGTTCAAGAACGCGGCATGTCTATACTCAAGGTTGGATTTGTTGCTTCACTTCCCGCAATTTGTGGATTTGCTGGTGGAGTTTTAGGCGGTATGTTTTCAGATTTTTTATTAAGAAAAGGATATTCTCTAACATTCGCAAGAAAAACGCCGATTGTCATTGGTATGCTTATGTCCATGACTTTGGTTGCTGCAAATTATGTAGAAGCTGAGTGGGTTGTCATCTTTGTAATGGCTGTAGCGTTTTTCGGTAAAGGATTTGGCGCATTAGGTTGGGCAGTGGTGGCAGACACCTCTCCAAAGCAAATGGCGGGATTAAGTGGTGGTCTTTTTAACATGTTTGGTAATATTGCAGGAATTACAACCCCAATTATTATAGGGTATATTATTGCTAAAACTGGGTCATTTAATGGAGCACTAGTTTTTGTAGGTGCTAATGCACTAGTAGCAATTTGTAGTTACTTATTCCTTGTTGGTGAGATTAAAAGGGTTGAATTAAAAAACTATAAATAATAGATTGTAAGGAGTTCAAGAGGTGTAATATATTATTTGGTACAGTACATTGTAAGATACAATTGTTAATTTGATGAGGGGGAATACAGATGAATAATCAAGTTACCGTGAATAACAAAATTTCAAAAGAAAATTTAACTGCGACACCAATTATTACCGACATGCAAGTTATCCCAGTAGCAGGCCATGACAGCATGTTACTTAATCTTAGTGGAGCCCATGCCCCTTATTTTACTCGTAATATCGTCATTCTAAACGATAATACAGGTAGTGTAGGCGTTGGAGAGGTTCCAGGTGGCGAACGTATTCGTCAAACGTTAGAGGATGCCAAAGAATTAGTCATTGGCCAATCTATTGGAAAGTACAACAATATTTTAAATACTGTACGTAGACAATTTGCAGATAGAGATGCTTCGGGTCGTGGTCTACAAACATTTGACTTACGTACTACAATTCACGCCGTGACAGCTCTAGAGGCAGCTTTATTAGATTTAGTAGGGAAATATCTCAATGTACCGGTTGCAGCACTACTCGGGGAGGGGCAGCAACGCGATGCAGTCGAAATGCTAGGATACTTGTTCTATGTAGGTGATCGTAACAAGACGGATCTTCCTTATTTAAGTGAACCTAATGCAGAAAATAATTGGATGCGCTTACGCCATGAAGAAGCATTAACTCCAGAGGCTATTGTGCGACTTGCTGAAGCAGCACATGAACGTTATGGCTTCAATGATTTTAAGTTAAAGGGTGGTGTATTACGTGGTGAAGAAGAAATTGAAGCTGTGACAGCTTTAGCTGAACGTTTTCCAAAAGCAAGAATTACTTTGGATCCTAATGGGGGCTGGTCATTAGAAGAAGCGATTAGATTATGCCGTGACCAACATCATGTTTTAGCCTATGCAGAAGATCCTTGTGGAGCTGAAAATGGTTTTTCCGCTCGAGAAGTTATGGCTGAATTCCGTCGAGCTACAGGTTTACCTACAGCTACAAATATGATTGCGACGGACTGGCGCCAAATGGGACATGCGATTCAACTTCAATCAGTAGATATTCCTTTAGCAGATCCACATTTCTGGACAATGCAAGGGTCAGTACGTGTCGCACAAATGTGTAATGATTGGGGACTTACATGGGGGTCGCACTCTAATAATCATTTTGACATTTCTTTGGCAATGTTTACACACGTAGCTGCTGCCGCACCTGGAAAAATTACAGCTATCGATACCCATTGGATATGGCAAGATGGACAACGCTTAACTAAAGAGCCATTCAAAATTGTTGGAGGTCTAGTAACTGTTCCAGATAAACCTGGGCTAGGTATCGAGATTGATATGGAACAAATTGAGAAAGCACATCAGCTTTATAACCAAAAAGGGTTGGGAGCACGTGATGATGCTACGGCTATGCAATATCTAATTTCAGATTGGAAATTTGATAATAAGCGCCCATGCTTGGTCCGCTAAAAACGGCTTAGAGTTTTCTAACTATTCAAACTATGGATGGCAAATCATTTTATAACTTAAAGACTATGTAATGAACGAAAACAATATAAGATAACATTAAAGATAGATATCAGTTTTACTCGATTAATAACAACGTCTATAAATTGTTCAATGCTGAAGAGATAATGAAAGAAACGATCTCATGAGAAGTTATGCTATTACAAGTGGGAGTATCTTTCACTAATGTTTCATTTTTAGATAATATAACATGCAAGGTGAGTATAGAGTTTAATTGATAAAAAAGTAAAACCTCTTAGAGAATAAGAGGTTTTACTTAAATAGTGTAGATTAGAAAATCGTTTATTGTTGGCTCATTTTAGAGAGCTTTCTTCAGTTATTAAATAAGGCTACTAATATTAAAGTCATGGGTAAACAATGTTCATATCTTAGATCTTTAATTTTTATAGCCACTTACATTTTATTTAAATATGAAAACAGGAGAGGAGACAGGCTGGTGTTCTTAAAGCAATTAACACAAAGTCGTTTTATTACCATTACTTATTATCAAGAGGGGGCTTTAAAAACATCTAAAGGACTTGTATGTCAACTTGATCCTTTTGACCAAACTCTCTATTTAAAAGATGAACAGGAAAGAAATTTTTCCATTCATTTATCCAGTATTAAAGAAATTCATTAATTGCTTTAAGCCTCATGCATCAGCAAATCATAGCTCAAGCTAGCTAATTATTTAAATAATTTACAAAATGATAGTTTTCAAGCAGACCTTAATTGAAAAAGTGACAGGCTGGAAAATATATTGATAATAAAAGCAGAAATAAATTTATAAATAAGTTCTATCCGAAAAATAAATTATTTTGTATTTCTTTTCATATAAAGTTGAGAAACACAACTTTTGAAGGAATAATAAAGCGTAAAAATCGTTATACATCTATAGACTTTTTAAACCTTTCCTCAAAATTTATAAGGAAAGGTTCTCTTTATGCTTTAGATAGGAAGGGGTAAGTACATGCGAAGTTATCTCATTTTAACGATGTGCGGATTGTTTTTGATTCAATACTTTATACCTTCTCATTGGCTACAATATTTGGTTGTAGGTATATCTTTATTAGCATTCATAGGTAGTGCAGTAAATGCCGATTCCTTTCCACGAATGCTTGGGCTTTTGATGATGGGAATAGGAATTATTATTGAATTTAATAAAGGAGATGGGTTAGACGGCATCAGTAAAGGGATTTTATTAATTCTTCCACTACTCTGCCTGATTACTCTAGCTCCACTTCTTTCACTCCCCTTGAGGCTTGGAGGATATTTTGAAACGATTGCCTTTTTGCTACGTAATCTACTATATCAGCCGAAAAAATTATATGCTGGAATCACAGGTACCTTATTTTTATTGAGTCCTATCCTAAACTTAGGCTCTGTAAGAATTATTAATGAATTTCTTAAAGACCTTAAACTTCCTCCTGCAATGTCTGCCAAAAGTTATTTAGTAGGATTTTCCACCTCTGTAATGTGGTCACCATATTTTGCATCTGTATCTTTAGTTCTTTACTATCTTAAGGTTCCATTTAATGATTATATTATATATGGAATTGGACTATCTCTTCTTTCCTTGCTTGTAGGGAATTTGTTGTTTTATATCTGGGAGCGTCGTCATCCATTATGTAAAGATTCCATTAAAGAAGTGAATCTGGAAAAAGGTCAACGAAATCAGCTAATAAAGCTTATATTATTTGTCTTAATGTTAATGACTACATGTTTAATTGTAGAAAGTATCACTCACTGGTCTATGGTAGTTATTGTGTGTCTGTTTTCAGTTATAGTTCCACTTCTATATGGATTATTGACTAAAACCTGGAGGGAGATAATTCCTCAATTAGTTGACTTTCGAGACCATACTGTTCCTATGATGAACAATGAGATTATGCTATTTATGAGTGCTGGATTGCTTGGTTATGCTATGAAGGGAACTGAAGTTGCTAACCAAATTGGCTCATTACTTACAATTTTGGCTCATCAGTCATTTCTTTTATTTGCCATAGCAATAATGATTATTGTCCTTGCTGTAACATATATAGGTATACATCAAATTGCGGCTGTAGGAGCTTTGGCTATGCAATTAAATGCCCAAGATTTAGGAATAAGTAATTTAGCCCTGGCTATGCTTCTCTTACTTACTTGGTCTATTTCAACTGCACTAAGTCCTTTCTCGGGACTAAATTTAATGGTGAGTCGTTTTGCAGGAATTTCAGGGATTGAAGTTGGTCTTCGCTCAAATGGCTTACATGTTTCAATCGTTGCTATTCTAGGTATAGTAGTTATCTCTTTCATAGGATAAACAGTAGTTTTCAAATAATCTATATATTGGATATATACTAATATAAATTGGAGTAATTACCTACATAAGTTACAAGACAGCCAAAATGATATTGGCTGTCTTGTTAGCAACTTGAACAACTAGGATTATATTTTAATATGTTGGATTACTAGTTGCATTTGAAATATATATGATTCTGTAATGCCTAACTTTTTTAATCCATTTGAAAGGTCATGGTCAAAGAAATGCAGAAGTTGAGTCTAATCCATCAGCACAATTATGATGATTACAAAAGATTATTGATACTCTAATAATTATGCGGTAACTAGAAATAACATCAATATAATAAAACAGTGAATATGCGTTTTCTTTACTTTTACTACAGGGTTATACTTAGTATTCAAAGCTTTGTTGGTGTTCATACATACTCTCTCCTTTACTTTTTCTTCGAAATTCTATTAACAAAGTATGAAGGCATATTTTCTATTAATGCTTACATTAGTCAGGATTTAAGACCACTCTTAAAACAGTTCTTCACCAAAATATTATCTAAATACATAGGAATAAAAAATAATTAACCGACTGTTTAAAATTCCTACTTAGCATTAAGATAAAAGATGCTTTTATCTTAATTATTAGTTTGTCTATCAAAGCGAACTGCAATAGCTCAGGTAATCGGTGCAGGATTAAAAACGGAAAAATCATTATGAAGTTGATACTTTTCTGCTAAACATTGTTTATGGCCACTGGCAACGTCAATGATTTCATTAAACAGTTGTGTTCCTATTTCTTGAATCGTCGCCTCTCCTGTAGCAATTGGTCCGGCATTCACATCAATTAAATCTTCCCACATATCCTTCATATTATTTCTGCTACAAACTTTAATAACAGGTGCCAATGCTAGGCCATATGGAGTTCCACGTCCTGTCATAAATACTTGCAATGTCATCCCACTGGACAATTGACAGGAGCCACATACAAAATCACTCGCAGGCGTTGCTGCAAAAATCATTCCTTTTTTAGTTGGTTTTTCTCCTGGTGAGAGAACCTCTACTACTGGAGAAGTACCTGATTTTGCAATGGATCCCATTGCTTTTTCTACAATATTAGATAATCCACCTTTCTTATTTCCAGGAGTTGGATTGGCACTTCGGTCTACTTGTCCATTATCTAAATATTGATCATACCATTTCATCTCGGCTACTAGTTTCTTCCCAACCTTTTCATCGACACAACGTTCTGCAATAATGTGTGCCCCATCACGCACCTCTGTTACTTCAGAAAACATAACGGTAGCGCCTGCTTGAACTAGCATATCAGCTGCATAGCCCGCAGCCGGGTTCGCTGTCACACCAGAAAAGGCATCACTTCCTCCACATTGTAGTCCCACGCATAAATTAGAAAGAGGAAGTGTGGCGCGCTTTCTGTCATTTAATTTTTTAAGCTTTTGATTTGCCATTGTAATAATTTCATGGATAATAGCATCATGTCCCTTAACATCTTGTAAAGTAATTACATTGTCTGGAGAGTTATGGGTTTCCTCCAATAACATTTCTAAGGTTAGCTTTTCACATCCTAAAGAGATCACCATAACTTCTCCTCCAAAATTCGGATGCTGAACTACATTTCGTAGCATACGAATCGGTATTTCTGCTCCTGGAGCATTTATAGCTACACCACATCCGTATAAATGATTAATAGCTACAACATCATCTACATTTGGATAATGTGGAAGGAGTTCTTCTTTTATCTTCTTCACTGCGTTATTTAATACGCCTGTTACACATTGTACAGTGGTTACGATTCCCAGTATATTTCTTGTTCCGGCGTATCCCCCGTTTGGATGAGGATAACCCTCAAAAGTACTTACCGGTGCTTTAGGTAAATCCTTTACTATGTTTGTCCCAAACTCCATTTCATCTAAAGGCGGGGGAGTTGGAAGTCTAAGCATATGTTCATTAATCCAATCACCTTTACGTATGGAATGAAGGGCATAGCCCAAAGGGACCCCATAACGGATGATTGTTTCCCCCTCCTCGATATTGTATAAAGCAATTTTATGTCCCTGAGGAATATTTTGATTTACTACAGTATCTTCCATAATAACTGTCCCTGTAGAAATGGCGTTTACAGTAATGGCAACGTTATCATTTTCATTTAACTTAATATAATTGTTTAGTTTCACTATCTTTACCTCCACTATACTTGCTCTTATTTAAAAAAAATTGTAATCTGAGAACAGAAAAAAGTAAAAGTTTTAATATTTAGACTTCTCTTAATAAATTTAAGAGTAAAGGGAGGAGGATTATTTATTATGGACTTAAAACAGCTAGAATATATGATCAAAATTGCCGAAGAAAATAATATAACGAAAGCAGCTGATAAACTTTTTGTTACCCAGTCTGCATTAAATCAACAACTTTTAAAACTTGAGAGGGAACTGGAGACACAACTTTTTGTTCGTTCAAGAAGCAATTGGCACTTAACCAAGGCTGGCGAAATCTATGTTGAAAACGCAAAAAAAATTCTACGTATTAAAAAAGATACGTACAATCAAATTAATGATTTAATAGACATAAAAAAAGGAAAATTAATAATAGGGTTAACTCCAGAACGTGGACCAGAAATGTTTGCAGCTATCTATCCACTTTTCTATAAAAAATATCCCAATATAAAAATAGAGCCTATGGAAATGTCCGTAAAGCAACAACAGGCGGGAATATCTAGGGGAAATCTTGACATTGGATTTTTAACCTTACAAGATTTTCAAAAAACGAATGATGAATATATCCATATCTGTTCAGAAGAAATTATCATAGCAGTCCCTGAATCTCATCCTCTTGCCTATTTAGGAGGGAGTTTGGGAGAACAGCTTCCTCAAATGAGCCTGAAGTGTTTTACAAATGATGCTTTTGCTATTATGCAAAGGGGCTCCACTCTTCGAGAAATTTATGATCAACTCCTTGTCGAAGAAGATTGTAATCTTCCTATTCTTTTAGAGACGAAAAGTGGTCATAACTTATACAAAATGGTGGAGGAAGGGATTTGTTGTTCTGTATTTCCCATTACTTATGCTCAACAAAGTAATAAAGTTTCTTACTTTTCAATCATACAAAATCCAGTATGGGGAGTGCACGCTAGTTATAAAAAGGGCAGCTACCTAAGCAGGGCAGCTAAGGATCTTATTAAGATTGCTACTGATTATTGGTTAAAAAGAGGTTTCTCATAAATAATTTATTTAATCTCTTGCATATGAACAAATATGTTCTGTTCTTTAGAAAATCTTATAAATATAAAAGGGCAGTCAATTTGTAGTTTAAAAGAAGACTACGAAGAATAAAAGCTTATTTATATTGGAGCACATGCAGCAAATAACATGTTTTTTGCTCTTTTTCTTCCAACTGACAATTCTGTTTTCTAGCCTATTCCAAGTTTATTTAAGGTAAGTAACACTGAACCAAGAGCTAACCTTATTTGATTGACCATTACATTTATTGTTTTTTATATCTTATGTAGAGGGAAAATAAAAAAAGAAGAAGCAACTAACGAAGATTAGCTTATTGCTTAAATTAGTGGAATTAATAACTAAATAGGATAGGAGATGTAACATAGTGAGTGGAAATAATGATGAAAAGAAACCATTGACTCGTGCAGAGATGAAGCGAGGCCACTTAGCTACCCAACATGGTATTTTAAATATACTTATAGTACTTGCATCGATTGCTGACGTGTATCTAGCTATAAAAGCAATACTTTAAAAAAGCAACCTTTAAAGGTTGCTTTCTTTATTGGACCCTTCACTGGTTGTAGATAATGACCTCACTTTTCCGTTATAGAAAAAGCAAGGCCGTCCAAAATGTTAGACATTTTTTTCAAACGTTACAACATGTATTCCATTATCTATTAATTGAAAATATGTCTTTGGATATGATCCAATATAAATAGGTAATCTTCCATTCATCTCTAAAATTCATTATCCTTAAATACTTATAGATTTTCTGTTAAATTTCTGTAAATATATCAATTTATCAAAAGAGAAGTAAAAGATAGATTGGTATATGATAAGAAGTGAAATGTGGTATTTGTTGTTAATAAGTGTAAATGATAAAATCATAAAAATATTATTAATACTTTAGTATTTACATATCGAATTTTGATGTGATGAAAAATAACAGCGTTTGTAAAGGTATAACTAGCGACTAATATTTTATTCTTTGTTTTACAACCATTTTACCTATAATTAAAATAGGTTAGAATGAATGTATGAGGTGTTAAGAGAAAAGAGGGAAAGGGAATGAAACCAACGATATATGATGTAGCAAAGGAAGCTGGAGTATCCATTTCAACCGTTTCTAAAGTATTAAATAATACGGGGAGTATTGCAGAGAAAACCAGAAAAAAGGTTAGGGATACCATGCATCAGTTAGACTATCAACCTAGTGTGGTAGCATCCGTCAAAAAGCGTATTCAAACTATTGGGCTTTTAATACCTAATATTGCGAATCCTTTCATGGCAGAAATAGCAAGGGGTATTGAAAATCATGTTAAGAAATTCGGTTTTAGTTTGATGATTTGTAGTACGGACAATGATTTAAAAAATGAAATCGAATATATTTCTATATTAAAGCAAAAGTACATAGATGGTATTATAATTGCTACAGGGTTAAAAGAGGATAAAGCTATCAAGGAGCTGCTTAAGGCCGAGATTCCGGTTGCATTACTTTCGAGAGATGTATCTTCGCTTGCTGTGGATGCAGTATTAGTAGATGATTTTCTAGGAGGGTATGAGGCTACAGAATACTTGATAAGCTTAGGACATAAAAGAATTGCAATGATTACTGAAGATATTAAGTTTCCGACTATAGGTGCAAGGTTTGAGGGATATAAGCAAGCCCTTGAGAAAGCAGGATTGCAATACGATGAAAGTTTAGTGTCTCTCAATAATACTTCACTTGATGAAGGAAAACAGTCTACACGTGAACTTCTACATTTGTCTGTTCCCCCGACAGCTATTTTTGCCTCAACCGAATTTCTTGCGATTGGAGCAATACAAGGTGCGCGTGAACTTAAGATAAAAGTTCCGCAAAATCTATCAATTATTGGGTTTGACGACACTGTCCTATCGACAATTTGTGATCCTCCTTTAACTACAATAGCTCAACCTATTCATGAAATGAGTAAGAAGGTTGTTGAACTATTAATAGAGGAGATTGAAAATTCAAAGGAGACGAAGCAACGAATTGTTTTATCTCCAAAATTAGTAGTTCGTGCATCTACTTCTCATAATAAAATGAATACATGAATGTAAATAAAATAATTAAACCTTGCAATAATTAATACCGTTATTAAAGTTTAAAGTTAGATATTTATGTATTGAATAATCAATTTTTAGAAGCAAAAAAGGCTACACAGCTTGCTTTGAAGCTGTGTAGCCTTTTTTGCTATCTTTTTTTAAAAGAAGAAAATCAATAATCTTAAATCATAAGAACATTTATATATCTTCTAAAATATCTATAGCGAATTTAGCTTATTTGAGATGGTCTTGTGCTTCACTACTCCAACTAACAACGTATTAATCTATTCACTATATGTCTTTACGCTTCTCTAAAATCTTTGTTTGATATAGGTAAAATATTGCTAATTATTCTATCTAATAAAATTCATTTTACGCAAAAAATATAGTTATTTATGGACAAGCCATTTAAAGCTTTCCTCTTAACTTTATTAATTTATCGTGGTAACTACTTATTGACTTTAAGGAAACTCCAAAAGGAAAGTGCTTTCCTTTTCTTTAAGAGTGTCTGAATGTATTTAACTAATACTTATAAAAAACATAAAGTTGTTTTACTATTATTAAGACGCTTAGGAAGGACATTTAATCTAAAAATCCAGTTACAAGGTATAA
>Ga0209795_10000974_pt1 | contig 19050 bp, 4 predicted proteins | sample AgamicOrMarz_FD_187166 | JGI IMG/M metagenome (GOLD analysis project Ga0209795, IMG submission 187166) | Agave microbial communities from Guanajuato, Mexico - Or.Ma.rz (SPAdes) (version 2) | ecosystem: Host-associated > Plants > Phyllosphere > Phylloplane/Leaf | place: Guanajuato, Mexico...
CTTCTGTTGCTGAACAATCTCCGCTCTTCCACTTTCACTCAACAACCGATGATCGACCGTGACACTACCATTCAACATTCCTGTGGTTTGGTCACGGGTAATCTCTTGGCTATTGTTAATATCTCGACTGGTCAGTTCAGTTGTATTTTTAACAGTTCCAAGCCCCATCGTTGCTTTAGTTAACTGCTCCGTTTCCTGTCCATTGCTTTGTAAGCCAAGCGTTGTACTACCATTCGGATATTTAGATTTTTGTCCGTCTTTTTCTTGAGTAGTCTTACCAATCGTCGTTGAAACATTTAGCCCACGGCTGCTGTTATAGTTATGGTCTTGAAGGTCTTTGAGCTCTAACGCACCGCTATAATTTAGCCCCTTATGGTCAGTCAACGTACCATCGGCATTCTTGGTCGCATTGGCAATCACACCACCAATATTCGTAACCTGTTTAACTCCCATTGCATCTAGGTTTGCATCGTGGTCTTTGTCACCTATAAGCAACTTGCCCGTGTTATTGACCCACGCGCTGTCACTACTGCCTTTGCTCTGGTTATAACTAGCACTGATATTACTTGCCTTACCAGTCGAACCTACACCGCCACCAATACTGCCACCTTTACTGCTGTTACTACTTTTCGCCGTATCTTGTAAACTTTCTACATGGATTTGATTGACCTGTAGATTACCTCGGTCAGCAATGGAAACTTCACCGCCCTGAATATTTAGCTTATTCAACTGACCTTCTGTACGGTTTAATGCTACCTCACTGTTCACATGGGTCAGGCTTTCACTTTGTGATTGACTGGTTTGTTTGCCAATTGAAGCACTTCCACCACCACCATAGGTATAGCTCATACTTTGGCTATTGGTTTTACTACTGCTCTCTTGTGTACTATGTTCTGTACCTGCCGTTACATTTAAGTCTTTAGTTCCATTGAAGGTCATTGTACCCGTAGCAGTTAAACGGCTGCCCTGAATGTTGGCATTTTGACCTTCTGATTATAGCGTTAAGTTATCCAGGTTAAGTGTAGTGTACTTTCTACCCCTGGTTTCATAGTACATTACCCAAACAGGCATAAAAAAGAGCTATTGCCTAGCAATAGCTCTCTAAATTAATTTTATACATCATTCATGGAGTAAATTTAAAAAGTCATCAAAACTATCTGCTACTTTAACAATGAGCATTTTAGAATTACCATTTTCATCTTTTACAAATTGATCATGATACATAATTACTACTGGCGGATTATCTGTTTCAGGATTTTGTCGATAATCGAATGATATATAATCACCACTTCCATTAAGACCAAATACAATTACATTCTCATATCCCAAGCTATCATGATCTTGAAATTTGTAAATATCATCAGCACCAGTTTCATCTCCATATGCACAAAATCCTATACTTGACTCGCCAGTTCCCCCATCAGAATCAATATAATTAAAACAATTTTCAATGAACTGGACACCATTATGTTTTTGGATTAATTCCATGTATTTTTTTGGTAAGTTTAATCCATATTTTTTTATAAAGTCTAAAAGAAAACTTTCACTAACAGGCCCAAAATCATACATTACAGTTAAATCTTTCATTTATTTCCCCCCACTTAAACTTGCTTCACCAATGTGTTTAACAGCATCATGTATCTCTCTTGGTAACAAATGTCTTAGAACTTCGATTTTACACTTATAAAAAAGAGCTATTGCTTAACAACAGCTCTAAATTTAGATACTAAAAATATTTTAAAACATTAACTAATCAAGCTTTATGAATGGAAATGTGCTTTTAAATCTTTCTAAAATATTAGGATTCCTTTCCAAAGCTTTTAAAGCTTCCTCTTTTGTTACAGGTGGATCATAAACATCCGCACCTCTTAGATAGGCAATAGCTGATAATGATACTTTTTCATCATTCGATAGTTTGCTACTAGAAACAAAACCTATAATCTTTGATATTTCAAATAAATGTCCATCGAAGCCAGCTAAATCAAACATATAGTTAGGTATTAAATCAGCTGGTAATTTTTCAATTACGCTATCAACCCACAGCCTAAACTCAGACAGGTTAATAGCTTGAGAGAACAAACACCCTATTACAAAGCCTAGATCATCACTATTATCTTTATATATCTTTAACACTATTATTTACCACCTTGCATTGCATCACCACCAATATGCCCAGTTTTAGAATGTTCCCACTCAGGGACTAATTGCATACGTCCATTGTCCTGATGGTGATGCCAAGTATAATCATCTATTTTCGAACTTCCACTCTGTATTTGTCTCAATTGTGAAGAAGAGAATTGGCTACTATTTACTTCTCCTCGTTGAATTGCATTCCATAAGTCTTTCGATGCTAACTCCATTTGTTTGGTATAGCTTAAGTTACTATAACCTTTATTTATTAAATTAGTGTCATATCTAGCTATATCATCAAATATTGGATAACCTTTGTTATCAAATACTACACCAGTGATAGGATGCCTTTGTCCTGCAAGTTTAACATTTTTTGCATTATACGGTGGAACTGTCGTTGATTTGACATTCTCACTACCATGTACCACTTCTAGATCATTACGAGTTTGTACTGGATCATATGGTTTAGTTAACTCATCTCTTGATCCAATTCCAGCAGTACTAACCTCAACATCCTTACCATCAATCTTAGTCGTTTTTGCAGTACCGCCTATCCCACCAACAACAATCCCAGCAGCTGCATTAATTAAATACTCTGCTCCCTGCTTACTATTACTTAATTCATTTGATAAAGACTCATAAGTATCTCGTTCAGCTTCAGGGACTTCACTCTCATATTGTGGGTTCGTTAATTTCTCTACAACATCTGTACTCGTCAAATGCGCCGATGCAGTAAAGGCATTCGCCAATACATCTATACCTTTTTCTTTGTAAGGTCCTACTAGCGTATCCACTCCTAAAGATTTTGCTGAATCAACAACCAGTCGTACAGGGCCTGAAACCATTAATCCAACCGCTAACTGGACAGTCTCAAGATCAACGCCTGTATCCTTACTAATCTCTTTAATGCTATTACCGATGAAATTAATCTCTTTTAGTAGACTTGCCCCAATAGTTGATTTATCTTCAATCCCGACCTTATAGTCTTTAAAGGTAATTTCATCACTCACAGTCGATGACTGATTCTTATCAGCACCTAATATGTCATTAATAGTTAAACCTTGCTGTTTTAGGCTATCTATCTTGTTGTTAAGATCATTTAAGTTTTCTAAAACCGTAATCATTCCTGCTGATTTTTCATCAAACAACTTATTAATTGTTTGTGGTTCTACACCTTGTTTGATCAGTCCTAAAACGACCTCACTGCCTAAGGTACCAGAATCTTTATATTGCGTTGGCATTGTATAGAGTTTTGCCTGAACATTATTTAATGTCTGTAAAACTTGCTTTTTATATTCACTCTCAGGCAATGCTTTAATAACGTTTTCAGCACTTTGACGGAAATTCTCCGGCAACTCTTTCTGCTGCTGAACAATCTCCGCTCTTCCACTTTCACTCAGTAATCGATGATCTACCGTGACACTACCATTTAACATTCCTGTGGTTTGGTCACGGGTAATCTCTTGAGTAGTGTTAATGTCACGATTGGTCAGTTCAGTTGTGTTTTTAACAGTTCCAAGCCCCATCGTGGCTTTGGTTAACTGTTCTGTTTCTTGTCCACTGCTTTGTAAACCAAGTGTGGTACTGCCATTCGGATATTTAGATTTTTGCCCATCTGTTTCTTGAGTAGTCTTACCAATCGTCGTAGAGACATTTAGTCCAAGGCTACTGTTATAGTTATGGTCTTGAAGGTCTTTGAGCTCTAACGCACCGCCATAATTCAGGCCTTTATGGTCAGTCAACGTACCATCGGCATTCTTGGTCGCATTGGCAATCACACCACCAATATTCGTAACTTGTTTAACACCCATCGCATCCAGATCAGCAGTGTTTTGGGCATTACCAATCAAAAGCTTACTCGTGTTATTGACCCATACACTGTCGCTACTGCCCTTGCTTTGATTATAACTGGCACTGATATTACTTGCCTTACCAGTCGAACCTACACCACCACCAATACTGCCACCTTTGCTATTATTAGTGCTTTTCGCCGTATCTTGTAAACTTTCTACATGGATTTGATTTACCTGCAAGTTACCCTGGTCAGCAATGGAAACCTCACCACCTTGTATATTTAGCTTATTCAACTGACCTTCTGTACGATTTAATGCTACCTCACTGTTCACATGAGTTAGGCTTTCACTGCTGGATTGACTAGTTTGTTTGCCAATTGAAGCACTTCCACCACCACCATAGGTATAGCTCACACTCTGGCTATTGGTTTTACTATTACTCTCTTGTGTACCATGTTCTGCACCTGCCGTTACATTAACGTCTTTTGTACCATCGAAAGTTGTTGTACCCGTAGCGGTTAAACGACTACCCTGAATGTTGGCATTTTGGCCTTCTGATTTTAAAGCCAAATTGTTCAGCTCCAAATTACTCCCTTGCCAACGACTTTCTACTGTTGTGGTATTCGCTGTTGTTTCAATACGCTCTCCATTAGCGCCAATGGTAAAGCCAGTCCCGAAACTGCTTGATGCTGCGGCCGCCGCAGTCGCCACAGAAGCAGCAACGGCAATTTCAGCACTGGCTAAATTGGCCGTCGCCATCGCAACATTGGCTTTGCTGTCATCCAAGGCTTCTTTGGTGAGTTTTCCTGATGCATAATCACGCTGTGCCTGACTATAAGCATCCTTTGCATCTTTCAGTGCTGAAGCCGCATCTTTCACCGCAACCACTGCGAGTGCAGCATCTAAATAGGCATTACGTACCCCAACCTCTACACTCGTTTTTTCATTTTTTGTTTTTTCTTCTGTGGTGGTTTTATTTTCATAACCACCAATATTGAGTTCTCCTCGACCATGGTCAATCGTGGTATCACCTGTCACCTTAATATTCTGTCCTAGAATATCGACGCCTTCAGCACCATTAATACTCAAGTTATCTGTATTAATACTGCCCGCTTTATGAGTCGTTTCAGTAACAGTCAAAGTATTTTTATCTTTTTCAGAAACAAAACCACCTAAACGAATACTATCTTTATTCAGTTTAGCCCCTAAGCCTTCTATGGTTTCAGTACTATGGCTATGGCTTTCAATATTTTGTTCTTCAGCAGCATTTAAAGTCACTTTCTGACCGGATAGCACCACATTTTTCGCTGTCAAATCTGCACTCGTTAAAGTAGTTTGACCAGATGAACCAACAGCAATATTTGCTGCATTTAGACTGGTGCCTGTTTGGCGAATCTGTTCTGTTCTTTGACTATTTGATTCACCCACAGTTAATTTTTTCTGCAAATTTAAACCTGGAGCAGCAGCTTCCAAGCCCGGTATGCCGATAGCAAGACTTTTTACCAACTCTTTAGCAACACCACGATACCCTTTTTGTTGCTCATCCCACTGTTGGTCATGAGTTTCTAAAGTAGATAAAGTCACATTTTCAGGCATATCTGAACCATCAGTTGCTTTCAATGTTCCATCAGCCTGACGTTGCATCAGGGTATTACCGACATAAATACTTTGCCCAGCTTGTACATCATTGGCCTGTAGTTCAATATTCTTACCAGCATTAATATCAACCGTGTTGCCTGCTTTTAAGGTCGTTTCAGCAACTTCCTGATCGATATAACCAGACTGGCGATTGTTATAAGTAGCTGCATTCTTTTTCGAGGTGCTTGAGCTTGAACTCTTCTCATCGATTGCTGAAAGTAGATTGACATCACCTTGCTCAGCCTGAACCTGAATATTATTTCCAGCATTAGCTAGTACATGAGTAGCGCTAATATTACCTTGCTGGCTATTGATAATAATATTTTGACCAGCATTGAGTTGATTTGCCTGTGAAACTGTTTCATGAGCATTATAAGTAGAAGATTTTTTACCGCCAAATGATCCTTTCCATGCAGCCTGACTATCTACAGAGCTTTGCTTTAATCCATTATCCAGCTGAATATCTTTTTGCGCGAGTAATTCAATATTTCCAGTCTGACTAGAAAGCTGGATTGCTTTACCACTAATATTTTGCCCTTGAACAATGAGCGAACCGGCACTCGAAATCTGACTGCCCACATCCTGCATTTTCTGGTTACTTGAGTGATTTTGTGCATCTCGGTAAGTCGAAAGTTGATAACCGGTTTGTACTGTACCAATGTCAACATTACCTACCGTATTGATCACCGTAGCACCATTGCTGTTATTGAGCTGCGCAGCTTTAAGAACCGTATTTCCAGCTACGTCAACAACCAGTGTTGCTTTATTCGGTTGAATCTTATTACCACTACCTACATAAAGCCCGGCAACACGATCTACGCCAGTTGTGCTTGCACTAAAATCACCGACCTGACTAGTTGATGTTCTGGTCGTTGTCTCAATCTTGAGGTTGCCACCGACTTTAACCGCCATTGCATCTTTGGCACTGATTTGACCTCCAATATTATTGAGGTCTTTTTTCGTGGTGATATCAACGGTATTGCCCTGAATACGGCCCATCAGGTTATTCACATTATCCGCAGTAATTTGAACAGCTTCTCGTCCTGCGATGGTTGAACCATTCAGTAAGTCGCCGTTTAACTTAAAGTTGATACTATTCCCTGAAAGTAAAGAACCGTCTCCTTTTAAATCCCCCACACGCGCTTTAACATAAACTTGCGGAACCAACGCTTTTGTCACAGTGCCATCTGGTAAAGTCACATCTTTTTCAACTAACCAGACAATATCACTGGTCAATTGCGCGATTTGGGCTGCTGTTAATGCGATACCCGGTTGTAACCCATATTGTTTGGCAAAGGTTACCCCATTATTCATTAAGGCTTTATATTGTTCTTCATCGGATGCATAACCTTCCAAGAAACGATAACCTGTTAAATTGGCAATCTGGTCTTGCACCATTCGTTGCTCATAAAAACCATCGCCTAGACGTTTTTGTTGTAGTGCAGGGTCAAGGCCTAAAGCACTGAGCATATAATCCGAAGATAACCATTGGTTATAATTGGTAAAGCTCGGATCAGTTTCAACTAAATAACCGGCCTTGCTATCCGCCCCTGTTCGATATAATGCATTGTTGGCAACTTTAATATTGTTGTTATTAATGGTACGAATTTCAAGTTGCTCCCCAGTACCCGCTTGATCTGGTGCAATAGCCTGATCAGTCGTTGTTGCACCTGAAACTTGAGACGCTGTTTGACCTTGTAACTGATCCAGAACAGAGATTTGAGTGGTATTGTCTTTGCCAGCAACAATATTCGTATTTTGATTTACATCACTAACCTGAACATCTGACTGAATCGTATCTGGCTGAATAGAAGTTAAGTTTTCTCCGCCGGCTTGTCCTGCCTGTGACACATCTAATCCCGATCCATCGACATCAACATTGAGCTCTTTCATCTCTTGAGTTGACAAGTTTTGTTGTCCGCCCTGAACACTGACTTGATGAGAGCTAGCTCCCGTATCAGCAACATTAAGCTGCTGTCCTTGAGCATTTTGTACGTCTCCAACCTGTGTCGAAGCATCGCTGTCTTTTAAATCATTGAGATGACCCGCCTGAGTTTGACCTGCCTGAACCAGATCTCCGCTCTGGTTATTGGCAACTGCTGTAATCGAAATAGGATTCTGGTTAAAGTTTTGATTGCCCAAAGCCTGGCTAATTTGTAAATCAAAGGTGCTTTCAGTCGAGACTTCAAAAGGATTATCCCATTGCCCTTCATATTTCCAATATTTGGTTTGGGTTCCCTGATCTACAACCTTCCTGATCCCATCAAGGTTATTCCCTGAATCGATGGTACCTCCCAGATTTTTAAGCTCACCACCAGCCAGGATTTGACTCTTGTCGTTCAATACCTGTGCACCACTTAAATCTAGATTGCCACCCGCCTTGATTTGCCCTGGCGCAGACTCAACTGTTCTGGTTTCATAAGTAATTTCACTATAGGTATATCTCATCCAGTCTTCAGACCAGTTACCACCATCATACTGACCATCAAAGGTACACCAGGCATTACAGAATTTTTCCAGACCATCTACACGCGATACTTCTACGTTATCATCCGTTATAAAATGCTTATTGATGTTATTGATCCGCGCAGCAGATAAATACATATCCCCGAGTGACTCAATGGTTGCACTTTCATTATTGATAACAGTTGCTTGACCTGTCGCTTTACGCTTCGTATCTAAAGCGCCACCTAAATATAAATTCCCAGCACTAAAGATTAATGCCTGACTCGTATAATCTGTTGTATTGGCCAGATTATTCAGCGTTTGCACACCAAGGTTCATGTCCCCTCGTGAGGCAATCACGGGGGCTACCCCATTGACATCGGGTAAATTATTTAAGGTGCTCGCGCTAATGGCGAGGTCCGTTCCATAAATACGGCCCGTACCTTGGTTATTTAAGGTATCAGCAGTTAAAGTGGTGTAATCACCATTGATCAAACCCGTATTGTTGATCTGGTTTTGTGCGGTCAGCTGAGTATCATGACTTTCTATCTTGGCATTGCTACTGTTGGTAATATTTGATGCAGTAAGCTGTAATTGGTTCCCCGCATTCATGGTACCGTCATTTTGAATATCACCCGCCGTACTTAAACTGAGGTTATTATTCGCCTGTAATTGTCCTGTTTGCGTCTGCTTAAAGCCATCTTTTAGGGTGATATTCGCATCACCTAAACTTAAAACCTGACCATCCCCACTTAAAGATTTCACATTTATATTGAGGTTTTCACCCGCCAGCAATTGCCCATTCAGGTTATTAACTACAAGTTGATCACCTTGAATACCAAGTTGCTTCACTGCACTGATTTCACCAGCTTGGTTATTTAGTTGTTGGCTAATATTCAACTGGCTATTTTCACTGCTCCGAATCGTACCTGACTGGTTATTTACAATCGAAGCATCTAGATTTAGATTTCCGGCATCAATGCCCTGAACCGAGGTATCGGTATCTATGAGCGCTTTAGTATTCTGGTTATCCAGCTGCTGGGTTTGAATATCGAGCTGACTTGCTGCCATGATATGGCTATCAGTATCGGTAGACGTCAGTTTGCCCTGGTTATTAATATGCTCTATTGAGAGTTGCATATCTCCCATGGATAGGATTTGGCCCGACTGATTGTTCAGTAACTGATTTTGACCAGTTCCCTGTAATTTTAAGTTTTTCGCGGCAAGTAAAGTACCACCACCGTTTTCGACCTGATGAGCACTAATATCTAGGTTTTGGCCACTGGCCACATACCCTTTGGTATTATCAAGTAGGCCGAGATGTTTTAAAGTGAGATTACCCTGACTAAGTAATCCACCTTGTGCACCACTATTGGTATTCACCAGATTCTGTCCGTTGGTATCAAGTACCAGTGAAGTTTTAGCCTGAACCAGCCCCTGATCGTTATTGAATGCGCCAGAAGTAACATTAACTGTATCTGAACTCATTAAACCGTTTTGGTTGTTAAGCGCTTGTAACTCGGCATCAATATCCAGAAGTTGCTGGGCAACAATCTGACCCTGGATATTATTTAGACCTGTCGCATGAATACTGATTTGATCGTTTGAAAGCAATGAACCCGACTGGTTATTGAGAATCTGATCACCACTATCTAGATTCAAGCTGCCTGCCACACTACCAATTTGACCTTGGGTATTATTTAAGCCCTGAGCCGTTAACCTCACATCCTGATTGGCTGCGATAACACCGGTCTCATTATTGATCAACCCGGTACTTTGTAATGCGACACTGCCCTGTGCATTGATCTTACCAGACGATGAATTATCAATGGCCGCTGCATCAACGATGATATTTTGCCCAGCTTGTAATAAACCGGTCTGATTCTGGAGAGGCCCACTACTTACAGATAAGTTTAAATCCCCTTGCGTGCCGATCTGCCCTTGATTGTTATTCAAGCCTTGGGCTTTGAGGTTAAGACGCTGATCACCAACAATTGAACCTTGTGTATTATTGATATTTTGTTGACTGACTAAATCAATACCACCTTGAGCATTGATTTGTCCCACGCTGTTATCTACTGATAATGATTTAACCGCGATATCAGTTTTTGCCTGCAATGTACCAGCCTGATTACTCAGCGCCTGATTTCCAGTATCAATAGCGAGTCCACCTTCAACACTGCCAATCTGTCCTTGATCGTTATTCAGACCCTGACTGTTTAAAGTAACATTTTGATGAGCAATCAGGCTTCCAGTCTGATTATCCACCAAGCCTGCACTCATGATATTCAAGGCATCCTGTGCACTGATTTGCCCTTGCTGGCTGTTATTGATTGAGCTGGCATTAATCTGGGTACTGGCACCGCTGTGAATTTGGCCTGTCTGATTGTTCAACGCACCATTAATATTCAAATCAAGATCGGCCTGCTCACCACTTTGAATAATCCCTGTCTGATTACTCAAATTCTGACCAGTTAAATGAAGCTGTTTGTTTGATACAATTTGCCCATGATCGTTATTAACATCACCTAGGCTACTTACAGTCAACTGCTCTAAAGCGCTGATCACTCCGCTATTGGTGAGACCATGAATATCAAGGCTGAGTGTTTTTCCAGACTGGATCGCACCTGTACCATTATTTAAAGCCAAATCACCTGTCTGCACCAGTAGATCGCCTTGCTCTGTTCCAATTTGACCACCATCATTGTTAAGCCCTTGACTCTTTAACTGCATTTGCTGAGATGCGACGATAATCCCACCAGCATTATTAATCTCTTGGGCTGTTGTAAGATTTAAGTCGCCTTGAGTACTTATTTGACCTTGCGAACTATTGTTTAGAGAAGCGGCTTGAACCGTGGTAGAACCACCACTATAGAGCTGTCCACCTAGGCTATTATCCAACACACCACTTAAATTGAGATTCAGATCACTATTCGTTTGTAATAAACCGCCTTGATTATTGAGGTCTTGACCAACAAATGTTAAGGCTGTGCCTGAGATAATCTGGCCTTTCAGGTTGTTTAAGCCTTGAGTATTGAATACCAGTTGTTGGGCAGAAATCAGACCTGACTGATTATCTACATGTTGAGCATTTAAGGTTAAATCTTGTGTGGAAATGATTTTTCCGGATTGATTACTGAGATCACCAGAACCAGCATCCAAGAAGACATCGCCAGCAACACTGCCAATTTGGCCTGCATTATTATTTAAACCCTGACTATTCAGCTGTACAGCTTGATTAGCAACAATCTGACCCGCTTTGTTATCAATATCCTGAGCGATTTGTGCCACTAGATTGCCTTGTGTATTGATCAATCCAGATTGATTCAATAAGCGATCCGCTGTGAGTTGAATATCTCCTTGCGCCTGTAACAGACCCGCCTGATTTTGAAGCTCTCCTGAACCACTATGAATGTTCAGTACATCATTCACACTTGCGATTTGACCCTGATTATTATTAAGTCCCAGACTTTGTATTTCTACCGTATTATTCGCAATAATCTGTCCAGCGCTATTATCTACAAGCTGATGAGCTTGTAGGTCAATTCCAGCTTCTGAACTGATTAAACCGGATTGGCTATTGACCTGTTCAGCATCAATCTGGATATTGCCTTTCGCTTGTAAAACACCAGACTGATTATCTAAGGCACCCGCGCCACTATTCACAGTCAATGCATCATTCAGGCTGACAATTTGACCTTTATTGTTATTGAGTCCTTGGCTATTCAAATTAACTTTCTGGTTTGCAGCAATGACACCGCTTTGATTATTAATATCTTTTGTGGTCTGAATATCTAAAGTGGTTTGACTGTTCAACTGCCCTTGCTGACTATTATCAAATTGATCTGCGGTGAGTTGTAAAGCCTGACCAGCAACAATCTTCCCAGTTTGATTACTCAATAGGCCTTGGCCCACATTCAGAACAATATCACCCTGCGCACTTCCAATCTGACCTACATTATTATTCAAACCTGTACTTTCAACCTGAACGCCTTGATCAGCAGAGATTATCCCTTGCTGGTTATTGATTTCTTTCTGGCTCTGCAAATCAATTTTCGCTTGGGAAATAATTTGCCCAATCGTGCTATCAATCGATAATGCTTTTGCTGTTAAATCAGTTTTCGCCTGTAATGTCCCAGCCTGATTACTCAGCGCCTGATTTCTGGTATCAACCGTTAAACCACCTTGAATGCTGCCAATCTGTCCTTGATTATTGTTTAAACCTTGACTGTTTAAAGTGACATCTTGATTGGCAACTATAGTGCCTGCTTGGTTCGTAATCAGTCCAGCACTCATGATATTGAGTGCATCTTGCGCACTGATTTGCCCTTGCTGACTATTATCTAAAGAGTTTACTTGCAGGTTCAAACCAGCACCACTGAGTAACTGGCCTGCTTGACTATTATCTAATTCCCCATTAATCACCAGATCTAAAGCTGAACCACTACCTGACTGAATCGTTCCAGCCTGATTAGTTAAGTTTTGCCCACTTACTTGCAAGGTCGCATTGGTCGCAATCTGTCCAGCATTGTTACTAATATCACCTGAACTTAAAATATGGCTATTGCCTAAAGAACCGACAGTACCAGAATCATTGTTAATTCCTGCTGCTTCTAGACGGAGTTCAGTTCCAGCCTGCAAAGAACCAGCTTGATTAGAGAGCTGACCTTGACCCGCATTAATCGTCAATGAACTATTTTTACTTCCAATTTGACCCTGGCTATTATTTAAACCTTGGCTTTTTAGCGTAATATCCTGATTGGCAACCATAGTTCCCGATTGGTTATCAATCGCTTGTACAGCATCAATATTCAATACGCCTTGAGCACTAATTTTACCTTGCCCACTATTCTTGACCGAACCTGCTTGAATGACCGTGTTACCACCGCTTGCCAATTGTCCTGATTGACTATTATCGAGTAAGCCACTGAGCTTAAAGTTAAGATCAGCACCACTTTGCAGTAAGCCACCCTGGTTATTAAAGTCCTCTCCAACAAAGCTTAAGGTTGTTCCAGAAATAATCTGCCCTTTGGTATTATTCAGCCATTGCTGCTGCATATCCAATTTTGCTTGAGTGGCAATGACTCCTTGCTGATTATCAATCCCTTGCGCTTTTAATGTTAAATCTTTGACAGATTGAATATGACCTTGCTGGTTACTCAACACACTGGAACCCGTATTAATGTTGACAATATCTTCAACACTGCCTATCAGACCTGCTTTGTTATTTAAACCCTGGCTGCTGAGTGAGACTGCCTTGTTGGCAACAATCTGACCTGCACTATTATCAATATCTTGAGTGATTTGTGCTTGAATCGCTCCTTGTGTATTGATCAGACCCGACTGGTTACTTAACTGATTTGCCTTAATCTGGATATCTTGAGCTGACTGTAAAGAACCCGACTGGTTCGTGAGCTTCCCTGCACCCGCATCTAGCGTTAACCCACCTTGTACCGAACCAATTTGTCCACCAGTATTATCCAGGCCTTCTGACTGAATCCCAACATCACTATTGGCAATGATCTTGCCAGATTGATTGTTGATCACGCCTAAACTGGTCAGAGTTAATGCATTTTGTGCAGAAATGAGTCCACTTAAATTATTATTAATAGAACCTGCTTGAATACTGCCATTCTGTCCTGCGTAAATTTTTCCTGATTGACTATTATCGAGTAAGCCTGCCACCTCAAGTTGTACATCATAATTAAGTGCAGAACTTAATTGTCCTCCTTGATTATTCAGGGTAGTTGTTTTTAGCTGCAAACCTGACTGGCTCTGTATCAGACCTAATTGATTATTCATTTGGTCTTTAATAGCTAAGGTAAGCGGTTTTAATGTGCCACGCTGAACCATCTGACCTTTTTGATGACTTAAACTATTTGCAGAGAGATTGATTTGATCTGCTGACGTAGTCGCGCCATCTAATACAACTTGTCCACCTTTCAATAATAGCTGCCCATTACTGAGAATCTGGCCTTGGGTTCCTTGCAATTGATCGGCAGTAATATTCAGTTGCTGATTCCCTGCATGGATAATCTTCCCAGCTTCATTATTTAGAGCAGACGTGTTCAGGCTAATTGAAGATGCATTACTGCTAATTTCACCTGCTTTATTATTTAAACCATTTACAAAATTTAGGGTAAATTCATTGTTCCCAATATGCTGAATTTTTCCCTGACTATTATTAAGTTGCTTGGCAGTCAGCACTATATTTTGAGCACTTAATTGTCCTTGCTGATTATTAATAAGATTTTGGCTAGCCAACTTGAGTTGATCTTGGGCAACTACGCTTCCAGCCTGTGTAGAAATGTTGCCAGTTACACTGCCTAGCTCAATATTTTGTGCCTGCAATTGACCTTTTGCCGCATCAATATTACTTTGCGCTTGTGCTTTTAAATTACCACCAGCTAAGGTTTGTCCATGTAACCCCACTTGATCTGTATTAATTAGCACATCACCAGTATCACCCAATTTGCCTTCACGATCTAGGCCGGCAGCAATTAATCCACCTACATTATGTTCTAAAGTTGAACTGGTAATTTGGACATTTTTTCCAGCCGCCAAACTACCAGCATTCTGGATATTTTGCCCTGTAATTGTTAAGTCCTGATCTGCATAAACACTGCCAGTGTTTTTAAGTTGATCATGTTGTAACTTTATTGATTTCGCTTGTATTTGACCTTCAGTATTATCAAACTGCTGGGCAGTACTTTCTAAATTTTGCTGAGCTGCAATAGATCCCTGTTTGTTATTAACCGTCACATGTTTCTGATTAATTTGATCTGCAACAATTTGTCCAGCTGTATTATTAAGTGATTGGCTATCTAAGTTTAAATTGGTTTTAGCCTGAATGAGTCCCTCAGTATTATCAATCGTTTTATTTGCTTTAATATTTACAGATTGATTTTCTGAGTAGACAACACCTGACTGGTTCTTCAAATCATTTGCAGTAACGTTGACATTTGCTCCACTTGCAATTTGTCCATCAACATTATTCAACTCACCAGTTGTGGCTAAATCAAGCTGTCCAATTGACTGGATTTTTCCGCCTTTATTGTTAGCAGACTGACTTTGAATATTGAGCGTGCTATTAGATGCAAGTTGGCCTTGTTGGTTAGTAAAACTTGAGGTTTGGATATTTGCACTTTTAACGGTAAGTTGACCTTGGTTATTATTAAAAGTATTCCCTTTAATATTAATAGCACCTAAATTAAGCTGACCACCTTGGTTATCTAAACCATTTTGGCTGTCTAAATCTACACCACCATTGGCAACAATTGCACCTTGGTCATTATTTAGTACATCTGACACATGGATAAAACCAGTATCGTAAGTTTTTGGCGTTGTATCTACTGGTGTAACAACACCTAAACTTCCACCATCTTTAGATGGATCTGTTGGGGTCGTCGGAACACTTCCACCTGTAGATCCCCCCGTACTGCCACCAGTATTATTCTTAGCAATTCCGATTTTACCACCAAGGTTAGTCATCGTCCCCGATTTTAAATCAAGTCCTTGTAAACCTGTCTGTTCGATAGAACCACTATTTTTTAGATTTTTAGAGTTAATCGCTATTCGAGCAGCATTCAATGTACCGCTATTAGTAATACTATTCTGATTTTCAAGATGTAACTCATCTGCACTACTTATTAAACCAGAGTTATTTAGATTTTGGCTTGTTATAGAAACTTGAGAAGTTGCGCTACTGACATTACCTGTATTCTGAATGTTTTGAGCTTTCAGCTGTACCTGATCTTTATTTGCAATTAAATTACCATTATTGACCAGATCACCATTTGCATTCAGGGTAAGAGTACTTTGAGTACTGTTAATCGAACCAGCATTACGCACACCTAACCCTTGCTCTGTACCTACCAGAAAGATTTTTCCAGCATACATTCCACCGAGCTGGCCTACATCTAAGGCAAAGTTCGGCTGAGGTGTAGATGTTGACCCTGTAACTGCTTTAATTTGAGGAGTCACTTGGTCTTTGACTTGAATATCATTTTGCCCAAGTACCGTACCCAGTTCATTGGCATATAGCCCCGCATTGACTTTTAAGGCCCGCGCATAAATATCTGTATAAGGTGTTAAGCTTCCATTTAAGCCTTTACCTTCAATCGTGACTTGACCTTCGCGAACACGAAATGACTCAAGATAACCTTGATTCATGACCGCTTGGCCCGTGGTTAAGGTAAAACGGTCTGCGTTAATCACACCACAGCCATCACAAACCAACCCTGAAGGGTTTGCAATGACGACTTGAGCCTGTTTTCCGGCAACTTCGATATAACCTTTAAGCTGACTTGGGTTACTGCTATTAACCTCGTTCAAAATAACTTTGGCTTCACCTGTGGCAAGCCAAGGGTTGCCTTGTACCCATCCACCAATCTGGGTTTGAGTATTATTACGCGAGTTATTTAGAATGGCCCCTTCTTGACCAACATCAAACTGTGTATAGGTATTCCGCGAAACGCCACCCGCGCTTGGCGTCTGAATATTGACCTGAGTTGTTCTATTGGCACTATTTAAAATAGTTGGCTGCTGTGATGTCGGAGCACCTTTGTCTGCAATGATCTGAGTTCCTGCAACACTACTCATTGGCAAGCTGATCACCAATGCCCCTAAACACCCAATAACGGCAAAGTTAAGCGGATTTAGTTTTTTATAATGAATAGGTGAAACAGAAGAAGTCACCGAATCTGTTTCCATTGTTCCCTGACTTTGCCCTGCTTGTTTCGTTTTGCTTTTTACAATCTCGGCAACAGCAATAAACATACCACGAGCATGACTAAAAATAATACGATAACGGTTCTTATTCATTTTAAAATCTCACTAAATCTTTTTTTAATACAATCTCTTGTGTTCTGGAACTTTGAACTTAAATTAATAGGTCCAGTTCACGCTAAATCCAGTCGTGTAATCATCCGTTTCGAAGTGATTTGGCTTTTTCAACGGTGCTCCGACAAAAGCGTCATAATTCAAATGCAGAGGGGCAATTTGTCCACGCAATCCAACCACTGCACCTAACAAACTGGTACCCGGTAAAGGGTTTGGATAATGTGCGGTTTTTCCACCCACCTCTCCATAATCAATACCTGCATACCACGAATGTGGTTTATTCATAATTGAGCCACTCAGTTCATTGCGAACTAAAAAGCCATTATCTGCCAATAACGTTTGCTCACCGTCAAAACCTCTTACGGTATAACGGTTTCCAATCGAGAATCGGTCTTGCGGTGTTAAAGGTTTATTACTGTGCTGGGTACGCCATTCTGCAAGATATTGAAGGTTCTGTTGTCCTACTTTAAAAGGGACTTGTAAACTGGCATTGGCCTGTAAAATCCCGACATGTGTATAAGCTTCACCAAAGTTTTCTTCTGGTGCTCTCATTGCATTAAGCCAGCCTGTGCCCCGCTTATAATTCACATTACCGCTTAATGTTGCATTAGAAAAATATTCGGTATGATCGAGACTTGCTTTCCATCCCGCCGTTTTTCGACGTTGTACTTCTACTTCAACATCATTGATATAGTTTTGTGATTCACGGTACCACCCCCCAAAACCTACAGCTGTTTTACGGTGTGCATCACGATAAATAATTCGGGACAAATCTGCATTAATGAGTTCGCTTTTACCACTATATTGATAGGTCTCACTGCTTCCAGCGACTGTTTGCAAATAGTTAGAGCGGCTATAACTGGTTGAAAACAACCAATAATCAAATGGGATGGTATAACTTGCATAAAAACCATCTGTACCATGTTTACCAGAACCGCTACCACCTAAGTCATGGTTATAACTAACATAAAACAAATCATTTAAAGTCAACACATGATCAAGTGATAAGGTCGCTGTACCTTGATATTTTCCAGTAGCATCAGAACCTGAATCATCAATTCCTACATGTAAGCGATAAGGCTTAGCCTGTTGCCATGCAAGAATCACATCACTATAGCCCGGTTCATTTTTTTCTTCTGCTGGCTGGATTTTAAAATCAGCCTCAACCGTAGGTACTCGTTTAAAGTTTTCTAAACCCTGCTCCATATCACGGATATTTAGAAGCTCGCCCGACTTCATTGGTAAAGCATTCCACAAATGAGCACGTTTAGAAGTACCCTCATTAAACTTAATCTGATCAACTCGGCCAGGAATAACACGAACACGAACCGCACCAGATGCAATATTTTGCTGAGGAAGTAGCACACGTGTTGTGACATAACCATCTGCAATAATTTTGTTTTGAACGAGATCAAGTGCCTGATTGAGGCCATTTACCCCTAAACAACGCCCAATAATATTGTTCTTGCCAGTCGTAATCACATTAAAATCTGATATGAATTGATCAGCTAAATCACCTTCTAAAAGTATTTTTTTAATTTCAAAACAAGGAGTTTCACTATTAGAGCGTAAATATTGTAATTGCTGAGCTGAAATTTTATTTTGTTCTTGCCCTAGATTGACATTCACTTCAGGTTGAATCTGTTTCTGTAAGGCCTCATCACGTTGTTGCTGACGGATGCTTTGGTCTGCAAAAGAGCTTTCAGGTTCTAAGGCATAGCTATAACTACTACCCAGCAAGGATAAGCTTAATGTGAGAATTGTCTTTTTATAAAATTTGTAATGTATCAACATATCTAATAAAACCGTGATGGTATGCAAATTTATTTTTCACAAAAATTTAACAGAAATTAAAAAATATATACAGAATTTTCTATATTGTTTGTTTTTTGCGCCATAAATATGACCTAATTCACAGTACCAATGAGTTAACTCATACTGATATCGACCATTCACATAGAACTAATACATAACTCTTTTCACACAATAAAACTGTAGAACACTCGCCATCTCTATTTAAAAAATTACGATACATCAAACAGCACATAAATCGAAATATCGAATCATTTTTATAAGTATTATCTGTTTCCACTATAAATCAGCTTCACATAACATTTCAGATTAGCCAGATAGCAATAATGCACATTGATTATCCAGCCATTAATGCATTAAGCATTTAATTTTTAACCAACTTTTATCAGAA
>Ga0209795_10000978_pt1 | contig 18999 bp, 25 predicted proteins | sample AgamicOrMarz_FD_187166 | JGI IMG/M metagenome (GOLD analysis project Ga0209795, IMG submission 187166) | Agave microbial communities from Guanajuato, Mexico - Or.Ma.rz (SPAdes) (version 2) | ecosystem: Host-associated > Plants > Phyllosphere > Phylloplane/Leaf | place: Guanajuato, Mexico...
AAAACAAAAAATGTAAAAAAGGGAAAATTTGTATTAATATCAACATTTACAACCATGCCGAAACTGGAGGACAAATTAGTGGTAATGGAGGACAAAACGCTAATCAAGGTGGTCAGATTGCCCAAACGGGTGGACAAAATGCCAATCAAGATGGTGTGGTTATTAGAAAATGTGGCAAAAAAAACAAAGATAATAAAGTGAAAAAAATTAATTTCGAAGATAATATGAAATAATTATAGGGCTTCCTAAGCTGAGGAGATACTTTGCTTAGGGGTGCTGAAATTACAATAAGCATCAATTACAGAGTTAATATTATTTTTAGTCTTATTAGGTTATTACAAATGGATACTAAAAGAAGAAAATAAACTTTTGATCTTGAGCAAACTGGACAAGGTACCCTCAGGTATCTATCCCTTTTCTTAGTTGGATTTAGCGCAGAAAAAATCCCGACTGTACAAGGGGTTTTTCTGTTATTTAGTTGTATACAATCTTAGTTACGCAGGGTAATGCCTCTACCTTAACCTGCGTAACTGTGCGGATCCCTTTTAAGATACATTGGTTCAAAAATAAAGGGGAAAGAAAATGATAAAAGAACATTTTTTTAAGGGGACAAGCAGCCTTTCATTTATTGAATAAGATATGAAGTAAGTTATAAAGAAAGGGTGATAAAAATAGTTAAGAAAAATAAAAGTAATGTGGACAATTATTGCTTTAATCCCCCAAACCAACCGGGACTTCCATCGGCTATTACTGTCAATTTGGCTGTTGTGGGTGATAGCCATGTGGGGTTTGGAAATAGCCAAAGTATGTTTAATAATCTTTTACAGAATGTGGTTAATAATGGTAACAAAAGGTATATTATTTTCGGGGGAGATGATGTACACGCTGGCGGAGTTTCAACAGCAGAAGCTACAAGGCGTTACCAACAATTCGCAAGTATTATAAATAATGTTTTAGGGACAAATATCCCCTATAGATCATCTATAGGAAACTGGGAAGATTCTACTACAAATTTATTTAGAAGGTATGTCAACCGTTATCTAACTGGATATGTGGGTATTCCAGGAACGCAGGGATTGGTACGGCATCTCTGGCTAGATAACGCTAATCGAAGATGGAGCCAGGATAGTTTAAACCTATTAAGAAGTTTAGATCCTAATTATTATTATATTATCGATTTTCATTGGCCTTTGAGAGTTCCTGGGATAACTAATGAAATACATGACGACCACCTTATGACACAAGGAGAAACAGATATGTTTTTCAATGCAATACCTGCCAATGTGAGAAATAGAATTTTGGCTATCTTCACTCATCATGCACATAAACTTTTTTCAAACTCAGTTCCTATTAATCCTAGCTTTCCTAATACGCCATTTTATGTGACAGGATGTTCAGGCGATTATGCATGTAAGTCTGTTGATAGAGGTTATTATGATTTAAACTTAACTATTCAAAATAATATAGCCACTCTACAGACTACGCCAATAAGAGTCCAGTAGCTTGTAGAGTGAGGAAATAAAAAAGAGCTTAATTGTAGCTAAGCTCTTTTTTCTATGGAAAATATGTTAGTTTTTTTATTAGGGAACATTAAGTCCTGAGATTACATGGCCGCCCGAAGGCGGATCAACTTTTAGGCGTTCCTAATGTGTGCATCTTGTATCTCCCTACGACACAATTTCACTTCAATAATTCCGGGAGATACCCCTCTTATCTCTTTTTACTTAGCATGATTTAAGTATGTAAAAAAGCAACCTCGGCTAGGCGAGATTGCTTTCCAAGAGAGGGAATTAGAGAGTGCTTTCTGCTTAAATTAGTTTAAAAAGGCTTAACTGAACGTTGTTTCCCACACTGTCACAAGTAATTATAGTTGTAATAGGCCCCTGTGTAGTTATCTTTCTTAATTCAAGTATTGAGTTATCTGGAATAGATAGAATAGTGTCTCCAACAATTGGTTTGCAACCTCGGCCTTCTGTTTGAGTAATTTCAAGTCCAAAGTTAGCTTGTTCGAGTGGAACTTGGACATTATTTAAAAATAATGAAACAGTAGAAAGGTGAGGAAATGCAACTGGGTTTGGACCAAAAACAACTGTGTTATCGGTTATTACAAAATTCACTCTATAATCTCCTCCATTTTGAATAAAGATAGTGGTGGGATTTAATAGGGAGACTCCTCCAGCAATCGGTCCTTGCATATTAAAAGGAAATGCAGTTCCAGTTAGTACTGTTACAAGACTAGTATTATTGAAAAAGTTACCGTAAGCAGGGCAAGACTTAGGTGGGGACTTTGGATATGAGGATGAACAAGAACAAGGCTGAGTACAACAAGAGTCATGCTTTCTTTTTTTAGATGAAGACATATCATAACCTCCTTTTCTCAATATACTATATTTAATGTTGATTATTTTTTTTGCTTGTATGCTTGTCTTTTAACGAATGGGAATATTTACATAATGTAAACATTAATAAGTTTTTGTAAAGGAGATTGCTTTAGCTAAAACGCAGCATATATATAAAGGACAGACTTTTTATACATCTTCCTTCCACCTGGATCCTGGGAAAAATCCGTTATATCAGGGATGTATAAAAAATTGTTTAGTCAAAAAATCTATTCTTCCTGAGAATCCTTGTCTTGGTGAACAAGGGTTCTTTTTTTGTTAAAGATTATAAAAGAGCTGCAAAAAAATACATCGGCATATCAAAATGAACTGAAACCAAAAAGTTAGGTCCTTCATTTAGGTAGGTCAATGCATGATTTCCTCCCAAGTCCTAAGGTGGAGTGCTATGAATATAGGGAGGAGCTGGTTTTAATTTTTGTTTACCTTCAAATCCTCTTAGACACACTACATATTGAAATACACCTTTTCCTTCTATACTAGGTCTACTGGCTTATTCTTTAGTTGTACTCTTTTATTTTCAAAGAAATTAAAAAGAACATGTGGGTATAAAGTGAAACCCCTTAGATTTAAGAATCTATAGGGCGGTGAGTCTTACGTAGGGGTTACTTTACTAATCATATATGGTTTTTATGACTACCTAGAAAGACCATTATGGTAACTTGAGTTGAAATCCTCTTATGATACACATTAGGTACTTAAAAATGAAATTAAGCTCACTATGATTTGGGGGACGAATTCCTGTCTAAATTATTATACTTTATATTGAAAAAGCAGAAGGAGAACATGAAGAGATAACAGTTAACGCTGCAACGCCTACATATTTAGCGAAAGCTTTAGGTAAATCTAGAGCACCATTATCAATCATTATGAATGATCTTTTGAAAAAAGGTATTTTAGGAGTAGCAGAAGCTGGTATTACCACAGAAGAAGGACGTAATTGTACTTCTCGAACTTGGTTTGTTAATCCGAATATTCTATGTTGTGGTCCTAAAGATAAAATTGATAGAGCTACTCGACAAACATTTCGAAGATCTTTGAAGAATTTTACTGTGGGAGATACTAAGAAAAAACACAAACTACCAATTTATTTATTTTAGAAATGCTCTTGCATTTCTTTTTTTTTATCTTTTTTACATTTTTCAGGTGTTAGTTTTTTCTAACACTTCATATCTTACAAACCTTGATATAACAGTATTCTTGTATTTGTCCCTTCTCACTCTATATAAATAGCAATTCGCTGATAGAATTGCAAGAGTCTTTTTATAATTTTTTTCGTTAAAAAAATTATAGCCTAAAGGCTAAAAAAACCGTCTCAAGACGGTCATCTTTTAATTAAAAAACTACTCAATCAATTTGAGTAGTTTAATCTAGCCATATTTGCCACCATTTCTTTTTAGCTTGATCTTTTGACAAGCTAGTAGCTATTTCTTTTTGGGATTCTTGGACTTCCCTCAATGTTGTAATTAATGTCTTATCTCGTTGTTCTAAACTATCTTTTATGTATGCTTCTTGTTTTAAAAATTGTTTTTTAAAGTCCTCTTGCTGTTTTTCTATAATCTCATTTTGATTTTTTACTAACTGTTTTAACTCATCTAATTCAGACATAACGGTTGTGACGTGTTTCGATATAACCGTTATGTCTTCTGTTGTAGCAGTTATATTCGTTATATCAGTTGTGTCCGTCATAACTTTATCTTTTATAATTTCTTTTACAGCCTTCGGAACAGTCATGCCTTTTTCATTTTTTAAAAGCATTAATTCTTTAAATAAATTTATATCATCTTGTGAAAACAAGAGTTGTCCTTGTTGATTACGTTTAAAGTTATAACCATGTTCTTCAAAAAGTAAATAATATTTTTTGACAGTTGAAGTAGTAACTCCAATAGCTCTTGCTAACCCTTCTACTTTTTCATAGAATTCCATGTACATACCAGTTATAACCTCCAATTTATTTAAGATTATAACTAGTATAACACCATCTTAATTTAATTTCGTAATTATCAAATTGAATAATTACGAAGAAAGTATTCAACTCTTAATAATAAAGGGTCTTTTTATGTCAAAGACTTTTCTTTAATCTAAAGGGATGCTTAAGGGGATGGTGTAGTAGGTCTCTATAAATAATTAAAATTGAAACATTCAGCCCGGCATTACAAATTTTAATATCTATAATCTCAAAATTATTATTTTGAAGAAAGTCATTCAATTGTTCTTCGTATTTGTCAAAGCTGGTTGTTAAAACATAAGTTTTTAATGTTTTAGAATTACCTAACATAATATCATACACTTCTTTCAATATTTGTCTTATTACAGTGTATGAAGCTTGTACATAATGGAAAGTGCATTTACCACGGTTTATTAATATTTTTATGCCTTATTCGTTTAGAAAAAACATATGCCTAAAGGCTTAAAAATAAAGGTGATTAATCTCATTAACAAAATAAAAAGCAACCTCCGGGATTGCAGAGATTGCTTTTTAAGGATACTACTGAGTTGGTTTATCATATTTTTCGTATATAGGCGATTTTTTATAAGGGTTAGCATATGAATAAAAGGTGCACTTTTTATTCATCTTTAGGTCATTCATCATGATAAGAAAAGCTGTCATATCAAGGATGTATAAAAAGCTGCATAAAGAAGAAACAAGACCCCATCGAGAACCCTTCTCCCAAGAGGGTTCTTTTTGGTGATGTGTTCCGGAAAGAGTGATTATGTTAACTGCATATGTATACGATATACAGCTTAAAACAAAAAAACTTCCTGTTGTGGTAGGTTGTTTTTTCTGTTTTTTTGAACGGACAATAAATCCAGTAACTGGTATTTCCATTTATATTTTTAATCACCTTTCCTGTACTTACTCCAAAACTTAAACAATTGAATAAAGTAGAAGGTAGAAAATATGTCTAGGAGGTTATGTTTTGGAATATCAAGACTTTAATTCTGAAGAACAACTTGAGTTTGTAAACCTTGAGGATGAAAGACAACCATATAGTCATTACCCATATCCAAGGCCGAGACCAAGACCATATTATCCATACTATTACCCACCATATTACTATCCACGTCCACGGCCATATTATCCGTATTATCCACCACCATATTATTATCCATATCCATATTACCCTTGGTACGGATATGGCGGAGGTTATTGAAAAGAATCTCATTCATAGTAATTAAAAGGAGTCGCATATGCGACTCCTAAAATCAGTAAAAATACAGTGAATGTTTTTCGGGTTTATGCTTCAAGTAGGATATAGGTGATTTTATACAGATTAATACTTTATCAGAACCAAGAACCCTGGGAATCATTGATTCCCAGGGTTCTTGGTTCTGATAAAGTACATTATGTTAACTACCTCTGTATATGATATACAGTTGAAAAATAGAAAAATCTACTGGTTCATCCGGCACCAGTAGGTTTTCTGTAACGTAATTAGATTTTATGAGATGATACCCCGTTTCTTCTTGACTAGTTTGCTCAATTTTTTAATTATTATTCTTTAATAAATATCAACTTGAACTACAGTATCAGTTGTACCTGTATTTCCTCCTGTTATTACTGCTAATGATAAACTATCTCCAGCTTGAAATGTAACTGAATGATTGTTATTTATATTGGAAGTTTGTGTACCGGTTAGTGAAATAGTGAGGGATGTATTAACACCATTTTTTCGAACTACCCAAGTATCTATAATAGAGCCTCCTGGTCCCGTTAAAGACCTTATACTTAATGAATTTATAATACATTTTTGACTTAGTCGTATAAACACTTCAGTAGTGGAAACCGAAGCTGTCCCTGGTCGGTAGAAATGAGTAGAAGTAGTAGGTAAACGGCCTGGGTCTGACCAAATAATTATAGAAGGCTGTAAGAGAGGGGAAAAACCTAAACTATTAGCATTAGAATTTATTAAATTTGTTGAACCGACAGTTATAACCCCAGATGTTTGGGATATATCTGCTGTAGCTCCTTGAATGGATGCTAATCTTAGACCTAGTTGGGCTCCGTTTTGATTAACTTCAGCACCAATAAATGATCCAGATCCCGATGTACGATTTACTACCAAATTAATGTCCCGACAATAAAAATTATGTGTATTTGTATTAACTAATAATGCCCTTTTATTCCCTAGTCCGGTCGAGTTTACTGTAATCGTTATAGCCCTTATAGCACTTGTACTGTCATTAGGAAGGCCTGTTCCAAATGAATGAATACCGTAAATATTGGAAGTTCCATTTGCAGGAGCAGTGGAATTGTCTACGGTTATGGTAGCAGTCCTTAATTTAGCTGTTTGTGAAGTTGTTCCAGGGAAAGCGACTGCAGTTAAATTTACGTGGTTTGTAGAAGTTAATATAAGGCTAACATCTTCTACCCTTGTATTTTCCCCCATAGTCAATAGGGTTGTATTTGACGTTACATTTTGTCTGCGAATTGTTACAGTTAATAAGCTTACGCCTTTTAAAGAATTCCCAGGCGGCATTATGATGCTTTCATCATAAATACCTGGATAGACAACAATGGTAATACCAGTAGCACCTGTATTATTAATTGCTGATATAGCTCCATTGATTGTTCTAAAAGGGTATCCGCCTATAGCTCCACTATTGTCATCCCCTTGTTTGCTGACTATAGCAGTATTGGGTTGGGGGACTAATAATCGTATTATTTTATCTATCATACTCACCTCTCATCATAAAAGATGCCTATGGTATTAGGATATGCAGTTAGATGAGAAGGATTTGGACATGTTTCGATACAGAAAAAACTACCTCATGCGAGTAAGATAGTTCTTCTGGTGAATGTTCTAAATAGACTTATTTGACACTTTGCAGTATCTTGAGTAGTTTGCTCAAGAAATAAAACTTTATTCCAGATAGGCAAGTTACCTAAGAGAGAATGGACACATATGATATATTCAGGATAATTTATATTCTAAAATCAACGTCTTTTACTTCCCTTTCTTTACACCTTTCTGATATATAAAGTGAGTTGCTTAAACCAAAAAAGACTACTGTTCACCACACAGTAGTTTTTTTAAACCTAATAATAATCAATATACCGATCTATTGGAAGAGCAGGAGGATGCTGACTTTTATAGTATGCAAAATAATAAAAAGGGTTTGGACAAGCGCTGATGTTAACTAAAGATTTATATCATATAAAGCTTAAAACGAAAAAAAGCCACTGATATACGTCAGTGGCTTTTTATAATCTATTCTTATAAAGAACAGATCACGTTGACTTTAGTAGTTTGCTCAATATGTAAAAAAATTAATCATTATATAAAAAGAGAAAAAACAATCCGTGGGAGTTGGATTGTTTTTTCTTAAGGAAAGATCAGGCCGATAGTTCCTTATTGAATTTTATGTTTCTCATTTTATGTTATGACTACCTATAAAATCCATTATGTTAACTACTGTTTTTTACCATATACAGCGTGAAAACAGAAAAACTCCCCCAATGCGTTAAGGGAGTTTTTCTGCTTTTAGGAGTTAGCTAAGTGATGATTCATCCATCATGAGTAGTTTGCTCAAATAGTCGATTCCTATCCGTTTTATTTTTAACCAGCAGACTTTGAACCCGAATTAGATCCTAAGTTCCATAAGCTAAATATAATCGTGATTAAACCAAGAACTACGCTTGACCAAACCTCTCCATTTGTTAATGAGTAGATAAATGGGAAAATTATAAACCAGACACCAGTAATTGCGGAGATCCAGTTTTGCCATGAATTCCAGCCAGGTTTGTCATAGCCCCATAAAGATACAATAACTTGAATAATTCCAAAAACTATACTTGACCATAAAGCTCCTGATTGATCTGAATAACCGATAGCCCAAGGTGCGATAATAAACCAGACACCAATTAATGCATTTAAATTACCCCTTAATTTCATAATTACACCTCCTCTAAGTTTAGGAATCTTTAAAGATTCCATTGTTAGATTATATGTTTAGAAACTATAGGGATTAACTCAATATATAACAATTAAATAAACAGAATATTTTAACAATAACTTTACTTTGTAATCGTTTTCATTTATAATGAAGATAGGTTGGATGGCATGAGTGGCTGTCATAGTATTTAGCGTAGGTGGGGCTGATACAAGGGATCAGGGCATAAAAGAAATGTCCTTTTTTGCTTTGAAAACATTTATTAAGAAATGGAAAGCTTTTATTTTTTCACTTAGCTGATTAATTAGAGAGGTGTTTTATATGAATAAAAATGAAAATATTAACGTTTTTTTATTAATGCTGTCGGTAATCTCTATTTGTGGGGGATTGTTATTAACAAATGTTTTTATTTATTCCCCTCTTATTGGTTGGCTTGTAGCAGTATTTTGTTTAATAATGAATTTTATTTATAAAGAGGAACAACTAAAATATAGAAAAAGAGAAGATTGAGAATAGAATCTTCTCTTTTTTATGGATTCTTATAACGTGTTTTATGCTAACTAAAAGTGAGCATTGTGTTTCAAATAAGAAGTGGATGATTTTTTAAAATCTTGATTTGTTTTAAGTATTATTTTTTCACACCTAGGCTTGCATTATCATAATATGTACCTACTAAACTGAAGAAAAGGATGGGATAGCAATGCCAGGGTTCATTAACATTGGAACTACAAGAATTAATAGCACTTCTAGTAATGGGTCTACGAATTTTGGTGAAGTAATTCATAATGGTCACACAGCACATACTAAATCAACTGGAATAAATAGGACATATGGTGACATTTCTTTCTCTTCAGCTAAAATGAAAAATACTCAAATAGATTCAGATATTAGTGATCAAACAGCTATTGCAAACGTTGATGGAATAAATGGAAATCAACAATAACGATGATGGTGATGAAACTCCTTGAAAATGGAAAAACTACCCGATCTAATTGTTCGATTAGTTTCGAAGGGTAGTTTTTCTGGCTTCTTATTGTTAACTTGAATTAATGGGGATTACCAAACGGAAGCTTCACAGCGTCTTTTGTAGTTTGTTCGATTTATGATATTTTAATTCATATTGCAAGTATATTTTCATCATTTAATTTGAACAATATACATATAGTATATGGACGGAAAAGCAAGGCTGCTTGTCTTTGGAATTTCATTTCGAAAGACAAGGAAAACACACTAACTATTTAGAAGGTAGTTAGTGTGTTTTTTTGTAACGTAATTAGAAGAGAATATTGATACGAGAAAGTATCTCTATTAGTCTGTCTTAAATGCTGGACTTTATTCATTTTAAGCTTTAAAGAAGTAAACATGCTCATAAATGTTTACGGATACATATAATATGTCAGCCCATGTGAATTATGTTCCTACTCCTTTAGTTTTACTCAAACCTTATAAAAGGAGTGATAGTATGTCTAGTTATGGTGGATGTGGACTTGGTGGAGGTTTTGCCCTTCTAATTGTCTTATTTATTCTTCTTGTCATTATTGGATGTAGTTGTTTTAGTGGTGGCTACGGTGGCTTCTGCTAATACAATAAGAGCCTTTCAATTGAGAGGCTTTTACATAAACTAATATATTTTTAAATACTTTTTACGATAGGCAAGTTACTAAAATATTATTAATACATAGGATATAGTCAATGCACTCCAATACTTCATTAAATGAGTACCCTTTGTTTTTGGATGTATTCCTTACTAATTTAAAAACCTCCTGATTTTCGCTAAAATCAGGAGGTTTTTTCCATTCATATCAAAGTATTTGGAGGTGATTTTATGCCAGGAAAGCGTAGTGGTGACCGTCGTACCGGTAGTCGTCGTACTTCTTCTCGTACTCGTTTAGATAATTTTCGAAGAGGAGATCGAATTCAGGTGTTTTCTGCTGGAAGACAAATTGATGGCAACGGAATTTTTATTCGTGTAGAAGATGGTTTTTAAGTTTGGAATGATAACCCAGGTAATAGAAATACCACTAGTCTAGAAGGTATTGGCGTTCGTGGATTGAGTAGTGGCAACTGTTACTGATTTTTTGGACGGGCTCTAACCTAATATTAAAAGAAAAGCTCTCTACTGCCTAAGAGAGCTTTTTGAATTAGTAAGATTTTAAAAAGATAGTAGAAATAAAACAATAAACTATATAAGTAGAGCTAATTTATTTACATACACAGGGTCAACTTAAGTTGACTGAAAGTGCCTTAGGGAACAGTTGTTTTAGGCTGATATTTATTTTATTTGTGTTAGGCAAGTTACCTAATAAAGAATGGAAGCATAAATTACAATAAGTGTTCAAAAGAGAAAGGAGTAGGTTTATGCCTTATTCTATTATTGTTGGTAATGTATTGACCAATGGAATTACACAAAACGGAAATCTAGATTTTGGTCATACAGTACACAATAGTCATACAGCTAATTCAAAATGGGTAGGAGCTTGTATTTCTATGGGTAATTTCTCTCCTTCTACGTCTTGGATGGCTAATGGAAATTTTGATCCCGACTTTAGTGACCAAGATCAAATTGCTAACCCTTCTATGCCGATATCAGGGCAAGTTTAATAATAAAGGAGTACATTTTTTATGCCATGTAATATTAATGTTCAAAACTTTAATGCTAATGGAGTTACAGAAAACGCGAATTTAGACATTGGTAACACTGTTCAAAACAGTCATACAGCTAATTCAAAATCCGTAGGAGCTTGTTTTTCTTTTGGTAATACTTCTCCTTCAGTGGCTCACATGTTAAATAATAATTGTGATCCAGATATTAGCGATCAAGGCCAAGTTGATAATACTTCGACGACTTAAATCTCAATAAATAATAGATATAAAAATATTCTTTTTGTTCACTTTCAATTTTTAGACTAATTGCTAAAAAGCTTCTAGATGTTTAATTTAGAAGCTTTTTTTCATAGGTGACAATAGTACAAGCTAAATAAAATAGAAAACATAAAATATCGTATCCATGCTAAAGGGAGGGAAAATACATGTGTTATTGGAATTTCTTTGGTTGTGGCTGTAGACGCCGTTGTAGATGTGGTTGTTCGAACTATAACAACAATTATGGTGGTTGTCGCAATTATGGTCATAACGAGTATAGTGGTTATGATGGCTATAATAAAGGCGGCGGTCATGGCAATTATAACTGTAAAGATGGTTATGACGGTCATAAAGGTCATCATTCTGGTTGTAAATGTAAACAAGACGGCTATTCAAATTACTGATTTTATAAATAAGAAGGCTTGTTCGCATAATTGAACAAGCTTTCTTTCATTAACATTAAATTTCTGGTCCTACCCTAACAGTACCCAATACATTGCTGCTAATAAATGAGTATAAATTAAAAGCTCAGATGCTGGGGGAGGAACATTAAAATCGGATGCAGTAAATGTGAAAAGTTGAGGTCCTAAGAGATTTATATTTAAGGCTTCTGCTGAAGAATAAATGACGGGATCGGTAAGAGATGTACCTCTAACAACTGTCAATGTAATAGTCGTTGCTACAGGGAGGAGTGGTAATTGGCAAGCTACTGTTCCACTCAATTGAGTACGAATAGGGCCAGTAGTACCTAAAACATTAAGGCCGACTTGTCCAAATAATCCTGGGGCGGAGAGAATAGTAATAGGAATAGGAATAGAGATTGAATTAGCGATACTAGCATTCTGGGAAGTTCTAGCATCTAATAAAGTGGTCATTTTATTACCTCCTTTCTAATCATCTTTATTATATGGTTCGCAATACCTTTATGCTTGGACAAGCGTGCAGGATAAAAAATATATGTTCTAATAAAAGATGGACTACCTATATAGATATTTGACAGTTGCGGATAATGAGAATTTGATTATGAATAGATAGAAGGAATACTTGGAATTCTTTCTATCTTAAATATTTTTAGGAAGGAGGGAAAAGATATATGCCTATTATTAAACCCGTTTATACAGCCACGAGTACAGTGACTGGGGATGTTACAGTGGCAACAACAACAAGTGTGACTCCTGCACCTGCAAGATTTACAGTATTCGTAACAGCACCAATGGTTGCTGGGGGAATCACGTCGATACCTGCAGCGAGTTTTATTGATGATACAGGAGCAGCAATCACAACTTTGCCTGCTGTAACGGCTAATTCTTACGCGAATGTATATATTAATGGGGTTATACAGCCTACCAGTGTATACACTCTGTCAACAACTGCCTTAAATATTGATGATGAGGTAACAGTTGGAGCACCTGTAATTGTAGAATTTGTAACTCATACTGCAACCTCTACTTCAACACCAACTAGCACATTAGGTGTTACTACTATAATTACCACTTAATAGGGTTAAAAAAAGAAACGTAACAAAGCCTAGGCTTTGTTACGTTTCTTTTTGTTATACAGGGTAACGATTTACACCATTTAATGATTTGGTGATCTAAAACAATCCCTTAATTAATTAACGTTATCCCGTTTAAGACATAATCCCACGTTACATTACTATTTGGATCGTTAGGAACGTTAACTACACAGGTTCTACCCAATCCCCAATCTACTTCACTAATCCCCTGTAGACCTTCTATTGGATTAAGGATAAGGACTTTAAAGCTTCCCTTCGTCAGTTGAGATAAAATAGATTCTAATTCAACTGCTTCTTGATAATTAGCCACCCATCTAACAAATAAAATGGATTGACTATTTTTAACTTTATCTAAAAATCTATCTATCCGAAAGTTGAGTGTTTTTTTAAAAGGTGGATAGGCTAAAAACCAAGGTTGATTCGGAATAATAGGAAAATCATGAGCAGAAAAAATTTTATAAACAGTATCTAGTACTAAATAGGATTTTATAGGTTTGTGAAGCCCTTTATCTGGAAAAACAAAAACTCCTTCATCAGCGTACATAGAAACTCCCTTATCATTTATGACACGCATGTTTTTAAGTTCCATAAATCCATTAAATTTATTTTTTAACAATCTATTTACATCGGAAAGATATGGGGAGTAATTCCAATCAAGTGGACTTGAGGTAAATCTTTTTAAATTAAGACGTTGAAATTGAAGAGCTGGATTACAGGCGCTTCCTAAACTAAACACAGCATCATAGGATCCTTTGATATCATGTAAGTTCAAATTAATCATTCTCCTACTTTTCTTTTGAGACTCTCCTATATAAGATGCTTAGTTGAGTAAATTTGCTTGGACAATTACTTTTATGTAAATCATATATATCCTAAAAACAGAAAAAAACTACTGTCTGCCCCAAAAGTAGTTTTTTCTCTCGTCTAATAGCAATGTATAAGCCGAAATCTATTGGAAGAGCAAGGAGGTTGCTCAATATTATGGTATGCAAAGTAATGAAAAGGGTTTGGACAAGTGGTGGTATTATTTTTTTATGGATAAATAATTTATATTTTTGATCATTTTATAGACATTAGTCTAAGCTATCTTACTAGTTTTACATAGGATATCATTATATCACATAAAGACATCCTATTTCATATTTCCTCATCGGGACCTGTTACTAAAACCGCCAAAGTAACAGGTCTTTTTATATAGGATTCTTAAGCTATTAATAAGGACATAGAAATTGGTCAGGCGTGGATAATTCTACTTTTACCAGTTTGGGACGAACATTTTTCCTTCTTGTACATATTTTAAAGTAGAAACGTATGGGGGTGAGGAATATGTGTTGTTTCGGAGGTTTTAGTGGAGGTTACGGTGTAGGCCCTGGCTGCGGTTCAAGTGGAGGCTACGGTTTTGGTAGTGGTTTTGCTTTAATTGTTGTACTCTTTATTTTATTAGTTATCATTGGTTGTTCTTGTTTTAGTGGTAGTAGTTACTAAATAAGTACAGCTTGAAAATAGAAAACCTACTGGAACGGAGGGAACCAGTAGGTTTTCTTGTTAAAAGAACAGGGATTCTTGATGCCTTGTAACATCTTGAATAGTTTGCTCAAATTATTAGGACAGTATCCATACTAAGAGATTAATGAAAAAATAGGCCCATGAATCGATTATTTATTGCTTTTCCCGTTCTTTCTCAATACTAGTGGCTATTTTATTAATAGCTTCTGTTAAATGATCTATTTTCTTTTCAAAGCGCAATAAAAGGTAAAAAGTAACAACAATAGGAAAGACAAAATTTCCAATAAGGTTAAGCCATTGTTCTATCTTAATTACCTTCTTTTAGATACCGTTATTTTATATAATATGTAGTCCAATTGAAAGCGTTTGGACATGTTCTAATATAAAAAAGGCTAGTTTCATTGTATATATACCTATGCTTGTCCTCTTTTATATGCATATCTTATTTATTAAGGAGGTGAATTCCTTGGCTAAAAAAAAATGTCTTTGTGAAGAGTTAGCGAATATTCTTAAAGGTGAGGCTGAACAAAAAAAGAACTTATGTAAGGTAACACGGGAGAGAAAAAATTTAAAGCCTACAATTCTTGGTCATCCTACAATTTCGGATATGGTAATCGATTTAGAGTTTAGTTTCGAACCTGTTGCTAAAAAGGATAAAACTTTGAATTTAGCAGAACTTGTTTTTTTACAAGAAGAAGTAAACCCTTTCTTAGAAGCGATCAAAAAGAGTGAACAAATATTAGTTACAGCTATACACAATCACTGGTTATTTGAAGAACCGAGACTTATCTATGTACATCTTGAATCAGTTCAAAATCCAATCGAATTTGCAAAAGAAGTTGCTCATGCTTTGAAAAAAGCGGGAGTTAAATAAACATATTCATAAAACCCATATCTTCAAATATTTCCCCCTCTTTGACAACCCTCTATTTCTTATATTTTAAAGATATACCTTATTTTTCATTTGAATGTTCTATTAAATAAGTTTTGGCTTGTACCAAATTCAATGTTTTTCATATTGTCTTTTATCTTTTTTAGGGGGTGATTTCATGTCTAGAAACCGCACTTCTGATAGTCGTCGTACATCTTCAAATGAAACATCATCAAGTAATTTTATCTTAGATTCTTTGAGACAAGGGGACCGAATTCAAGTTTTTTCTACTGGAATCCAAATTAATGGAACTGGTACTTTTATCCGTGTACAAGATGGATTTTTAACGTGGATAGATAGCTCAGGTAATATTAACACAACTAGCTTGGATGCTATTAGTATTAGCAGAGCAACTTAGACAGGCTTTAAAATGTACTAGATAATATGTTGACTTGGCTTGTATTGAGAATATCTATTTTTCAAGATAGATGTTATTAGTACAAGCTAATTTTATTGTTACGTATACCTTAATTTGGAGCTTCAGCGCACCTTTTACTTATCGTTATAATGTGTAAGGTGTTTTGTTTATTTTTATAATCTATTCAAGATTATTGTCTATAACATATATGATTATAATTTGTTCACCAAAACGTTGTTATATCAAGGTTTATAGAGTTTTATTCCTTCTTTATGTTAACTAAAGATGTATACGATATACAGGCTAAAAAGAGAAAAAACTACTGACTATGTTCAGTAGTTTTTTCTGTTAAAAGAATAGGGAACTTAATGTTGATGCCTCACAGCGTCTTGGGTAGTTTGCTCAAATTGTTAAATGTTATTCGTATAGACAATTTACGTAAAAATGGGTTAGTGAATATAATGAAATTAGAATGAATTGTATCTTAATATTGTAATTTCTTTAAACGTTCTTTTTTTAATGAAAACCTTATCTAAATACACCATCATAATGATTTTTCATGTTTATAGATAAAGCCGATGGGATTAATAATTTAATTAGCTTCATCTACTATAAATTTGATATTAGGAGGATATTTCCTTTGGATGTAAACCTATATAATATGACTCATGACTTTGAAAGGGTATTACGTAGAAGCAATGAATTTAAAAGCTTAAAAAGTATATATAGGGAAGTTAATGCTGACCTAGAGACAAAAAAACTTTTTAATAAGTTCCATAATTTACAAATCGAATTACAAAATAAGCAAATGACAGGTCAGAAAATTATGCGGGATGAAATTGAGGAAGTTCAAAAAATAGGGGAAGTTGTTCAGAAAAATGAAATGATTGTACGATTGATAGAAGCTGAACAACGGATGAATATATTGATTATGGAATTAAATAAAATTATTACAAAGCCTCTTCAAGAACTTTATGGTAAATTTGGAGAAAGATAATTCAAAAGCAAAAGTATGTAAATATGAGAAACATATCCTTTATTCAGCAAAGTAAAACTCCTCACGGTTTTTAAATCTAATGAGTTTTACTTTGCTGAAATTTTTCACGAAAAGAATTAGAACATATATCCAGACTTCCGATGACTATTTTACATAAAATAAGAGCAGTATTGATAAAACTATATTTTTCTTATTTAAACTATGAATGATTAACAACAACCACTGTAACCATATGGGTAGCCATACCCGTAACCACCATATCCTCCATAAGGATAATGAATACAATACCTATATTATCCAATATGCATGTTTGTCCATTTAATATAAATGTACCCTAAGGTAAGATAACTATTTTTTGGTAATATATAAAACTTATAAATTTCAAATAGAAAAGCCATCTATTACATCTAATGAATAACACCGAATTTTAATATATAAAATGTAGTTCCTAGGAGCAATAACAACTTTAAGTTGTTTCTAATTGCCTTAAGGCAAATTTTTGTTTAACTATTTAACGACTAAGGTCTGGTCCTGAATTTTTTGGTCTATTTATATTTGTACTTCTCATTCCTCTTAATTGATGTCTCTAAAAGTTTAATCTATTAAAGTTATTCCTTCTAATAGGGTATTCCAAATGGAAGGATTAGTACCATTTTCGCGAGAAACCTGAACCCAACAAATACCATCTTCAGCTGTTCCAAAATTCATATCCTTCACGCCCTGTAAGTTATCATCAACGGTTTCTATTAAAAGAATATTAAAGTTACCATTAGTCATTTCAGCTAATATAGATTTTAATATGACTATATCTTGATAATTTGTTGGCAGCCATTCGTGTCGTATAAACAAGGTTCGTTGACTTTGTGCAATTTGATTAAGGAATGTTTGGATGCGATGATTTAGTCTTACTTTATAGGAAGGATATTGTAGAAACCATTCTTGGTTCGGGATTATTGGGAAGTCATGAACAGAGTCGATGTTATATTGGGTATCTGTAATATAATGAGCTCTTACTGATTCATGAGTTCCAAATTTAAAAATAGGATATCCATTGTCGTCTATATAATTGGCTAATATATCTTTTTCAATCATATTTTCTAATTCCATAAAACCTTGAAATTTATTTTTTAGTAATTTATTTACATCAGAAAGAAAAGGGGTTTGAACCCAATCAAGTGGGAATGAATGCCTTCTTAAATTATGACGTTCAGAATAAAGTGCTGGACCACACCAACTCCCTAAGCCTGCTACTAAATTATAAGAGCCTCGCAGAGTTTGTAAATTCATACTAATCACTCCTATGCTTTTTTATATTATATAGGGGAGCATTCTAAATTGATTGGACAAGACAGAATATATTTATAATATTTTCAGATTTAAATGGTTTTTCATAGATTGAAATTTAAATTCCATACCCTAAGATTGGAGGGGCGTTTATACTGCATATTTTATGGTATCCAAGAAAAGCGAACAGGATTAAATGGGTCATTTTCATAACTATAAATAAGCTTTTGGCTTGTACTAAACTTAATTTTTTTCATAGTATATATTATTCCTTATCTTTTTTAGGAGGTGATTTCATGTCTAATGGCCATACCTTTGAAGGCAATGTTAACTCAAGTGATAACATTACGCCTTTAGAAGGAGCATCTTCAAATGATTTCGATTTTAATGGGTTAAGAAGAGGAGATCGGATTCAAATTTTTTCTTTTGGAAACCAAATTGATGGAAATGGTACTTTTATTCATGTACAAGATGGATTTCTAATTTGGACAGATAGCTCGGATAATATTAATACAACCAGTTTAGATGCTATTAGTATCAGCAGGGTAACCGGAACAGCTTAATTTAGAAGAGTTTCAAAAATGTATTGGATAAAGCTCTTTAAAGAACTTTATAATAAATTTAAGAAAGAAGGAGCATTCTATAAGCGAATGTTCCTTCTTTTATAATTTTAGGCAACAAAAATTAGGGTACGACAAGCAGTTGCTACTATATAGTAGGGCAAAAGCCACTAGTTTAGACGCAAAAATATTCATGTCAAAAAACGTTGGCTTGGTAACGGATTTGAGGGTTACATGAGAAAGGAGAAAGCGTCGAAATAGAGAATCGATACATGGTCTGGAGCACTGTTAGGGAAGATAAGTAAGATGAATGACAGTGAAGGTTTGTAAGCTTCGTAAATGTGAGCTCAGGACAGGGCCTAGATTTGTTTACGTATTGGCAAGAGAGAAGGTAGATACATAATACTCCTGTCATACGTCATGTATCTTGCCTGGGGTAAAGAATCTACTTAAGATGATTGTATCTATAGGATGATGAACTCAGTAAACCCCTTATTATATGAGTAGGGAGACTGTACAATCAAATGACGTGACAGTGTATAAAGAATACAAGAGAAAGTGAACATAGGTATATGGAAAGTGAACAGAAAAGCATAAAACTGCATAACTGGATGAATACTATTTTCCTTATGGACAAACCCATGATAGATCTGAAATGAAGCTGACCTCTTGCTGGTCCCTTATAGGTACATAA
>Ga0209795_10000979_pt1 | contig 18987 bp, 16 predicted proteins | sample AgamicOrMarz_FD_187166 | JGI IMG/M metagenome (GOLD analysis project Ga0209795, IMG submission 187166) | Agave microbial communities from Guanajuato, Mexico - Or.Ma.rz (SPAdes) (version 2) | ecosystem: Host-associated > Plants > Phyllosphere > Phylloplane/Leaf | place: Guanajuato, Mexico...
GCAGGCCGATCCGCTCGATGAACTCGCGCGGCGCGTCTCGAAGCGTTATCGGCTGATCTGTTTCGACGAGTTTCACGTGTCCGACATTGCGGACGCGATGATTCTTTATCGCCTGCTCGACAAGCTGTTTGAGAACGGCGTGCAGTTCGTGATGACGTCCAACTACGATCCCGACACGCTGTATCCGGACGGCCTGCATCGCGACCGCATGTTGCCGGCGATTGAGTTGATCAAGCAGAAGCTCGACGTGATCAACGTCGACGCGGGCATCGACTATCGGCAGCGCACGCTGGCGCAGGTCGAGGTGTATCACACGCCGCTCGGCGCGGCCGCCGACAAGTCGCTGCGCGACGCGTTCGCGCGCCTCGCCGCAGTGCCCGACGAAAGCCCGATCCTGCACATCGAAAAGCGCGAGCTGAAGGCACTGCGCAAGGCCGACGGCGTCGTCTGGTTCGACTTCGCGACGTTGTGCGGCGGCCCGCGCTCGCAGAACGACTACCTGGAACTGGCGAGCCGTTTTCACGCGGTGATTCTGTCCGCAGTCCCGCAGATGTCGGCGCGCATGGCGTCCGAAGCGCGGCGCTTCACGTGGCTCATCGACGTGTTCTACGACCACAAGGTGAAGCTGCTGATGTCGGCCGCGGTGCCGCCCGAGCAGCTTTACGTGGATGGCCCGATGGCCAACGAATTCACGCGCACGGTGTCGCGCATCGTCGAGATGCAGAGCAAGGAGTATCTCGATGCGCCGCGGCGGATCGTCGATACGTCGCTGACTTGAAGCCGGCGCCGCGGCGAGCGCGTTCGCAAGCTGCCGGGCATGCTTTTGCGATAGGTCACATCGCCTGCGCCTAGCGGCCTAGGCCTAACGGCGTATTTTCAAGATTCGGATTGCTCCGATGTTTTGCCTTCGGGTGACTGGCTATCTTTGTCGGGTATCTGACAAAGGAGAAACCATGAATCCCTATCGCGACATCAACGACGAAGAATGGCAGCGCATCGCGCCGTTGCTGCCCGAACTGCGTCCGCGCTCGGAATTGCGCGGCCGCCCGCTGGCCAACACCCGGTCGGTGCTCAACGGCGTGCTGTGGGTGATGTACAGCGGCGCTACCTGGTCGGCCATGCCGCGCAAGTACCCGTCGTATCAAACCTGTCATCGCCGCTTCAAGGCGTGGTATCAGTCCGGCGTGCTCAAGCGCGTCATGGAACAGTTGTTCGGCGCCGCCAGCGAAGAACTGTGCGCAATGATGGAAGCACGCATGCGCACGCATCTGAGCGCGGAAAAGAAAAACGTCGCTGCAGCGCAGAAAGCGCCGGCTCCGGTGGCCCCTGCGGTATATACCCCGCCGCCGGTCAATCCGTTGCCGTCGTCTCCATTTGCTTTCACGTCGCCCTTCAAACACGCTGCATGACGATTCAAATCACGCGACATCACGTAGAAAAAACGGCCGAACGATCATCTCGTCGGCCGTTTTCTTTTTTCGCTCGCGCGCCGGGCTAGCGCGTCTTCGCTACTGCTGACGAACCCACGTTTGCGAGCGCCCGAGCAGCGACACGCCAATATACCCGCGCACCACCAGCTTGTTCCCGCCGTCTTCCAGGTGCATCTTGCACTTGTAGAGTTTGCCGTTTTCCGGGTCGAGAATCTGCCCGTGATCCCAGGCATCGCCGTCTTTTTTCATGTCATCGATGATCGTCATGCCGAGAATCGGCTGATCCTTGCGCGCATCGGTGCAGGCGGTACAACGGCGATCGGGTTGGTCGTTCGGACCGAGTCCTTTAATCACCTTGCCGCTCAGCGTGCCGTTGCCGCTGTCGACGATCTGCACGAGCGCCTTCGGTTGGCCGGTGTGATCGTCGATGGTCTGCCAGGTGCCCACAGGCGTGTCGGCTTGTGCCATCGCGGTGACGGCGCTCGCGAGCAGCACGCCGGCGAGCGCAGCCTGTTTCGCTGTACGAAGCGCGATCGCGCGGGCACGTTGAGTGAACTGCATCATTGTCTTCCTCCTTGATAAAAGACGGCGCGATCGTGGTCGCGCAGCGTTATTGGCATCGCGTGAGGCGCGAGCTGCGTGATGCCGCGCGATGCCGCGTGATGCCCTTCACGTCTCCCGACGCGCGCCGCACACGGGGTTCGGCTGGCGGCTCTGGGGCGGCCGCTTGATGCGATCGATGCAGAATACGTGATGTGCGCGCGAAAGTGCGCGCACGCTTTGATAGTGGAACCTCTAATCGGAGCAGCGCACTCGCCGCTCAATTGAGCTGATACGAGAACGTCGCATTGATGCGCGGACTGCGCGACGCGCTTTCCACTGGAGCATCGCCGACCGCCTTCGCCACGGAAAGATCGAGGCTGTAATACTTCGCGTCGCTGAGGCGAAAGCCGAACGCAATCGACGCAAGCCGCGACGGCGACGGCGTGCCCGCGTGCAGATAGACGCGCGCCATGTCGAACGAAACGTAGGGCGTGAACGTGCGCAGATAGGTGAAGCCCGGCGTGAACGCACGGTTGATCTCGAACATGGCGCCCCAACCCGAATCGCCCGACGCTTCGCCCGGCTGATAGCCCTGCGCGAAACGCTGCGCGCCGAAGGCGATCTGCTCGGACGTGGGCAGCGACGCCGCACTGTACTGCCCCGTCAGCGAAATCGCCGTGCCGATCTTGAGCGGCCACTCGTTGGTTTGCGAAAAGCTCGCACCTGTGCGCACGAAATTGATCGAAGCTGGATTGTTGATGCTGGTGCCGGGCACGTTCGAATCGCCCGATTTCGACGCGCCGAGAATGTCGAATGCCTTCGCCACATTGATGCTCGCGCGGCGCACCTGGCCGGTTCCGACGCTCGCGTAATCGGCTTGCAACTGCATTACGCGCACTTGCGAGCGCAGACCGATCTGCGCGCCGTTCACCTGATTGTGATAGCGGTCCTCGTTGCGCGACGCGTAGACGGAAGCCGTGCCGATCACGCTTTGCGTATTGCTCAGCAGAAGCGGATACGCGAGCGAGCCGCCGATCTTGTCGTTGATGACCGTGCGCTCCACATACGACGGCAAACCCGGATTGTTGACCGGATTGCCGCGATAGTGCGACGCGTCGAGCTTCGAAATCAGGCCGTTGCTGCCGATCGGCACGGTGGCATGCGCGGCCAGATAGGTGACGTTGTCGCGGCCTTTCGGCAGCAGCGCCGACACGCTCAGTTGCTCGCCGAGCGCGGTGAGACCATTCTCGGTCGCGGTCAGCAGACCTTGCACGCCGGGATGATTGAAGTCGATGCCCGTACTGACGTCGAAAGGCTTGCGCTCCACGTTGAGCTCGAGCGTGGTCGCGCCGTCGGTGTTTTGCGGCGGCGGCACGTTGGCGGCGACCTTCACGCCGGGCAACAGTCCGAGCACGTTGATGTAGCGCTCGAAGGTCGCGCGCCGCAGCGGCCGGTCGGCGGTGATGTGATCGGCGATCGCGCGAATCCGGTCTTCCACGGCGCCGGCCTTGCCGGTCACCTTGACGGCGGACACGTAGCCTTCCACGACGGTCACGCGCACGATGCCGTCGTCGAATGTCTGCGCGGGGATGAATGCGAACGAGAGCGCGAAGCCGCGGTCCTGGTAGAGCTTCGTCACGCCATTGGCCACCTGGATCAGATCGCCGATGGTCGTGTCCTTGCCGACGAGCGGCGTGAAGCGCTGCGCGACGTCGTTGAACGGAATGGACTTGACGCCTTCGACCTGCACGCGCGTCGGCGTGAGATGGCGCGCGAGCAGTTCCTGGAGTTGAGGCGCCTGGGGCGCGACCTGCACGGTCACGTTCGGGCCTTTGTCGGGTGCCTTGATCTGGGGTAGGGAGTCGAGCGGATTGCCGCCCAGCGTGCTACCGCCCAGCGTACTACCGCCCAGCGTACTACCGCCTGCCGTCGGCGCCGGGCGCGATTGCGCGTGCGCCGGTGCTTGCCATGCACTCGCGGCGAGCGCCGCGAGCACGAAGGTCCAGGTGCTGCCGTACCCGAGTTTCATCGGATTGTCCTCGTATGCCATCTTGTTTTACGGGCGCCTGTCGATGCGCGGCATGGCCTTGCCGCCTGACGGCGCCCGCTTATGTATGGCCGGACGAACTTTGCCGTCCCACCATGTATTACGTCATGCAGTGCGCGAAGCTTGAATGCAGCGCCCATCGCGCGGAGTGTCGCGGGCATCGACGGCGAGCCTCGCAGCCGCGCAATCGAAGCGTGTTCGTTTCAGCAGGCGTCGCGCGATGAGTCTCACTGTCTTTGCGAGCGGCATCGGCGGGAACCGTGGAGTGTTCCGGCCGATGCCACGCGCGCCGCATCCGCGCCTCAGCACCGCTTATGCGGACTACTTACGATTAACGGGCAGGAGACCGCCGACCAGCGTCGTCAGTCCGCTCGCCGGATTGCCCGATGCGCCAGCGGAACCGCCGGAAGCCGTCGAGCCCGCCGCGCCGCTCAATGTGCCGGTCAGTTGCCCGACGAGAGCCGTCACGGGCCCGAGCGCTTGAGCGCCGCCGCCGGAACCGCTTGCCGTACCGCCTGCAACGCCGGACAGCGCGCCGCCCAGCGACGATAGCGGGCTCGCTGCGCTGCCCGTGCCGCCGAGCGTCGATGTCAGCGAGCCGAGCGGTGCGCCGCTCAGGCCGGAGCCGAGACCGGCGAGAGGCGTGCCGCCGAGCAGCGTCGACACCGAGCCGAGCGGATTGCCGCCCAGACCGAGACTGGCCAGCACGCTTTGCAGCGGGCTCAACGGGCTGCTGTTCGACGGCGGTCCGTTGGCCACGCTCAGATTCGTGTTGCCGACGAGGCTCGTAATCAGGCCGGGAATCGGCAGTGCGCCGTTCGGGCCGTTCGGATTGACGAGGCCGCCGGCGTTCGTCACCGTGTTGCCGAGCGAGGCGACCAGCGCGCCCGCATCCGCGCCGACCGGATTGCCGCTCGCCGCGCCGACCTGCGAGCCGGCGGAGCTGAGCGCGCCGCCCACCTGAGCCAGCAGCCCGCCGACCGGCGCGCCCAGGCCCGTCTGCGTGCCGGCCGCCTGGGTGACGAGACCCGCGGTTGTGACGATCGGCGTGATCGCGGTGCTGAGCGGCTGCGTGACCTGCTGGACGGGCACGGAGCCGAGCGTATTGCCGAGCGTCGCGCCGCCTGCGTTGAGCGCCGTTGCGGTGGTCGAGAGCGCGCCGGCCAACGGCGTCGTCACCGGCGACAGCGGCGCGAGATTACCGCTGCCGAGGCCGTCGACGGCGGTGCTCAGTCCTTGCACGACACCGCTCGTCGAACTCACCACGGAGCCGAGGCCCGCGACGGTCGTGCCGACCGGGTTCGGCGTCGCGCCGATCTGGCCGACGCCGCTCGTCACCGCATTGGCAAGCGAGTTCAGCGTGGCGCTCGTGCCCGACACGGCGTTGCCGAGGCCTTGCGTGACTTGCGGGCTGAGGCCGGGAATCGTCTGCGCGGCGATCACCGCGCCCAGGTCGTTGGTCGTCTTGGCCGCGCCGGTGACGGCGCCGGAAGTCCCGGTCGTGGTCGTCGTGGTGCCTCCGCCGCCCGTCGATCCGGAGCCGCCGCCGGTGCCGGTGCTCGCTGTCGGCGGCGAGTTGACGGTGCTGCCGCCGCACGCGGCGAGCAGGCCGGCGACGGCCACCGCGATCAACGGAGTGCGCAGCGACAGAAAGGCGCTCGCGGCGGGGCGGCGGTTAAACAGGCGGTGCGTGGACATGTGTGCTCCTCAATGCCTTTTCTGGCGATCGTGTTTGCTGCTGGAACGCGCCGTTTGTGTGGTGGGTGGCGGCGCGTGGTGTTTAAGGCCGGGTTCGAAGCCGTGTTCGAAGCTGCATTCGAAGCCGTGTGTCGAGCCCGGTTGGAAGCGTGCTCAAAGCCGTATCTGAAGCCCTGTTCGACGCTGTGCCCAAATCCGTGAAACTGCATTCAAAAGCAGGCGCGAAGGCTGCCGTTGAACGGCGCTGTCCGTGCCGCAGGCGAGCTTGTGCGGATGTGAGTCGATTGCAGGTTCATCTCGTGCGTGTCGCCGCCCGGCGCGTGCCGCGCCAGCCGCACTGAGCGCGCGGCGACGCGCGAGCGGTTGCGCTTCTTACTTCTTCGACAATCCGCCGAGCAGACCGCCCACCAGCGACGTCACGGGCGCGAGCGGATTGTTCGTGGTCGCATTACCCGAGGTCGCCGTGAGCGACACGCCCGCGGGCGCGGCGCCCGGCGCGCTCGACGTTGCCGCTGCAGGCGCAGTGGCGCTGCCGATAGCGCCGGTCACGGTCGACAGCAAGCCGGTGACGGGTGCAAGCGGGCTGCTGGTGGCGCCGCCGCCGGCAGCGCCGCTGAGTCCGCCCGTCACACTGGAGAGAATGCCGGTCACGGGTGCAAGCGCGTTGGTGCCGCCCGATGCGCCGCCGACCGCGCCCGTCAGGCCGCCGACCAGGCCGGCAACAGGGGCGAGCGGCCCGCTACCCATTCCGCCCGTCAGGCCGCCGAGCACACCGGTAACTGGCGCAAGAGGCCCGCTACCCGTTCCACCCGTCAGGCCGCCGAGTACGCCGGCAACTGGCGCAAGCGGCCCGCTGCCAGCGCCGCCCGTCAAGCCGCCGAGAACACCGGTAACCGGCGCAAGTGGCCCGCTACCGGTTCCGCCAGTCAACCCGCCAAGCACGCCGGTAACCGGAGCCAGCGGCCCACTAGCCGTTCCGCCAGTAAGCCCACCAAGTGCACTCGTCAGCGGCGCAAGCGGCCCGCTACCCGTTCCCCCCGTCAACCCACCCAACCCACCAAGCGCCCCCGTCAGCGGCGCGAGCGGGTTGCCGCCCGTTCCCCCCGTCAAAAGACCGCCAACCGACGCGACCGTCGCGCCTGTATCCGTCACCGTGCGTCCGAGCGCGGTCGTCACGGGATTGCCGCCGCTCGCGCCGAGCAATACGCCGGCGTGTCCGAGCCCGCCGCCGAGCGTCGACAGCAGTGTGTTGACGGGCGCGCCGAGACCCGTCGTGTTGCCGACGGTCTGTGTCGTCGATGCCACCATCGACGTGATCGGCGTAATCGCCGTGCTGAGCGTCTGCGTGACCTGCTGCACCGGACCGGTCGATAGCGCCGTGCCGAGCACGCTGCCGCCGTTCGTGACCGCGCCGCCCAGCGTGCCGACCGCGCCGCCCAGCGGCGTCGTGAGTGCCGACAACGGAGCGAGCGGGCCGCTGCCGAGGCTCGTCACGAGCTTGCCGGTTTCCGTCACCGCGCCGCCGGCATGTCCCACGACGCCGCCAAGGCTCGACACCGTGGTCCCGACCGCGTTGCCGCCTGTGCCGAGCTGGCCGAGCCCCTGCGTGACGCCGCCGCCGAGCGTGGAGACGGCAGCGCCGACTTCGTTGACGATGCCGCCTGCGGCCTGGGTGGTCTGCGGGCTCACGCCCGGCAGCGTCTGTGAGCCGATTACCGTGCCGACGCCCGAGACCGTCGAGCCGACGTCGCCGATCACGCCGCCCGAGTTGCCGACCACGGTGCCGATCGCATTCGCGACCGGCGTCGTGCTCGGGTCGGTGCCGGGATCGGTGTGCGTGTTCGGATCGGTATTCGTATTCGTGCTGGTGTTTGTATTAGATTGGCCGCCCGAACCGCCGCTACCCGAACCGGCCGAGCCCATCGGGCCGCTGCCGCTCCCGGTCGACAGCGTGCCGCCTGCCGAACCGCTGCCGTTGCTGCCGGTGCCCGAGCTGAGGCTTCCCGAGCCTCCGCACGCGCCGAGCGAAAGCAGCGCCGCCACGCCGGCCGCGATCAGCGTGGTGCGCAACGTGACGACGTTCGCCGCCTTCGTGATCCGGATTGTTCCGTTGAGGTTGGTCGTGTGGTTCGTGCCGATTGTTTGAATGTTCATGTCGCCCTCGCATCGCATGTGTTGTGTGTGGTCCTGCTGCGGGCTCTCTCTGCACGACCCATGCCATTTCGACTGACCAATAGCGAAGATTTTCGAATGGGCGTCGCAATGCCTTATCGAATAAGGCGTTGCCGAATTCGATGGAGCAAGCGCTAAATCAGAAAATGCATGGGAAAAAGGCGCCGCGGCGCATTGGCGATAGCGGCGTAACGTAACGGGCCGGGGACGCCGTTACGGAATTCGCCGTAACGCGAGCGCATATCGCGGCGTGTTCCGCTTGAAACATCCTTTCAAATAGTTAATTAGTGCACCGATTCAAAATTATGGTTAATACTATGTGCTGCAACGCACTAACAGCCGTTAACCTATGTGTACGGGAAGAACCAGCGGGCAATCATCCGTGCGGGCACACGAGAATTGCTTAAAAAAGATTGTTCAGCTATAAAGCCCAAAAGCCGGACGGATTCACGAGGGAGGTGGGTTATCGAACAGACAGCTCATGCACATCCGTTTTATTGGGGGCGGCCGCAACGCTCAGATGCTGCACGGTAGCAACGCGCACCGGAACGAGAGACCAACGGTGCAGTGCGTGCTGGACCTGGCTGCAACACGCGGCACACAGAATGACGAATAAATCGAAAATCGAGGGTAACAATGAAAAAGTTCACCGCAAGCTTCCTGAGAGATAACCGGGGCGTAACAGCGTTGGAATATGGCCTGATCGCAGGTCTGATCGTCGTCGTTATCGGTTCGACAGTGAAGGGTCTGGGCACGCAGCTCGATGCGGCATTCCAGGCGATCACCCTGCTTTTGCCTCATTAGCAAATAAAGCAATGGGGTCTCGGCAAGCACGGCGTAAGGCATTATTAATTTAACGTTTTACGCTCTTATTTCCTGCCGGGATCTTGCCTGATAGGCGCACCCGGATTGCGATTGCAATCCGGGTGAATTGATGCGTCTGTCGAGTTCTAATATGCAAGTATCCTTCGTGCTTCTCGTATTCATGCTCTGGTGTGCGTGCGTCGCCATTTGCGATTACCGCAGCCGGCATATTTCCAATGTGCTTGTCGTTATCGGTTTAATAACGGCGTTTTTGTGCGCTCTGTTTAACATTTCTCCGTTCGGTATTTCCGCCGCTCAGGCCGCGGCCGGCGCCGCCGTCGGCCTCGTCGCCCTGTTGCCGTTTTTCGCGCTCGGCGTGATGGGCGCCGCGGACGTCAAGGTGTTCGCGGTGCTTGGCGCGTGGTGCGGCGTTCATGCGCTGCTCGGGCTGTGGGCGGTGGCGAGCGTCGCCGCCGGGCTGCATGCGCTGTGGGTGCTCGTCGCGACGCGCACGCGCCTGGCCGCGTTGCTGCAACGCCGGGCGCCCACCTTCGAGTTGGCCGGTCGCCGCTCGACGCCGTTCGCCACATGCCTCACCGTGCCGTTGATGGTATGGCTCGCCGTGCAACTCGTTGTAGGAGGCGCCCGATGATCGCGCGTCCGCAACGCGGCAGGCGGGCCGATTCGAGACCCGCCTCGAGACTGGCCTCGATACCCGCCAACCGTATCGACGCCGCGCCGCGCGTCCCCGCACGCAACGCACACGCACGCAACACACACACCCGCCGTTCCCAGCGCGGCGCTACCGCGATCGAATTCGCGCTCGTGTTCCCGCTCTTCTTCTGCGTGTTCTATGCGATCGTGACCTTCAGTCTGATCTTCGTCGCGCAGCAGAGTCTCACGCTGGCAAGCGAAGAGGGCGCGCGCGCCGCGCTGAACTATCAGAAAGCGAACGACGTCCCCGCCGCCATCAACCTGCGCGCCGCGGCCGCGTGCGCGACCGCGACCAACATGGTCGCGCAGATGATCAGCACCGCCGCATGCCAGACCGTGCCCGCCGCATGCAGCTACCAGCCGGCCATGACCTGCATTGCCGTGACCCTGACCTACAACTACGCGGCGCATCCGCTGGTGCCGAACCTGCCTCTGCTCGGGCTCATGCTGCCCGACAACCTGACCAGTACCGCCACGGTGCAACTCAATCCGGTGAACATACTTTGACTGACGCACACGCTCCGATTCCGTCGACTCCGGCTCGCTCGTCCGCGCATCACGGCCACACCGCCTCGCGCGATTCATGGCGCGCCCGGCCATGCTGAAGCTGACCCGCATCGTTGCCGGCGCGCTGATTGCCGTCGCGCTGTTGCTCGGCGTATTCGCCGTGATGTTGCTGCGCCGGCCCGCGCCGGCTCCGGTCGCGTCCGTCAAGCAAACGGTGTTTCCGGTGGTGGTGGCGACGCGCGTGCTGCCCGCGGGCAAGCCGATCGCCGCCGATGCGCTGCGTGTTCAGCCGTTGCCGATCAACCCCAACGGCGCGTTCGCCGATCCTTCGCTGGTCGCGGGGCGCGTGCCCGCCGCCGACATCGGCGCGGACTCGCCGGTGCTCGAGGAGCAACTGTCGTCCGGTCTCGCCGAGCGGATCGAGCCGGGCGAGCGCGCGGTCGCGGTGCGCGTCGAGGAATCGAATGCGGTCGGCAACCGCTTGCGGCCCGGCAATTTCGTCGACGTGTTCTTCACGCTCAAGCGCGACGGCAATATGGGCAGCGGCGGCGAGATCGAGCGTACCCAGGCGCGTCTGTTGATGTCGAAAGTGCGCGTGCTCGCGTTCGGCAACGCGACGGCGGCGGGCGACACGTCCGGCGATCCGAACGGCATGGTCAGGACAGCGGTTCTCGCGGTGCCGGTTGCCGATGTCGACCGTCTGACGCTCGCCGAAAGTTCGGGGCGGCTCGTGTTCGCGCTGCGCAATCCCAAGGATGCCGAAGTAATCGACGCCGCCGCGTTCGCGCCGCTGCCCGCGGTGCTGAAGACAGCGACGCGAGCGGGCGACGCCGCGCCGTCCGGCGATTTAACGCGCGCGGCCGCCGGCGTCTCGCTCGACGCGCTGTCGGGCGGCGCGGGCAATGCCGCGCCACGCACGCCCGCCGCACCGCATGCAGCGCCGCCCGTCACGCGCGTCGTGAATCATGCGGGAAGCGCGGGCGGCGTCATCGAAGTGATACGGGGTGGGCGCGCCGAAACGGTCGCCCGATAGCGGTTTCAGGGAGCCGCGCGGCCACGCGCGTCCATAAAAAAATGAACAAACGCATTTTCGGGTACGGATTAACGGCGCTGCTGTGCGGCTCGTCGATGGCGATGTCGTCCGCGAGTTTTGCAGCGGGCGGCGCGGAGCAGCTCGACATCGCGGTCGGCTCGCAGCAGTCGCTCGCGGGCGGCCATACGCTGCGGCGCGTCGCCATCGGCGATCCGAGCGTCGCCGACGTGCTCGTCATCAAGGGCGACAAAACGGGCGGCGTGCTGCTGATCGGCAAATCGCCGGGCACGACCAACGTGATGTTGTGGGAGCAGGGCAAGGACGCGCCCTTGTCGTACGTCGTGAACGTGAGCTCGCCGGCCGCGAAAAGTTTGCTCGGGCCCGGCACGCCGTCCGTGAAGGTGCTCGGCGACACCGCGCTGATCTCGGGCGCCGCGCCGACGATGGAAGCGCATCACCGCGCAGCCGCTGCCGCCGAGATCGAGGCACATCAGCGCGCGGCGCTGGGCGGCGCGGGCGGCATCGGCACTGCCAATGGAGCAAAAGGCAGTGCAAACAGCGGACCAAACGGCAGCGCAAACAGCGCCGCAAACAGCGCGCAAATCTACGACACCTCGACAATCGCGACCCGCTCGGTCGTCCAGGTCGACGTGCGCGTGGTGGAGTTCAGCCGCACGGTCCTCAAGCAGGTCGGCCTGAACATCCTCAAGCAGAACAACGGCTTCACGTTCGGCTCCTTCGCGCCGTCGGCGCTGACCTCGGCGACCTACGGCTCCACGCCGTCGTTCAGTTCGGTCGCGCCGATTTCGTCGGCGTTCAATCTCGTGTTCAACTCGGCCACGCACGGCCTGTTCGCCGACCTGAGCCTGATGGAAAGCAACAACCTCGCGCGAATTCTGGCCGAGCCGACGCTCGTCGCGCTGTCCGGTCAGAGCGCGAGCTTTCTTGCCGGCGGCGAAATTCCGGTGCCGATTCCGCAAGGTCTCGGCACGACGTCGATCGAATACAAGCCGTACGGCGTCGGTCTCACGCTCACGCCGACCGTGTTGAGCCCGCAGCGCATCGCGCTCAAGGTCGCGCCAGAAGCGAGCCAGCTCGACTTCGCGAACGCGGTCACGATCAGCGGCGTATCGGTGCCCGCGATCACCACGCGCCGCACCGACACGACGGTCGAACTCGGCGACGGCGAGAGCTTCGTGATCGGCGGGCTGATCGATCGCGAAACGATTTCGAACGTGGCCAAGGTGCCGCTGCTTGGCGACCTGCCCGTGATCGGCGCGTTCTTCAAGCAGCTCAACTATCAGCAGAACGACAAGGAACTGGTGATCATCGTCACGCCGCATCTGGTGTCGCCGCTCGCGAAAGGCGCGACCTTGCCGGCCACGCCGGGCGAGCAGTCGGAGCAGCGCAACGCGCCGGTGTGGCGCTCGCTGATCGGCGGCGTGGCGGCGCGCGACGCGGCGCCGGGATTTTCGAAATGAACGCGCGCGGCCCGGCGGCGGCTCGCGGCGCGCGCACGGCTTCCCGCTGCAAGATCGGCGCGCGTCTGCCGCAGTTAGGCTGCGGCGGGCAACGAAAGGCAAAGGCACGCGTCGTTGCGCCGATGCCGCAAGAGGATGGGCACGATGAACGCAAGAACGCACTCGTTGACTGACCGGGCCGTCACCGACTATTTCATGTTTGCGTCGCTCGCCGACGAACATGTGCACTGGCTCTCGGAGACCTTGCTTGCCGCGGGCGCGGTCGAGGCGGTCACGCTCGATCCGTCGATTCTCACGCAGCGCATCGCGACGCTCAACCCGTCGCTCGTATTCGTCGACTTTTCGGGCGGGCGCGGCGCGGCGGCGAGCGCGGCGACGAACGCGGTGCGCGCGCAGTATCCGGGGCTCCAGATCGTCGCGATCGGTTCGCTCGCGGAACCGGAAAGCGCGCTCGCTGCGTTGCGCGCGGGCGTGCGCGACTTCATCGATCTGACCGCGCCCGCCGCCGACGCGCTGCGCATCACGGAGCAGGTGCTCGACAACCTGGTCGAACCGGTGAGCCGGCACGGCCGCGTGACCGCGCTGCTGGGCGCGCGCGTCGGCATGGGCGTGAGCACGCTCGCGACCAATCTCGCGGTCATGCTGCAACGGCGCGACGCGCAGCAGGGCAGGCAGGCGGCGTTACTCGATCTCGGCTTGCCCGCCGGCGACGGCCTGCTGATGCTCAACACCCGCAGCGACTTTCATTTCGTCGAAGCCGTGCGCAATCTGCGGCGCTTCGATCAGACCTTCGTGCACACGGCGCTCTCGCATCACACGAGCGGCCTCGCATTCACCACGCTGCCGCCGAATCTCGCCGACATGCGCGAGATTTCCTATTCGTCGTCGATCAGTCTCCTGAACCGGCTGCGCGCGTTTTTCGACCAGCAGATCATCGACCTCGGCGGCTTCTCGAACATCGAATTCATCGCGCACGTGGTGCGTGCTTCCGACGAAGCGTGGCTCGTCTGCGATCAGGGCGTGGCGTCGATCGTATCGGCGGTCGGCGTGCTGGAGGCATTGCGCGATGCGGGCACGGACACGACCAACGTCAGGCTGATCGTGAACAAGTTCGACCCGGATCTCGGCCTCGCCGCCGCGCAGATCGCGGAGCGTCTCGAGATTCCGCTCGTCGCGAGCTTGCCCGATCGCCGCGTGGCGCTCGGGCAGACGGCGAACCAGGGCTTGCTGCTCGCCGATGCCGCCGCGCGCGACCCCTACGTGCGCGCGCTCGAACCGCTGATCGAGCGGCTCGCGGGCCCGGCACACGCGAGCGCGCCGGCGCGCGGCAAGTCCGCGTTGGGCGCGCTCAAACGCTTCATCCCAACTTCTTCCAGACGGTCATAGACGATGGCAAAAGAAATCGAATTCGCCGACAACGCGCCGTCGTTTGCGCAAAGCCAGCAGTTCCAGGACATCAAGAACGCCGCGCACGAACATCTGCTCACGCGTATCGAGGAACTCGGCTCGGAGTTCGGCCGCTGGTCGCGCAATGCGATCAATCAGTTCGTCGATCTGGAAATGGACAGCTTCGTGCGGCTGCGGCGCGTGCCGATCAACGAGGCCGAGGTGCGCGCGATTGCCGACGCGTTGACCAAGGAGCTCGCGGGCTTCGGACCGATCGAGGATCTGCTCAACGATCCGGCCGTCGAAGACATTCTGATCAACGGTTATAACGACGTGTACGTGTCGCGCCACGGCATCCTCACGAAGATACCGGTGCGCTTCGCCGACAACGCGCATTTGCTGCGCATCGTGCGGCGCATTCTCGCGCCGATCGGCCGGCGTCTGGACGAATCGAATCCGATGGTCGATGCGCGCCTGCCGAACGGCGGACGCGTCAATGTGGTGATCGAGCCACTGTCGATCGACGGGCCGATCGTGTCGATCCGCAAATTCCGCAAGGACCCGCTGCGTCCCGACGATCTGCTCGGCAACGGCACCTATAGCCCCGAAATCGGCGCGCTGCTCGAAGCCGCGGTCATGGCGCGCTGCAATGTGCTGGTGTCGGGCGGAACGAGTTCGGGCAAGACGTCGCTGCTCAACGCGCTGGCCTTTCACATCCCCGAGCCGGAGCGTGTCGTGACGATCGAGGACACGGCCGAACTGTCGCTCAACCATCCACATGTGGTGCGGCTCGAAAGCCGTCCGGGCGGCTTCGACGGCGCGGGCGTCGTGACGATCCGCGACCTGCTGCGCAATACGCTGCGCATGCGCCCGGACCGCATCATCGTCGGCGAAGTGCGGGGCGGCGAAGTGCTCGAAATGCTCCAGGCGATGAACACGGGCCACGACGGCTCGATGGGCACCGTTCACGCAAGCTCGCCGCGCGAGTGTCTGTACCGGCTCGAAATGCTGGCGGGCTTCGCGGGGTTTCAGGGCACCGAGTCGAGCCTGCGCCGTCAGATCGCCAACGCGATTGACTTCATCGTGCAGATCGGGCGGCTTTCGAACGGCCGCCGCCGCATTCTGTCGATCACCGAAGTCACGGGCCTGTCCGACAACATCATCGCGACGCAGGAGTTGTACCGCTACGAGCCGGTGCTGTCCGCGGACGGCGAAGAGCTGGATCAATGGGTGTCGCTCGGCATTCATCCGCATTCGCCGAAGCTCGCGCGCTTCCGTCAGCCGCTGGGAGGTGTGGGCTTCGGCGGTAGCGGCGGCGGTGGTGGCGGTTTCGGCGGCGGCTTCAATGTCTAGCGCCGCATTGGTCTTTGCCGCGCTCGCGCTGCTGTGCGCGGCGCTTGCGCTGCTCGTCCTGCAGCGCGGCGCGCAACGCAAGGAGCAGGCGAGCGCGGAGCGCTTTATCGACAGCCGGATGAGCGTCGCGTCGACGGCCGCGATGAGCGGCGCGGCGATGGCATCGGGCGCAGCGGGTGCAAGCGGTGCTGCAAGCGCGCCGCGTGGCGCATCGTCTTCGGGCGGCGCTTCGTCTTCGTCTTCGGGCGCGGCCGCGGGATCGGCGTCCGCTTCCGCACGCCGCGCCGCGCCCGGCGTCGCGTTCGCGCCGCAAGCGCCGTCCGCCGACGCGGGCTGGGACGCGCATCTGCGTTATCTGGGCGCACGCGTGCGCTATGCAATCGGCGCGAGGCTCAACCGCGCCGGACTGCGCAACGCGCGCGCGTCGCTCGCTGCGGTTGCAGCCGTCATGGTGACCTTGTGTCTCGTGGCCGGCAGCCAGGGCGGCCCGCTCGCCGCCGGCATCACGCTGCTGGGCTGCGCGGTGTTCCTCTACTTCGTGATGTCGATGCGCGCAAGCCGGCGCCGTCAGGCGATCGTGCGGCAACTGCCGTCGTTTCTCGACGGCATAGTGCGTCTGATCACGCTCGGCAACAGCGTGCCCGCCGCGTTCCAGGCCTCGTTGCAAACCACCGAGGCGCCGCTGCGCGAATGCCTCGACCACGTTTCGCGGATGCTCAGATCCGGCGTCGAGATCGACCGCGCGCTGTCTCACGTCGCGGTCCTGTACGGCGCGCGCGAACTCGAACTGGTGGGCGCGGTGCTGCGGCTCTCCGTTAAATACGGCGGCCGCGCGGACGTCATGCTCGACCGCATGTCGTCGTTCATGCGCGATCTCGAGCAGGCCGAACGCGAACTCGTCGCGATGTCGTCGGAAACGCGGCTGTCGTCGTGGGTGCTCGGCATGTTGCCCGTCGGCATAGGCGGCTTTCTGATTCTGACGAACCCGCGCTATTTCGGCTCCATGTGGTTCGATCCGGGCGGCCGCCAGATTCTCTATCTCGCGTTCGCGCTGCAATTGACGGGCGCGTATCTGCTCTACCGGCTCGCCCGGTTGAGGGCCTGACGATGCAGCCGAACGAACTCTTCGCTCTCGCGCTTGCGTTCGCCGCCGCGGGCTTGCTGCTGCTTGCCGGCTTGCTGGTCGCGCGTCTTGCCGCGGCACGCCGCAGCGCTCGCACGCTCGCGCACGCACTCGACGGACGCGCGCTGCAAAGCGCGGCGGCAGCAGGCGCTCGTGGCGCGCAGGCGGGCAATGCGGCGAATGCCGCGCAGGGCGGCGGCGCCGCGAACGCATCGAGCGCGGCAAGCGTGGCTAGCGTGGCCAATCTGGCTAGCGGGTCGCATGCGCCCAATGTGTCCAATGCCGCGCACGCGCTGAATACATCGTCCTCGCGCGGCACTTCGGCCAACGTCAAGCGCGCACGCGGCATGAAAGGCCTGCTCGAACGATGCGCCGACGCCGGCACGCGCTGGCTCGACACATCGGTTGGCCGGCAGGTCGTCGCGCAGGAGGACCGGCGGCTTCTCGAACAGTGCGGTTTCGTCGATGCCCGCGCGCGCGGACTGTTCCTGATGGCGCGGATCGCGGGCGCGATTGTGCTGCCGCTCGTCGCCGGCCCGATCGCGCACGCGCATGTCGACGGTCCGCGTTATGTGCTCGTCGTGATCGTCGCGTTCATGTGCGGCGTGATGGCGCCGAAGCTGGTGTTGCGCCGGCGCGCGGCGGCGCGTCGCGGCGCGGTCGTCGACGAATTGCCGATGCTCGTCGATCTCTTGCGCCTCTTGCAGGGCGTCGGCCTCTCGCTCGATCAAAGCCTTCAGGTGATGGTCAACGATTTTCGCGGCGTCTTGCCGGTGCTCGCGAGCGAACTCGAAATCGCGCAAGGTCAGTTCGCCGCGGGCCGCACGCGCGAGCAGTCGCTGTCGCGGCTTGCGTCCAGCTTCGACAACGAGGATTTGCGCGCCGTGGTGCGCCTGCTGATTCAGGTGGACCGCCACGGCGGCGCGGTGCAGGAACCGCTCAAGCAGTTCGGCGACCGCCTGCGCGAAACGCGCCGCGCGATGCTGCGCGAACGGATCGGCCGGATGGCGGTGAAGATGACCGGCGTGATGATCCTGACACTGCTTCCCGCGCTGATGATCGTCACTGCGGGGCCGGGTGTTATGTCGGTGTCCCATTCGCTGAAGTCGATGCATCGGTAAGGAAACAGCAATGCAATTGATCAAGATACCGAACTATTCCGCGCGTGCGATGCGCTGCGCTTGCAGTGCGTTGGCGCTCGCGTTGCTCGGCGCGTGCGCGTCGCAGCAGTCCGGCTACGGCATCGGTCCGCAGGCCGAGCGGCAGGCCATGCTGCAGCGGACCAATCGCGATCCGGCGCCGGACACGCCGGGCATGTACCTGGGTCTCATCGACCGGATGCAGTCGCAAGGGCTTTACTTCGCGTCGCTCGCGCATATCGACGCGTTCGAGAAGCAGTACGGCGTCACGCCGGATTCGATCCTGTTGCGCGCGGACGCGTTGCGCATGACCGATCAGCCGGAGGCGAGCGCGGGGGCTTATGGGCAGTTGCTACAGACGCCGCTGGCGGCGCGCGGGCATCGCGGGCTCGGTTTGATCGCGGGCGGACAGGGCGACTTCGGCCGCGCGGCGAGCGAGTTGCAACAGGCGGCGCAGCTCGCGCCGACCGATGCGACGGTGCTCTCCGACCTCGGTTATGCGCGCCTGCGTGCGGGCGACGTCGCTGGCGCGCGCGTGCCGTTGATGAAGGCGGCGGAACTCGATTCGACGAACCCGAAGGTCGTCAGCAATATCGCGCTTTTTCTGCTGGCGAACGGGCAGGCGGCCTCCGCGCAGGCGCTGATGAACCAGCAGAAGCTCGGGCTCGACGTGCGCGCGGCGATCCGCAGCGACGCGGCGAAAGTCGCCGCCGCGAGCCGCGACGGTGCGCATGCGGGCGCTGCCGTCACCGGCATGGCGGTTGCGTCGAGTGCGCGAAACGCGCCGGCGGGCACGGTCGCGAGCACGCAGAACACGATGGAACCGGCGCCGCGTCTCTTGCAACGGTTCGCACAATAACAGGCGGCGCGGCCGCGGAGGGTAGCGTGAAAAATAACGAAAGAAACGGGATGCGGTGGCGCTCGTGGCGCTTTGCATTGCGCGCGTCGGTGTTCGTGCTCGCGGCGGGCGCGGCCGCGCACGCGGGGGCTCAGTCGGCGGCAGCGGGCGAGCCGGCCGTGGCACGCAGCGAAGTCGGGCATTCGACGTCCGCATGGCTCGAGCTTCAGCGCAGCAACGCGCAAGCCGCGGCCCCTCAGCCGATGCTCGGCGAAGAGGCGGGGCTCGCGTATCGGCGCTATATGCAGTCGTTCAAATCGCGCATTCCCGATCTGTACGGTTCGGCGCTCAACCAGGGCAGCGGCGGGGGCCAAGGCGGCGGGCTTATGGGCCAGTTGCCGCAGAACTGATATGCGATCAGCCGGTTCCGTCCGCCGTCATTCGCGATCGCATCGCTCGCATCGTCGCGCGGGCGCTGCATGCGCGCTCGCCTTCGCCCCGCGCCGGCAGCGCGGCGCGATCGCGCTGCTGGCGGCGGTGTTCGTGAGCCTCGCGGTCATCGCGCTCGGCGCCGTGGACATCGGCCACTTCTATTACGCGCGCCGCGATTTGCAGCGAACCGCCGATCTCGCGGCGGCGGCCGGCGCTCAGGTGATCGGCAGCGCGGGCGGCTGCGCGGCGGCCGCCAACACGGCGCGGCTCAACGCAACCGCAAACGG
>Ga0209795_10000980_pt1 | contig 18968 bp, 18 predicted proteins | sample AgamicOrMarz_FD_187166 | JGI IMG/M metagenome (GOLD analysis project Ga0209795, IMG submission 187166) | Agave microbial communities from Guanajuato, Mexico - Or.Ma.rz (SPAdes) (version 2) | ecosystem: Host-associated > Plants > Phyllosphere > Phylloplane/Leaf | place: Guanajuato, Mexico...
GAAAGAGACGGCGAATCGCCCGCTGCGTGGCGCGACGCCTGCCGCCTCGGATATTCAGGAAGCCCGTGAGATCCTGCGTGAGCATCACGACAATATCGAGCAGAAAATCGAAGATATTGATCAGGAAATCGCCGAGCTTCAGGAGAAGCGTACCCGCCTCGCGCAGCAGCATCCGCGTATAGACGAGTAATTTTCCCCTCACCCCATCCCTCTCCCCATGGGAGAGGGTGAAGTCCGATCGTTGCCCTCTCCCTCCGGGAGGGGGTTAACATCCCGCCGCAATAAAATCTCCGTTCGCACTCACCGGTATCACCGTTAAAAACAGCACCGCCGCAAACAGCATAATCGCGATCCCACCGACGATTTTCAGTATCGGCACAATCCATGTCTGCCGCTCACCGCCAAACAGTGCGGCCGTACGCTTGCGGGCGACGCGTACTGCCAGCGACAGCCCCATGATGGAAAGTCCGGTGCCGAGCGACATGGTCATTACCGCCGCCATCCCCCAGCTCACCATGCCCAGCGCATTCGAGAACAGCAAAATCATGATCGCCCCGCTGCATGGGCGCACGCCAATCGAGAGTATTATCCCCGTGCGGGTTTTCCAGTCGCCAGCGCTCGCTGCCCCCACGCCGTGGTGATGACCGCAGCCGCAGTCTGCCGTGTGTCCGGCGTGACGCGGGGCATGAGACACGGATAAATTTCTGGCGGCCTGATAGATCACATAGCCGCCGAAACCGGCGATCAGCAGTGCGCTGATTTTTTCGACGTACCAGCGGCTTTCGCTCAGATCCCCCGCCGCGAGGTTAAACCCCACGGCAAGAATAAAGACAAACGCAATAGCACTCACTCCCTGCAACAGGCTGCCAACAAAGGGGACCAGCCGTGACGCGAGTGCGCTTTCATGATTTGTACCGAGCCAGGTCGCGACGATAAATTTACCGTGCCCCGGCCCGATGGCGTGCAGCACGCCATAAAAGAACGCGCCGACCAGTAACCACAGGCCGCCGCTTAACTGGTGATTATTCAGTTGCAGCAGATACATCACCAGATAACGGTGCAGCGTGATCTGCGTACTCAGGCACCACTGTAAAAACGCGCCCCAGTGGCTGTGCAGCATAAGAAGAAGGGCCAGCGCGATAAAAGTGAAGGTTATCGCGCCGGAGAGCCGCCAGGAGCGGGTTAGGGCTGGAGTCATCATAAACGCTCGTTGGAAAATGATGACCAGAGTATAGAGGTTACGCCACGTTAAGGTAGCGGGTTAACTGGCGCTGATGGTAGCGCGCCAGCAGCAGTACCGTAGTCAGCGCGCCCAGCAGGGCGCAGAACATGTCCGACTGGGTATCCCACGGATCGCCCTGGGTGCCGAGGAAATCGTCCGCGCCCTGGCCCATTGCCAGTGCCGCCCACCATTCGATCAGTTCATACATGGCGCTGATCGCCAGCGCAATGCAGCACACCACAAAGCCAAGCATTTTACGCCCGCGCACAAAGGCACCGCGCACCAGGATCTCCCGCGCCGCCAGCGCAGGCACCAGTCCCTGGAAAAAGTGACCGAGTTTGTCATAAGGATTACGACTAAGCCCCAGCCAGGCCTGCACATCAAAGCCAATCGGCACTTTCGCGTAGGTGTACATACCGCCGACCATCAAAATAATGGCGTGGAAAAAAATCAGCGTATACAGCAGCGGCGTAAGGGGATAACGCGCATGGGTGGCCCACAGCAGCGGCACGAGGATCAGCACCGGCGTGACTTCCATCAGCCAGGTAATTTTATCGCCGGCATAAATACCGGTGTAGATAACAATCAGCGCAAGCAGCAGCGCAGCAAGTTTTAAACGTGAGGATGGCATGGGTTTTCATCCGAATGAAAACCTTAACTATTGACCGGAACGGCGGCGGAAACAACCTGAAAATAACAGAGGCCGTTGCCAGCCCCGTGGGAGTGAATCAGAATGTTTTGTTTAAGCGCAGGCTGAAAGTGTGCGCCTGGTAGGTATCGCTGGCCTGAACATCGTAACGGGCTTCGAGCGTCAGGTCGTTAGCATTGTACAGCGTGGTGCCGACTGCCAACCCTGCCATGTCTTTCACCGGTGACGCACCTTTGGTGGTGAACTGCGTCTCACCCAGTGTATCCGCAACATAGGAGGCATTGTTGCTCGTACGGCGATTATCGTACTGGTGGATCCAGGAGATCTGCGCGAACGGCGTCAGCGCACCCAGACGGGTATCAACGCTTTTCTGCACGCGTACGCCGATATCACTGATCACGGACTGGGAGTGCGAGGCATCCACATCCAGCGCCATACCGTTACCACCGCTTTCCTTATAGTCATCAACATGCTGATAGCTGTAAGCCAGCGCGGCCAACGGTGTGACCACTACTTCAGCAGGCAGCGTCAGCGGGTAACCGAATTCGCTTTGCAGCGTCACGGACTGCCCGTTGAATTTACCTTTCGCCGTACCGGAGAAGCCGGTGAAATCCGCGCGACGCACGGAGTCATAGTTCTGACGGTTTACCGCAGCAGACAGGTTCAGGAACCATGGATTACCGGTATAAGCCGCATAACCAATCACCCCGTAGTTGTCAGCAGTAGAGGTATTGCCGCTCAGGTTATCTTTGCCGTGCACCGAGGTGTTGCTGTAGTTCATTGCCGCACCCACGCGCCAGTCGTCGCCCAGTGTGCGATCGGCACCCAGGATCAGACCGCCAAATTTCGCGCTGTAGCCGCTGACGTCGTCAGTACTGTCCTGACGGGCATAACCGCCGAACGGCTGGCCCCAGACGATCCAGTTGCTGTAGTCATCACCCGTAGACACGCCGCTGGCACCTGCGGTTTGCGGGTTACGCACGGTATCCATGTGATTACCCACCACCGACATCGCCGAGGCGTTCGCCACACCCGATGCCGTGCTGGCGCTGATGCTTTGTGCGGTGGACAGACGCTCTCCAACGCGGTTCGCTTCCTGTTCGCCGTTAATGGCCAGCGAGGCGTTATACAACTCAAGCAGTTGCGGGGAGATCCCGGAGTAATTTGCCAGGCCGCCCAACGATGCCGTGGCGTTAGGCGTAGTTGCCCAGGCCGGAGCTTCTGGCTGCGGTTCTGCTGGTGGGGTGATGATAACCGGCGGCGCAACTACCACTGGCGGCGTGACGACAACCGGCGTGACGGGTTGCGTGACCACTGGCGTAATTACTTCAGGCGCGGTCACAACCGGCGGCGTGACGACAACCGGCGGCGTTTCCACAACCGGCGGGATTTCCACAACTGGTGGTGTCTCAACAGGCGGGATGACGACCGGCGGGGTTTCCAGCGTCAGTACCAGAGCGCTGTTCGTGCCGTCGGTGAATGTCGAGCCTTTTACGGCGCCGTTATAGCCTGCGGCTTTGTAGTTAAGTGATTCGGCGTTGTAGTTAGTGTCAGCAGCGTTTGCATTGATCACGACATAACGCTGGCCCGGCGCGAACTGATAGCTAGAGCCTGTACGCGCGAGGGAGATGCTGGAACCGGCATCAACCGTGGCAGCACCGGTGACGGTCAGGCGACCATAGCTGCTGTCAGTGGCTTTATCGCCAGTGGCAACGGCGTCATCAGCCACGCCGAGGATCAGTGCACCTGCCGCATTCTGATGATAGTGACCTGCGATGGTCAGCGGCGCGTTCACCTGCAGGCTGGCGGCGTCGTTCACCACTGTGCCTGCGGTGGTGATATTGTCATTAAGCAGTAGCGCACCGGAGCGGAAGAAGATATCGCTGGCACTCTGGATATTCCCGATGCCGTTGGTGCCGGTCAGCACGCCCACGTTATTGCCGGTGCCGCCAGTGATCTCAAACGACGCACCATTATCAGAGCGTAATGTTCCTTTGATCACGCCGCTGTTGGTCAGTTGCATGGCGGAACCGCTATTACCGGAAGCATGTATCGCATAGGTCGTGCCAGTAATAGTGCCGTTGTTGATCACGTTAAGGGTGCTGGTGTTGTTTGCTGCATTAAAGCTGTACACCCCATAAACACCGTTTATCAGGCCGTTGTTCACGATCACGCTACTGGCGTTATTGTTAATCACCGCATTATTCTGGTTATACAGCCCGACTAACGCACCGCTTATTTTACCGTTATTTGTCAGCGTCTTAATAAGCCCAAGATTCGCGATGCCAAAAAATGAACTCTGAATAGTGCCGTCATTATTAAGCGTATCAATTACACCGCTGTTATAAATTGCTGCATTGTTACCCAGGTTATTATTACCGGTAAAAGTAATGCTGCCAGTGTTATTCAGCGTGCCGATAATACCTGCATTGCGTAATGCATAAGATGTTGCATTACTGCTTGAATTATTAACAGAAATACTGCCGTTATTATTCAGGCTATCAACCATAATGCCCTGATTAACATACAGCGCCGTGCCGCCGGTACTGGTGGCAGAGCCCTGATCGGTAATAATGACCTGATTATACGCGTTCGCAATCTGCACATCGGACTGCTGAGTGTTAATGATGTAATCACTCGAAATAGCGAGTGCGTGTGGTGCCAGCAGTCCTTGCGCGGAGGTTAAAGCAACCAGCAAAGAGCCTTGCTGGCAGATACGTGATTTCTTCATGGTATACCGTTGCGGTGTCGCGCTGTTTGTAAATAGTATGTGCAGGTGTTAACAATATTCAGATTAATCTGAATTTGTTTCCGGCGCAGAATACACACTTAGTTGCTAAAAAAACAATAAGCGTTGCTTAATTATTTATCGGCGGAAAGACGGCTTTCTTTAATATTTCACTTAAGTCAATATCAGGCGGTGCCGGGAAATGAGAATAAAATGGCGGAATAATGAACGGGTGTTATTGATTAGCATGATTTTATTGTTGAGCGGGTGTATTACCGCCGATCCCCGCGAGAGCGCTAGCACAGTGGCAAAAAAAAGTGGGATGCAAATGAAAGAATTTGCAACAAACGGGATCACTTTGCGTGGCTGGCAACGCATAACGCCGCCGGTTACCCGGTTACGGGTGTATATCGAAGGGGATGGTTTTGCCTGGGTGAGCCGCACGCAGCCTTCAGCCGATCCCACGCCGCGCAATCCTGTGGGGCTACAGCTGGCCGCGGCGGATCCATCGGCGAATGTGCTCTATCTGGCGCGACCCTGCCAGTTTATCGGCCCGCCACTGCCAGCGGCCTGTCAGACGCGTGTCTGGACGGATCAGCGTTTTTCCACCGCGATAGTAGAAGCGATGGACGCGGCATTAAGCCAGGTAAAAGCCCAGTATCCGCAGGCGGAGTTTGAGCTGGTGGGCTATTCCGGCGGCGGGAACATCGCCGCGCTGCTGGCGGCCCGCAGGCAGGATGTGCGCGTGCTGCGCACGGTGGCGGGCAATCTGGATGTAGCTTATGTGAATGCGCTGCATCATGTGACGCCGATGCCGGATGCGCAGAGCGCCATCAATGTCGCCCCGGTGCTTAGAAACCTGCCGCAGATCCATTACAGCGGTGCCAGCGACAGCACCGTCCCGCCCGCCGTTGCAGCGCGTTTTCGTCAGGCGACGGGTCCACGCTGTACGCAGGTGGCAGTGATACCCGGCATGGATCACAGCGGAGACTGGGCAGCGGTATGGCCGGAATTGCTGGGGAGGAAAGTGGGGTGTATCGGGAATGGCGATTAGCAGGAAAGTAATCAGCGGGATAAGCAGGGCGATCGCTTTTTTAAACGCCTTTGCGAGGCGCGCCGCAATCCGTACTGCTGTTTCCGCTTGCCGTCGATTGCGTCTGGCAATAGCATCTTCCCGCACCTGCAAAATCAGGTGCCGGGATTGACCTCCTGAATTCTCTTGTTGGCGACATTGGTTTTTAATCGCACAGGAGTTGACGCGTTATGGTTGCTGTTACTGATCAGTTTTTTCCTTTACTTACCGTTCCCTTCACCGCAGACACGGATTTCACCGTGCTGGCGGATCACTGCGAGCATTTCGCCGAAGCGCTGATAGAAAGCGACGATCCGGCGCTGCGCCTCGCCATGTGCGGGCGGCTCAATGCTTGTCTGACGCTGCTGCAACCCACCCTCAACGACGTTATTCCGCCGCATCTGGTCCCTCAACTCACCGTGGATACTCCACCTGCGGAACCGCCGCGTTTTGAACCGGAATCTGACCTGTTGTGTGAATACTGCCTGACCTTAACGCGCGTACTGAACAGCCAGTCGCTGCCGCCGGATATGGAGAAAACCCTGACCGGATTGCTGTGTGAACTGGTGTGGTATTTCGCCGACATTATGAAAGCGCCGCGCTGGGTGAAAGGTACAGAAGCGTAGCCAGCTGTAAAATCTTGCCGGGTTCACGTAGGCCCGGCAAGCCTGCGCCGCCGGGCAAGCAGAAGCGGAACAGGTAAACTGTAATGACATTGACATTACAGTTGCTGTATAATTACTATTCATACAGCTTGCGGAGGAAACATGATGCCAGCGACTCGCAGCGTTTCTGTTAAACGCGAAACACTAAATTTACGTATCAAGCCCGCCGAGCGCGAGCTTATCGATCGTGCGGCGAAAGCCAGGGGGAAGAACCGGACGGATTTTGTACTTGATGCTGCCCGTGCCGCCGCCGAAGAAGCGCTGATTGAACAGCGCATTATCATGACCGACCCTGAAGCGTATCAGGAATTTATCATTCGCCTGGATCAGGCTCCTTCTCCGAATGCGGCACTGCGAAAAACCATGCAAACGCCCGCCCCATGGGAGCAGAAAAAATGATCACTGCCCCTGAGCCACTCCACGCCGGACACGAACTGTCTGCGTTCTGTTGCGGTGTGGAAGCTATGGATAACTGGCTGAAACAGCGGGCGATGAAAAACCAGCTCACCGGTGCATCCCGGACTTTTGTCTGTTGCGAAGACGCAGACGTAAAGGCGTATTACTCACTGGCATCCAGTGCGGTCACTACACATGATGCACCCGGGCGCTTCCGGCGTAATATGCCCGATCCAATCCCGGTAGTGGTTCTGGGACGTCTGGCAGTGGATAAGTCATGGCATGGCAAAGGATTGGGGCGGGCGCTGGTTCGTGATGCAGGATTAAGGGTTATTCAGGTTGCGGAACTCATCGGTATTCGTGGGATGTTGGTCCATGCACTTTCCGATGACGCAAGAGCGTTTTACCTGCGAACAGGCTTTGAGCCATCGCCGATTGATCCGATGATGTTGATGGTGACGTTAGGGGATTTAGTGGAGAGCTTAACGCTACAGGGTGAATGAAAGCGATCAACAGAATTATAAAAGCAAAAAACCCGCCATAGGCGGGTTCTTCTAAATAGTGGTGCCCGGACTCGGAATCGAACCAAGGACACGGGGATTTTCAATCCCCTGCTCTACCGACTGAGCTATCCGGGCAACGGGGCGAATTAAACCTTAATCCCCCTGCGGCGTCAACTCTATTTGGGGAAATCGCGTTTAGTTGCTTAACTTTACGGCAGTTTGCTGCAATCTCAGCCATTTTTCGCCTGGCTGCACAAATCTTCCAGACATTACCCGCGCGGGTGTGAATGCTACACTCGGCGATCCGGGAGGACATATGACACAAGACTGGCTGGAACTGCGGCAGCACGACGAAACCGGCATAGAAACGATCCGCGCGCACTTTGAAGGGCACGCCTACGATCCGCACTGGCATGACAGCTATCTGGTGGGCATGACGCTGACCGGCACCCAGCAGTTTCACTGCCGCCGCGAACGGCATCGCAGTACGCCGGGGGATGCGTTTTTACTGGAGCCTGGCGAGATCCACGACGGCGACGCGCCAGTGGCGGGCGGCTTTACCTACCTGACTTTTTATCTTGATGAGCGCTGGCTTGCCGACACCCTGCGCGGGCTGTATGACGCTGTGCCTTCGAGCTATTCGCTGCATTTTAACCGCACCATTGCCCGTGAACCGGCGCTCGTCCGGGCCATCGCGCAGACCTTTACGGCACTGCACAGCGATGAAATGCGTATTCTGCAACACAGCACCATGGACACGCTGTTAAGCCAGTTGACGCAGCACTGCCAGTGGCGCAAACGGCTGCCACAGCAGGTGCAGAGCGCGGCCATTGCCCATCGCGCGCGGGATTATCTGTACGCCTTTGTCGGGGAGAATATCGGCCTTGACGATCTGGCGCGGGAAACCGGCACCGATCGCTTCACGCTGACGCGTTGTTTTAAGCGGGAGTTTCATCTGTCGCCGCATGCGTGGCTGATCCAGCTGCGGCTGGCGAAGGCGCGGGCGATGCTGGCGCAGGGGGAGCAGCCCGCCAGCGTGGCGGCGGCGCTCGGCTTTGCCGATCAAAGCCACCTCGGGCGCTGGTTTCAGCGCGCCTACCGGCTGTCGCCAGCGCATTACCGCAGGCTGTGCACAAATCTTCCAGACCCGCGTACAAAATAACGCCACAGTCAGGGCATCACCAATAAGGAGCCCTGCCTGTGAACCTGTTTTCTGCGTATCTGCCGTTTATGCTGTTTGCGTTTGTGGCGTCCATTACGCCCGGCCCGACCAATATCCTCATTCTGGCCAGCAGCCAGCGGTTTGGCGTCAAAGCCACGCTGCCTGCGGTGGCGGGGGCCTGTCTGGCGGCGAGCCTGATTGTGTTTATCTCCGGCGCGGGGGCAGGCGAGGTGCTGCGGGAGCATCCGCTGGTGCGTACGGCGATGAGCTGGATGGGGGCGCTGTGGCTAAGCTGGATGAGCTGGCAACTGTTCCGTGCACCGGCGGCGCAGTTTGATGAGGCGCAACAGCCCTTCAGCGCCAGGTCAGCGGCGCTGTTGCAGCTGATCAATCCGAAAACCTGGATGATGGCGCTGGCGGTAGTGAGCTTGTTCGCGCCTCACGGGGCGCATCCGCTGCGGGACATCACCCTGTTATCGCTGCTGTTCTTGCTGATCTCGGTGATCTGCCTGGGCGCCTGGGCGTTATCCGGCAAGGCGGTTAACCGGATCTTCCGTACCCCGGCGGCGCTGCGCGGCTTTCAGCAACTGATGGCGCTCTGTCTGTTGCTGTCAGCCTGGGCGGGCTTGCTGCACTGAAATCAGGTCAGCGCGCCGCCCTGACGGCACTGGGCAAAGCGCAGAATATCTTCTGCCAGGCGTTGCGCGGTGTCGACATCGGTCTGGCTGCGGTTGATCAGCATCCGGCTGAGACAGCCTTCCAGCACCAGTTCCATCTGTTTGGCGACCATAGGCGCATCTTCAATGCCCATCTTTCTCAGCAGATCGTGCGAAAAATCATGAGCGGAGGTTTTTTGCTGTGCAGCCAGCTGGTGGATGGGGTGAGCCGGATCCGGGTAAAACGTGCAGGCGGCGATAAACAAACAGCCGGGGTAGCGGTGATTGGCGACGCATTCGCTCAGCGCGCCATAGCGGGCCAGTAATTTTTGCTCGAAGCTCAGCTCGTCGTTCAGCAGCAGTTGCCTGCGCCAGGTATCCACCTGCGCGCTCAGATAACGCAGCGCATCATAAATCAGCGCGTCTTTATCGGGCCAGAAGCGTAAAAATTCATCCAGTGGATAATTAATACGTTCGGCGATCATCTCTGGCGTAGTATCAGCAATGCCTTTAAGTTCAAGTAATTGCAGAGTGTGACCTAAAACATCTTCACGTTGCACGGTTTCCTCCTGCGTTATTGAACCGTTCGTCCCATTCACAGTGTTGTTTACGGCTGGCGATTGCGCAAATGCGCGGCGAAGGCCGCAGCATCCATAAAACCCGCCACCCGCAGCTCGGGTTGCTCGTTGCCATGGGCATCGAAGAACAGAATAGTGGGCAGACCGGGAACATGCAGCGACTTTAATAAAGCCGCATCTGCCGCTGTGTTCGCCGTCACGTTGGCCTGCAACAGCACGGTATCTTTCAGCGCCGCCTGGACGTGCGGATCGCTGAAGGTGTACTTCTCAAACTCTTTACAGGCGACGCACCAGTCGGCGTAGAGGTCGAGCATCACCGGTTTGCCCTTCGCCTGCGCCAGCGCCTGGTGCAGCCCGTCGAGATCCGCCACTGATGTAAAGTTAAGGTGCGCGGTGCTCTGTGCGGCGCTTACGCCAAAAGCCCAGTCCTGCAACGGCTTCGCGCAGACCAGCGCGCCGCCCAGCAGGACAATCTGCACGATGCGCATCCACGCGGCCTTTGCCGCGAGGCTGGTGATAAACGCCCAGCAAAAGAAGGCGACGCCGAGCAGCGACCACAGTCGCAGGCCCCATGTATCGCCCAGGATACGCTCCAGCAAAAATACCGGCAGGGCGAGGATCACAAAGCCAAAGGCGATTTTCACCTGTGCCATCCACGGCCCGCTTTTCGGCAGCAGGCGGTTGCCGAATACGGTGATCAGCATCAGCGGCAGGCCCATCCCCAGCGCGTAAAGGTACAGCGTGCCGCCACCGAGCCAGACGTTACCGCTCTGGGCAATATACAGCAGGATGGCACTCAGCGGCGCGGTGGTGCAGGGGGAGCAAATCAGCCCGGCAATGGCACCCATCGCAAACACGCCGCCGGGGGAGCCGCCCTGCTGACGGTTGCTCCACAGCGTTAAGCGGGTTTGCAGCGTGGAAGGCAGCTGTAACGAGAACAGGCCGAACATCGACAGCGCCAGCAGCGTAAAGAGGATCGCCAGCCCCGTCAGCACATAAGGGTGTTGCAGCGCCGCCTGAAATTGCAGGCCGGCGGCAGCGACAACCAGCCCCAGCGCGGTATAGGTCAGCGCCATGCCCTGTACATAAATGAACGCCAGCAGCAGGGCGCGGCCCGTACTGAGGCGCTGTTTACCCCCCAGCACGATCCCGGAAATCAGCGGGTACATCGGCAGAACGCAAGGGGTAAAGGCGATGCCAATGCCAATCAACAGCGCCCAAAGGGCGGAGAAGGGCAGTTCGCTGGCAGGATTTTCCGTCATGCCTGAGGAGGGGGACGGTGCGGCGTTTTGCACCGCAGCCACTTCTGTCAGCGGTACCGTTTTGGTTTCCGGCGGATAGCACAGCCCGGCCTCGGCGCAGCCCTGATACGTCACGGTCAGCGTGGCATTTTTACCCGCGGCATTCACCGTTACCGGCACGTCCAGGCGCTGGCGATACACCTCGCTTTTACCGAAGAACTCATCTTCGTGCATCTCGCCTGCGGGCAACTGCGGCGGGGCGATCTCCGCCCCGGCAGGGGTGATTTTGATCTGCTGGCGATAAAGGTAGTAGCCCTCTTTTACCTGCCAGTGCAGCGTCAGGTCGTGCTGGTTTTGCTGGAAATCAAAGGCAAAAGCCTGATCGGCAGGCACAAACGTGGAGCGGCCGGGCGCGTCAAACAGCCCGGCGAAGACTGAGGTGCTGCACAGCAGCAGGATCAGCGTAAGGAAGCGTTGAGCCATGAGAGGTAATCACTATCTCCGTGTGTAACCGGTAAAACCAGTAATTCGGGGGTCTGATAAGGGTGGTGCGATTTCAGGCAGGCGAGCAGCGCCTCCTGATGAGCGAGATCGCTTTTCAGCAGCATCTGCACTTCATATTCCTGTTCCAGTTTCCCTTCCCAGTAATAGAGCGAGGTCGCGCCCGGCAACAGGGTGACACAGGCAGCGAGTTTATCCGCAAGGACTTTGGCAGCCAGATCCTGGGCGGTAGCTTCATCCGGGGCGGTACAGAGCACAACAACAGCGTCAGGCGTGTTCATCGTCAATCTCGACTCGGCGAAAACAGGCACTATAGCAGGTGATGCGCGGGGATTCATGCAACGGGCCGCGAGACGGCCCGTTTTTAACGAGATTTACAACAGGATGCCGCCGACGATAAAGCCGAGGATCACGCACAGCGTGATGGCAATAACGCCAGGGATCAGGAACGCGTGGTTAAAGACATATTTGCCGATACGCGTGGAGCCGGTGTCATCCATTTCCACCGCCGCCAGCAGTGTAGGGTAGGTCGGCAGCACAAAGAGCGCCGATACCGCGGCGAAAGAGGCGATGGCGGTCAGCGGGCTGACACCCAGCAGCAGGGCAGCAGGCATCAGCGCTTTGGTGGTCGCCGCCTGGGAGTAGAGCAGCGTGGCGGCAAAGAACAGCACGACCGCCAGCATCCACGGGTAGTTGTGCAGCAGATCGCCCGCCACCATCTGAATATCTTCAATGTGATGTTTCACGAAGGTGTCGCCCAGCCAGGCCACGCCCAGCACGCAGACACAGGCGCTCATGCCGGATTTAAAGGTACTGGCGTTGAGGATCTCGCCGGTATCAATTTTACAGGTCAGGCAGATGAGCGTGGCGATGGTCAGCATAAACACCACAATGGCTTCGTTACGCGGCAGTACCGGGTTGGCGATAAGACCTACTGTCGGGCTGATGGCGGTGGCGTACACCATGACCGCAATAATGCCGATCAAAAACAGCATCAGCGAGCGCTTCGCATGGGGCTTGATGTTGAAAATCTGGCTACCACGCAGGCTGACTTCGCCTTTCGCCAGCCGCTCCTGATACACCGGATCGTCTTTCAGCTCGCAGCCAAGGAAGTTACACACCACCGCGGTGAGCATCACGGCAACCAGCGTGGTGGGAATACAAATCGCCAGCAGGGTCAGATAGCTGACGCCCAGCGGTTCGAGGATCCCGGCAAAGAACACCACGGCGGCGGAAATTGGCGAAGCGGTGATGGCGATCTGTGAGGCGATCACCGCGATGGATAACGGGCGGGACGGGCGGATGCCCTGTTCTTTCGCCACTTCGGTGATCACCGGCAGCGTGGAGAACGCCGTGTGCCCGGTACCCGCCAGAATGGTCATAAACCAGGTGACCAGCGGGGCTAAGAAAGTGATGTATTTAGGATGCCGACGCAGCATCTTCTCGGCGAGGCTGACCAGATAATCCATGCCGCCCGCAACCTGCATCGCGGCTATCGCGGCGATAACCGCCATAATGATTTCAATAACGTCAAAGGGGATTGCGCCGGGCTTGATCTGAAAACAGAGCGTCAGGACGAGCACGCCCAGCCCCCCGGCCAGACCAATGCCGATACCGCCCAATCTTGCCCCCAAATAAATCGCCAAAAGGACGATAACGAGTTCTGCACCAAACATAGTTGCCTGCCTTGTTTATTAACAAGTTGATATTAGATTGTTGTATTTTAGTAACTCTTAAAAAGCAAAAAGGCACGTCATCTGACGTGCCTTCGTGTGCCTGGCGAACAATTACTGCTCGCTTTCATCGGTGTAGCGTTTGGCCTTGTAGGCCGGATGCATCAGGTTTTGCGGCGAGAATATATCATCAAGCTCCGCCTCCGTCAGCAGACCGCGCTCCAGCACCACCTCGCGCACGCTCTTACCGGTCTCCGCACAGATCTTACCGACAATATCGCCGTTATGGTGGCCGATAAACGGATTGAGGTAAGTGACGATACCGATAGAGTTGTAGACATAGTTTTCGCAGACCGCGCGGTTAGCGGTAATGCCGTTAATGCATTTTTCCAGCAGGTTGTAGCAAGCGTTGGTCAGGATGTGGATGGATTCAAACATCGCCTGGCCAATGACCGGCTCCATGACGTTCAGCTGCAACTGACCGGCTTCAGAGGCCATGGTCACGGTGATGTCGTTGCCGATCACCTTGAAGCACACCTGGTTCACGACTTCCGGCACTACCGGGTTCACTTTGGCTGGCATAATAGAGGAGCCCGCCTGCAGTTCCGGCAGGTTGATTTCGTTCAGGCCCGCACGCGGCCCGGAGGAGAGCAGGCGCAGGTCGTTACAAATCTTCGACAGTTTCACTGCCAGACGTTTCAGCGAGCTGTGCACCATAACGTAGGCACCGCAGTCGGAGGTCGCTTCGATCAGGTCTTCTGCCGGAACCACAGGCAGGTTACTGACTTCCGCCAGCTTCTGCACCGCCAGTTGCTGATAGCCGTCCGGGGTGTTCAGGCGGGTACCGATGGCGGTTGCGCCGAGGTTCACTTCCAGCAGCAGTTCCGCGGTGCGCAGCAGGTTTTTGGTTTCTTCATTCAGCAGTACGCTGAAGGCATGGAATTCCTGGCCCAGCGTCATCGGCACCGCGTCCTGCAACTGGGTGCGGCCCATTTTCAGCACGTCCTGGAATTCAACGGCTTTATTCTGGAAGCCTTCTCCGAGCTGGTTGATCGCGTCGATCAGCTTTTCGATAGAGGCGTATACCGCAATACGGAAGCCGGTCGGGTAGGCGTCGTTGGTGGACTGGCATTTGTTAACATGATCGTTCGGGTTGAGGTACTGGTACTCACCTTTCTGGTGGCCCATCAGCTCAAGGCCGATGTTCGCCAGCACTTCGTTGGTGTTCATGTTAACGGAGGTGCCCGCGCCGCCCTGATAAACGTCAACCGGGAACTGATCCATACATTTGCCGTTATTCAGGACTTCATCACATGCGGCGATAATCACATTAGCTACGCTTTTCGGGATGGTCAGCAACTCCTTGTTGGCCATCGCTGCCGCTTTTTTGACCATCACCATACCGCGTACAAATTCAGGGATGTCACTGATTTTGCTGTTACTAATGTAGAAGTTTTCAATCGCTCTCAGAGTGTGGACGCCATAATAGGCATCCGCAGGTACTTCCCTTGTGCCCAACAAATCTTCTTCGATACGAATGTTGTTTAACATGTGAACCTTCTTTAATTAAAGCTACGAATGAATGCACCAAACACACAGTGGATCTGTGGTTATGTGTGATTACTGACCGACGATTATTTCCTTAATCGGCCACGTAACCGGGATCATATGCTGATCATAGCGAAATGCCGTAATCTGGATCACTTATTATCTTAGCTGATACGTTACTTTTATTGATTTGTGAAATACATCACCCGATCAATCATTGCCAAAAAATAGTCGTGCATTCCGATTGAATTCTGACGCGTCGTCTCCATTACAGGATCATGCGTGTCGCAACATTACACTGACCGTGGCGCGAAAGCCGCGGTTTACCACAGGAGAAGCCAGTGCGCTGGATACCGTTAATTGCAGTATTTTTATATGTTTACATTGAGATTACGATTTTTATTCAGGTCGCCCAGGTCTTAGGCGTCCTGCTAACGCTGGTGCTGGTGATCTTCAGTTCCGTGGTCGGGATGTCGCTGGTGCGCAACCAGGGCTTCAAGAATTTACTGCTGATGCAGCAGAAAATGGCGGCAGGTGAAAGTCCGGCAGCAGAAATGATCAAGAGCGTGTCGCTGATCATCGCCGGGCTGTTGCTGCTGCTACCGGGCTTCTTTACCGATTTCCTCGGCCTGTTACTGCTGTTGCCGCCGGTGCAGAAACTGCTGACCCTGCGCCTGATGCCGCACCTGCGCTTTTCACGTATGCCGGGCGGCGGTTTCAGCGCCGGTACACAGGGCGGGCAGACGTTTGATGGTGAGTATCAGCGTAAGGACGATCAGCGTGACCGTATCGAACATAAAGACGATAAATAAGTAAAAGCAATTGTAGGCCGGGCAAGCGCAGCACCGCCCGGCATTTCACTCCACGCGCCGTTTTGGTAAAAACAGCCACAACGTCGCCAGCATGATGATGGCGTACAGGCTTTTCCAGCCGACCATCGCCAGCAACAGTAAACAAAGCACCCCGCCAAGCGCCGCCAGCGCACGATAGCGCCCCGTCAGCAGCCGACAGCCCGCCAGCATACACAGCAAATAGATGATGATGAAAATGCCGTTGGCATAGACGATCAGCGCATCAAGATTGATATCCAGCAGATAGATACCCAGTGTGCTCAACATGCAGCAGCCAATCACCGCATTAAGCGCATTACGCGGGATCTGGTTTGCCGAGAGGCGGGCAAGATAGCCGTCCGGCAGATGCTGCGCCTGCGACCACACGAGCCGCGCAAAGCTCTGGATATAAATGTTCAGGCTGGCAAAGCAGGCGAGATAACCGATCACGCAGGCGATCCACAAGGCTTTCACGCCAAACAGTTGCACCACGATGTCCGGCAGCGAGGTGGCGGCGGCGCGATCGGCGCTGTAGGCGGTAAAATGCAGCACCAGTACGGTACAGGCCCAGTACACGGTTCCCGCCAGCAGCAGGCCAATCATCAGGGCGCGGGGAAAATCACGCTCCGGCTGTTTGAATTCCGACGCCAGGTGAGCAAAAGCCTCAAGCCCGACAAAGCACCAGAACATCACTGACAGGGCCGCGAACAGCTGCGGGGTATCAACGTCCACCAGCGCCGGGAAGGGGATGGCCGCCAGGGTGATATCGCCATAAATCCAGATCGCCGCAATCAGGGCGACGATCATTATCGCCACCAGCGTTTGCAGATTGGCGCTGGAGCGCGCGCCCCGTGAACCAATCCACCAGATGATGGCGAGCGTACCCAGCTCCGCCAGCAATAACTGGCTGTCGTGCCAGCCGAACAGCGACTGCCCGAAGCCGGTGGCGATGTGCAGCGCGGCGGGTAAACCCACCGGGATCACCGACAGAAAGAGCCAGCCGGTGACGCGAGCCAGTCGCGGGCCAAACGCCAGCCCGACAAAATGCGCCACGCCGCCGGCACTGGGGTAATGTCGTCCCAGCAGGGCAAAAACAATGGCGATGGGAAACACCAGCACGATCAGCGCAGGCCAGGCCCAGAGACTGTTATCGCCCGCCGCCAGTGCGGCCAGCGCGGGAACGGCAAATACGCCGGTGCCTAATAATGAGGTGGAGAGTAAGCCTACCCCTTGCGCTAATCCCAGTTCCTGTTTCAGTCCGCTCATTACCCTGTCCTGCCGCCATCAAAGAGCGAAGGATAGTAACATAAGCAAGGCTTATGAGCGTCGCCCGTCCCCCTCACCACTTCTGGCAGGGCGTTGTTTCCGTCAACTTTTTTTCGCCCTCAGTAAAATTTTTTTCTTTTTGCCCCTTGAAGGGATGATCATGCACCCCCATCTCTGACGTCACCAGCCGGAAACCACCGTTAGGCCGGCGTCATCCATAACCGATACTGACTTTCTCAAAGGAGAGCTATCAATGAGTATTCGTCCGTTGCATGACCGTGTCATCGTCAAGCGTAAAGAAGTTGAGTCCAAATCTGCGGGCGGCATCGTACTGACCGGCAGTGCAGCTGGTAAATCGACTCGTGGCGAAATCATCGCTGTCGGTAAAGGCCGCATCCTGGAAAACGGTAGCGTGCAACCGCTGGATGTTAAAGTTGGTGACATCGTCATTTTCAACGATGGCTACGGCGTGAAATCTGAAAAGATTGACGATCAAGAAGTGCTGATCATGTCCGAAAGCGACATTCTGGCAATTGTTGAAGCGTAACCCACGAACTGAACCTACGAATTTAAGGGAAAGAAGAAAATGGCAGCTAAAGACGTAAAATTCGGTAACGACGCTCGTGTGAAAATGCTGCGCGGCGTAAACGTACTGGCAGACGCAGTGAAAGTTACCCTTGGCCCGAAAGGCCGCAACGTTGTTCTGGATAAATCTTTCGGTGCACCGACCATTACTAAAGATGGTGTTTCTGTAGCACGTGAAATCGAACTGGAAGACAAGTTCGAAAACATGGGCGCGCAGATGGTGAAAGAAGTTGCCTCTAAAGCGAACGACGCAGCAGGCGACGGTACCACCACGGCAACCGTACTGGCACAGTCCATCATCACCGAAGGCCTGAAAGCTGTAGCGGCTGGCATGAACCCGATGGATCTGAAACGCGGCATCGACAAAGCGGTTATCGCTGCGGTTGAAGAACTGAAAGCCCTGTCTGTACCGTGCTCTGATTCCCGTGCTATTGCGCAGGTTGGCACCATCTCCGCTAACTCCGATGAAACCGTGGGTAAACTGATCGCGGAAGCCATGGAGAAAGTGGGTAAAGAAGGCGTTATCACCGTTGAAGAAGGCACCGGCCTGCAGGACGAGCTGGACGTGGTAGAAGGTATGCAGTTCGACCGTGGCTACCTGTCTCCGTACTTCATCAACAAGCCGGAAACTGGCTCCATCGAACTGGAAAGCCCGTTCATCCTGCTGGCTGATAAAAAAATCTCCAATATCCGCGAAATGCTGCCAGTACTGGAAGCCGTTGCGAAAGCCGGTAAACCACTGCTGATCATCGCTGAAGATGTGGAAGGCGAAGCGCTGGCGACCCTGGTGGTTAACACCATGCGCGGCATCGTTAAAGTTGCTGCGGTTAAAGCACCGGGCTTCGGCGACCGTCGTAAAGCTATGCTGCAGGATATCGCTATCCTGACCGGCGGTACCGTGATCTCTGAAGAGATCGGTATGGAGCTGGAAAAAGCAACCCTGGAAGATCTGGGTCAGGCTAAACGTGTTGTGATCAACAAAGACACCACCACCATCATCGATGGCGTAGGTGAAGAAGCGAGCATTCAGGGCCGTGTTTCTCAGATCCGTCAGCAGATCGAAGAAGCGACCTCTGACTACGATCGTGAAAAACTGCAAGAGCGCGTAGCGAAACTGGCTGGCGGTGTTGCGGTTATCAAAGTCGGTGCAGCTACCGAAGTTGAAATGAAAGAGAAGAAAGCTCGCGTTGAAGATGCTCTGCACGCAACCCGTGCTGCAGTTGAAGAAGGTGTGGTTGCAGGCGGCGGCGTTGCGCTGATCCGTGTTGCTTCTAAACTGGGCGAACTGCGTGGCCAGAACGAAGATCAGAACGTCGGTATCAAAGTTGCGCTGCGCGCAATGGAAGCACCGCTGCGTCAGATCGTGCTGAACTGCGGTGAAGAGCCGTCAGTGGTAGCTAACACCGTTAAAGGTGGCGACGGTAACTACGGTTACAACGCAGCGACCGAAGAATACGGCAACATGATCGATATGGGTATCCTGGATCCGACTAAAGTGACCCGTTCTGCTCTGCAGTACGCGGCCTCTGTAGCGGGTCTGATGATCACCACCGAGTGCATGGTGACCGACCTGCCGAAAACCGATGGCCCTGACTTAGGTGCTGCTGGTGGTATGGGCGGCATGGGTGGTATGGGCGGCATGATGTAATCATGTTGTTCTGCACTTCGCAGAAATAAGAAAACCCCCGGGCAG
>Ga0209795_10000983_pt1 | contig 18957 bp, 18 predicted proteins | sample AgamicOrMarz_FD_187166 | JGI IMG/M metagenome (GOLD analysis project Ga0209795, IMG submission 187166) | Agave microbial communities from Guanajuato, Mexico - Or.Ma.rz (SPAdes) (version 2) | ecosystem: Host-associated > Plants > Phyllosphere > Phylloplane/Leaf | place: Guanajuato, Mexico...
TCTGATGAAGTCGTCGAGGCCGTCCGGCAACAGCGCCGGCATTACGTTGAAGCCGTCCGCACCATAGTTGACGAAGCGTTCCTCGAGCGCATCGGCGATATGCTTCGGGGTACCAATGAGTTGCCAATGCCCGCGTGCACCCGATGAAGCCCGGTTCCAGCAATAGCAGCAAGTCTCGTCGGCTCATGGTGTTCCGTGACGGCAAGTGGATAAAAACGAGGCGCGACCGCGCTAGAACACGCGACCTTCGGTGAGATGCGTTGTCACGCCGTTCAATTCGTAGTCGCCGATCACTCGCGCTTTGTGAAGCAGCGGATTGTGACTGAATATGGTGCGTAGATTGCGCCAGTGGCGATCGAAGTTGTGCGAGCGCGCAGTCGCCGACGCACCACCGATTTCGAACAGTCGCTCGGCCGTATGCAGCGCGAGTTTGCTGACGACGAGCTGGGTCTTCGCGGTTGCAAGCGCGCCTTCCAGCACCAGTTCTTCGGCGTTCGCCGCGCCGTTGCGGATCGCATTCGCCGAGCGGTCGAGCGTGCGCGCATTCTGCTGCACGAGCGCGTCGATCGAGTGGCTGTGCGCCGCAATGTCGCCCACCACCTGCTGCACGAAGCCATCTTCGCGTGAAGACGGAGCGGGACTGTGAAGCACCGGACGGCCATGCTGCACGACGTAGCGCCGCGCGTCGGCGAGAATATTGCGCACAATTCCCGCAGCGACGGCAACGAGATGCAACTGGCGCAACGCACCACCGTGCCGACCTGGGAGAGTCCCGTAACCACGTGCGGAGATCTCGTGCGCAAAGACCTGCACATTGTCGAGCAGAAGACTGCCGCTCGCCGTCATGCGCTGTCCCATGCCATCCCAATCGTCGACGACCTGAAGGCCTTCACGCGATACCGGCACAATGAACGATACGTTTTCGCCGTTCTCGTCCTGCACGTTGATCCGCGCATAGTCCGCGAACGCCGTGCCGGTCGAGTAATACTTCTTGCCGGTCACGCGGAAATGCTCGCCGTCGCGCACGAGCTTCGTGACAATTTCGCCGGGCCGCGATGTGCCCAGTTCCGTCGATGCGCCGCCGAAAATCGCGCCTTGCCTTACCCGTTCGATCTGCGTGTCGTTGAACGACGAACGCGGCGACAGCAACAGTTGCTCAGTCTGATCGTAGTGAATCCGTAGAGCGTGCGCGACGTTCGACTCGTGGGCTGCCAAAGTACTCACGACATGAAAGAGATCTTCGAGCGATCCGCCAAGGCCGCCCCACTCGACTGGAAATCGCAGCACACCCAGCCCCGATGCACGAAATAGCGCGAAGCGGTCCAGCGGCAATTCGCGCCGCAGTTCGCGCCCGGCCGCATCTTCTCCGATTGCCTGCGCGAGCGCGGGCAATGCTGCAAGCGCACTTTCGAGTTTCGAGCGTTTAATGGTGTCCTGAGACGCCTGCATAGACTGGTTTCCTTTTGCTACCGCACACATCTTGAGATGGCCACGGCGGAAGGCCGCGCCACCATCGTTGACGAATTCACGCCGTATACGTGGGTTCGACGCAGCAGTATAGGTGCGCAGCTTTCGAGACAGAACCAGCGAATGAAGCTATGAATATGCGCGATTCCGAAATGCGAATCGCCGATAAGGATTGGTGAATTTGTTATTGGAGTGCCAGGCATCGAGTTCGTATTCGATGCCGGTCAGCGAGCGAGGCGCTCGGCTCCTTCATGTAGCCGCACCACTGCCGATTGCGAGTAGCGCGGCTTACCCGCGTCGCGGATGGTCAAGAAAGAAGCGAAGCATTTCGGCACTTGCGTCCGGCCCGGCAGGGTCCGTGTAACTGCCTCCTGCGTTCCCGCCTGCCCACGCGTGCCCGGCGCCATGAATGGTCCAGAGTTCTGCGTCGATGCTATCGGCGGAATGCAGTCGGCAGACAGTGCAGGCGCGCCGGCCCTGGTAGATCCGGTGCCCTTCGCTAGGGTCGTCAGGCCGCGCAGCGAAGCCGTGCAGAAGCCGGGTGGCATTCGCGATGTTGACTGTGGCATCGGCGTCGCCGTGAAAGACGATGATGGGCCGTTTCGGTGACAAGCGCTCATTTTCTGGCGTGTGCCGTGCCCCACGCGGACGTTTGCCCCCTTTCATCGCCGCCAGCGCCGAGGGCAGATCGTGCGCGCACCCTGCCGGAAGACCGGAATGAACGCCGGCCGCGGCGTACAGTTCGGGGTATTCGGCGATCATGATCGCCGCCATTGCGCCCCCCGCAGACATGCCCGCGACATACACGCGCGTGGGATCGACGCTGTGAGTGGAGATGATTTCGCGCGTGATGCCTGCAATCAACGACGGCTCCCCGCGATCGCGCTGCTGATCGTCCGGTTTGAACCAGTTCCAGCACTTTGACGGATTCGCCTGCGGCGGTTGCACCGGATAAGCAACGAGAAACCGATGCCGATCGGCAAGCGCATTCATTTGTGTGCCTGCTGCGAAGTCGTCGGCGTCCTGCGTGCATCCGTGCAGCATCACCAGTAATGGCAACGGTTCGCCCACGGCCCCCGCTGGCACATACAGCCGATACTGACGGCGACCGGCGGCGTTCGCATACGCATGCGTGCCGAAATATCCGCGGTCTTCCACGTCAATGCAGTCTTCTCGTGCGCCACGCGCGGCAGTCTCACTTACGTTTGCGGGAGCGAAATCCGCCGACACTGGGCCGTTTTCTCGTCGTGCCGAGTCATTCGGTGTGCCGATGTCGCCTCGCAGCGCGCGTTGTATCGCTTCTGTCGCTTCTGCGACGCCGCGTGTACGCAGCAAGGTCATCGCATCGTGCATCGAGTTCAAAAAGCCTTCATTGAGTTTCATTGATTTCCCACTTTCTGATGTTGGCTTCGGCCTCAGGCGGCTAGAGAATTCTGCCGGCGAGCGCCGCCTTGACGGCAGGCGAAGCGTGAAAGGCACCCAGCACGACGACGCTTTCGATAGTCGCCAGCGCGAGTTCCGGGGAAACGTCGGCAGCAATACTGGCCAATCCAAGGACCTGAATGTTCAGACGCTCGTGCGCGGCCTGGAGCGCCTCCAGATCTTGTCTGGAAAAACGCTGCAGCCCGAGCACCAGCGAACGACGCGCAACCGTTTCCCGCACGACCCCCGCATGCAGCGCGAGCTGGTTGCGGATTGCCGTTCGGATCAGGTCCGTCCGGTTCGAATAAAAGCCTTCCTCGACGAGCAGATCGATCTGCCCGAGGTCGACGGGGCCGAGGTTGATCGTGATTTTTTCCGACTCGCCGCCTGCCGGGCGCGGCGTTACGACAGCAGACTGTTTTTTCATTTTTCCATCCGTGCACCATCCAATGGGATGGTTATACGCGGGTTTGCCGGAGGGCGCAACGCATAAAAAGCGGGCCAGAGGCGATGGGCGGGACGTCGTTGTGCACCGGAGGGCGAAGGGTTTGCCGGGGGAAATAACAGCAGCCGTTACGGCGGCATGGCTACCGCGTGAGCGTGAGGTGTGGCCCGCCGCCTGCAGCCGGCGAGCACGCGAGATGGCTCTGGCCCGAGCACCAGAAAGTCGAAGCCGCCCCTCGGATTCGGACGGCACGCGTCATTGCGGCAGACCGTAGGGGCGTCGGCCCGTCGGCTCTGCGGTCCGCCGTTGCACGCCTATTCCTGGTGACAATGCACCTTGAAGTGTCTCAGCATGGCGGGCCCGAACGCATTGCTGATGGCCACATCGGCCGCATCACGACCATATGCCATCAGAATGCGCCCAATGCGCGGTGCGTTGTTGCGAGGGTCGAACGTTTGCCAGCTACCTCCCACGTAGGCCTGAAACCAGCCCGCGAAATCCATCGGCGCCTCTACCGGCGGCAGGCCAATGTCGCTGATATAGCCGGTGCAGTAGCGCGCCGGAATATTCATCGCACGGCATAGCGTGACGCCGAGATGCGCAAAGTCCCGGCAGACGCCTGTGCGTTCGCGGTACACATCGACTGCGGTTTTGGTCGCTCGCGCGTGTCCGTAGTCAAACCGGATATGCCGGTGCACGAAATCGCAGATTGCGAGAACCGTCTCGCGGCCCGGCGGACACTGCCCAAAGATTTTCCACGCAACATCGACCAGCAGATCGGTTTCGCAGTAGCGGCTGCCCAGCAGGAAAACCAGCGTCTCGTCGGGCAACTGTTCAACCGGATCGCGCCGACCGTCGATAGGCCGCGTTTCCATCGACTCCGGCACGTTCAGCAGCGCCGTCGTGCTCAATCCAATCCGGCCGGCGGGCGCGACGATCCGGCTGCACAGGTTGCCGTAGCCATCGCGATACTGCCTGATCGGCACCGGCGGATCGGTAACAAGCACGTCCGCCACAAGAATATCCTTCGCATGCGAAGAATGCGTGTTCAACATCAGCATCATCGGCGTCGGTCCTGGACACTCGAACGACAGCTCATATCCGACGCGAAGCTTCATCGGAGCTCCTGGTTTGACTGATCGTTGGGAGGTGCTGCGGCAGGCATTCCAAAGTGGTGGGGATGTCTGCAACGAACATCATCCCACGATGCGGGGCGCTTCGCCCTGCATCAAAAACAATCGCATGCCGGTGTTGCCGGCTGGGCAGCATTTCATGAAGAATCGCCACCTATCGCCACCTCGCCGCGGCTAATCGGATGTTTGCCTGCCGGGATGGCCCCGGCAGTCGGTCTTTGCCAGACGCCGGACGATCACACCATATCGCGTTCGGGGGCGTCCCGCGTCTGACCGGGTGATTCTCCGACCACCCGATTCCTTCCCGCTCGCTTCGCTGCATAGAGCAGCTGATCGGCGCGCGCCAGCAGCGCCCTCAAGTCCTCACCAGGCCGATACCGCGCGATGCCAGCACTGGTCGTGACGCGAAGCGTAGCCTCGATCTCATCGAAGCGCGAAGACTCCAGCACAGTGCGTAAGCGCTCGGCGATCTCATACGCGAATTTGTCGTCAGCACCGGGCAGCAGAAGCACGAACTCCTCGCCGCCGATGCGCGCCACCACGTCTTTCTCGCGCACCGCGGCGCGCAGGATTGCGGCGAACTGGCGCAGCACCGCATCGCCGGCCGCATGCCCGTAACGGTCATTGATGGACTTGAAGTTGTCGATGTCGAAAGCGATCAGTGTGAGCGGATAGCTTCGCCGGTCCGCGACGCGCCGGCCCGCCAGGCGTTCAAACGCGCGTCGGTTCAACGTTTCGGTGAGCGAATCGAGATCGCGTTCGAGAGTCAGCCGGTCGATTACGTCCGACATCGCGGCGGCCAGCAGCACGAGCCCCAAGACAGCGCCCATCAGGGCGAGCGACAACTGTAGCAAGACCCAGAAAATGGTTCGCGCGAATGGCGCAGTGCTATGCGGCAAGGGTTGGATCGTGGTGAGCGACGTTCTGATGAAAAAGCTGACGCCGAAGATCAGCAGCACCCAGAGGAGAACGTGGTTGATGATGCGGCCATTGCAGTGTTTCCTGAAACGGATCGCGGTAAACAACATCAACAGCCCGGCGCTGAAATTCAGAATGTAGATACGCACCAGCAGGTTCGGCGTCACGAAGGAGAAGTAATGCATGCCGGCCAGCACCAGCACGAACATCGACGCATGCGTCACCAGTCGCAGGTGAAGCCCGGCCCTGCGCATCACACCTTCCGCCAACAGTTGAATGCTCAACGCATAAAACGTTGCCGATACAAGGGCGTTCAATCGCCATTCATCAGGCAGGTGGCAGATCTGCACGGCGGAGCCGAGTGCGAAAGCAACAAACGAAGCGGCAAGAAGGCGCAGATAACGCAGTCGTCGATCATAGAACCATGCACACCCAAAACCGAATGCAAAGACGGCGGTGATGCCTGGAATGATCAATTGAATAAGTTGATTGGGCGTTATCTGAACGGACATTTAGCTCGTTCTCCGGTGCCGGCTACGACACCGACGTGCCTACGAGTTCGCGTTGCGAGGTCCCGTTCTAAAGGCGCTGCAACCGTCGGGAGAACGTGCAGATGCGAAGACAGCCGTTGGTCTTCCGGTTGACTTCTGCGTGCCCCTCCGGCAAACGACATGGCTGGCCATTCACCGGGCTCGACTTGCCGCATGCGGCTATCGACCGGTCACTTCTAGCGATACGTCCACGATTTCCGGCTCGTAGACGCTTGCAAGCGCAGTCCGGGGAATCCATCGAAGCTTATGTGATCGCCGCCCGGCAGCCTGGCCGCGGCGCGTGCATCGAAGTGCGTTCTTCCTCCGGCGTAGGACTCGCAGCTCCGCCCTATTCGTTCTCGTCGAAGTAGTGAAGTGGCCTTTGCCTGGCGGGCCTCTGCCGACCGACCTACGCCAAAGCCTACGCCGGAGTACATCGCAGCTGTTTGACACGCTCGTGTCGCTTTTTTGCTACAAACAAAACGAAAGTGCCCGAATCGCAGTTGCTCGACCAGAAAGCAGTCGCTGCGTAGCGCGCGTTGCACACGCTCCCATTCGATTGTCAATTCCATGGGGGGACCAGACGGCACAGATTTTCCGCCGGTTCACGCGAGGTCGATACCGTCACCGATACCGGAAATTCCAGACGGCAATTGTCAGCTTTGAGAGCGCTGGATCGGAGGATCGAGGTGTGCCTGGTTGAACGATCGCGAACGCGAAGCATGCAAGGACCACCCATGTGGAAACACCGTCACCGATACCGTCACGCACCTTGCAGTACGGTCCGGCAGAGCCTGCGGAAGCTATGCGACGCCTCGATCCCCGAAAGCTTCCCTCCAACAAAGCGGGCGCTTTCGAAGCACCGCAGACGCCGCAATTGAAAAGTCATTGCGGCAAGTTCTTGCGCCGACATGCTAAATATTCGTGAGGTCCAGGCTGTACCTCGCCAGCGTCAATCTCATAGAGGTCGGCTGCAATTTCGACGTCAACATTTGGGCGGCCCCATGTCAGCCTCAGCACCACCAGCCGTCAGGAACGCTTACATTTTCCAGGTTTGTCTTGCATCGGTGCGTTTGCGTATCGTCCCGGTCCGAGCCGCGACGATGTCTACTGCTACGATGCCAGAATGCGAATGGCTCACGAAGCGGGCCGCTCGCCTTTGGAAATCTGCCGCTTTCCAGCGCCCGTGTTCTCCGGCGGCAGAAGGTTAGAAACCGGACGAGCGTCAGCCCACTCCCGGACCTCGTGTGCGAGCCATCCGACTCTGCGGCCCGATAGTAGCCGCGGTTCAGGGAAGCTTTTCTCGCGAACCAGCTTCTGTACAGTCGCCGGCGACAAGGAAAGCGCCTCGGCCACTTCTTTCAGAGACAAACAGATTTTCATCGTCGTTTCCACCTTCTGTCTGTTGTCCTTAACTCCCTATCCGCACGACACTGCCCTCAGTAAAGCGTTTTTCTGACTCTAATGGGTGGGATCGAGTTGGGCAAATCTCCTGGAGAGAACAGAATTGCGTTTATCGGCGCGTCGATTGCGCAACGGCTTTCTCACGGGTTCCCCCGGCGTCTTATGCAAAGTCAGACCGAGCTGAAACTCACCAGCGGCATAATTCCTGACGTTGATTTTTCTTATTTATCGTTCCGTAAAGCGTATGTAGCAAGCAGGCTCTCGGGTCCTGAATCAAGTCACGCTTCTCATCCACCTCGCTCTCTTGGGGCGCACTGCTGCGCAGCCGCGTCTTACCGCCACTGCTGTTAACCGGGCGCAAGTCCGGTCCAGCTTGCCGCCCACCGCCCGTTTCTGAAGTCGTGCCCAGCACACCGATACCGGTGAGCAACGCGCCGGCCGTGGTTAGGCCGGTACCCCTCGGAGAGCAGGCCCCCTTTCTGAATTCGAAGCTCGCACATCGCAGACTTATCGGTTTGCCAGCGCGGCGCGCTGCAGGAACATGCGCCGACAGACGCTACCAGCCTATGAGCGCCCGCTGGAAATGTGGTTGACCAAGTGCGGGTTGATGCTAAAATTGATGCATCAACGCATCAAAACCGGAGCAATGCTATGCGAACCACCGTTACAATCGACGACGCGCTCTATCAGGAAGCTTTGGAACTTGCCGACCCGGGGACGGACAAGGCCGACCTGTTCCGGTCGGCGATGCAGACTTTCGTCCGCGTCCAGGCTGCTAAACGCCTTGCCGCGCTCGGCGGAACCGTCCCTGAAATGTCGGACATCCCACGGCGCCGCCCCAAGGCTGACAGAGAGTGAACAACGTACTGATCGACACGTCTGTGTGGGTAGACCATTTCCGCCGACGCAGCGAAACTCTCGTTCATCTGATCACCACCGATCAGGCGCTTACCCACCCGCTCGTGCTCGTTGAACTCGCCTGCGGTACCCCGCCAGCGCCGCGGGCCCGCTCGCTTCACGACATCGGCCTGCTGCGGCATGTCCAGCAGGCGACATGGAGCGAGGTCATGCAGTTCATCGAAAGAGAGCAACTGTATGGTCAGGGTTGTGGCGGCGTCGACCTGACGCTGCTGGCCTCGACCTTGATGACCCCGGGCGCCCAGATTTGGACACTGGACAAGCGGCTCGCCACGCTCGCTCGCCGGCTCGGCGTTGGCTACCGGAGGAAGGCGCATTGAATGTTCGTCCGTCAACGACTTTGCTCACGCGCTTACTGCCACGCCGGGCGTGCTCTAGCGCAAAAGTTGACTGCTCCATAGTGGGGTCTCGTGTGCGTTTCACGAATGCAGGTCGAACTCTTCTTTGGGCAAGCTTAGCAATGCATCCGGGCAACACGTCGCACAGCCAGAACTTCAGGCAGAACTTCCCCCGCCATTCAGAACTCCGTCTCTGTAACCACGCGCAGCCGGCGGCTTGATGGCCAATCGTCACCCCAACTGCTGATAGAATCAATCGCACGGAAAACATGCGTCGGAGCACGGCTGATCATGGAGTACTGAGTCAGTTACAAGCATAGTCTGGCAAGCGCCCCCGTCGACTTTATTGCGCGCGTCGCCTCTCAAGTAGTCGACGACATTCCCGGGAATATTCCGCGTGCCCTGCTCCCCGAATTCATCGCAGATCTGATCCTGAAACGATCATCGCGGATCGGCAGGACCCGTGACCTGAGGATACTGTAGCCCTACCCGACCAGACGCAATGCTAGTCGGCCTGTTCACACCACACTGCTGTTTTCGGGGCGTTGCAGCGTTGACGCGGTTATCGTGCTGCACAGTATGATAGAGCGAGTCGTCCACGCTCAGCTTCGCCTGAAGTTTCCGCAAATATTGCTTTGGCGCTGGACGGAGCCCTGCCTGCATCGTATTTTCGGTAGCCGCGTGGCGGAAAGCCGGACATGGCGTCGACAGACAGAAGCCGTTTGCGGGCGTAACCGAATGCCCGGCTCATCCACGGGGCGCCTTGTCGCCTGTCGTTCGGCCTTTGCCAGCGCTCGCTGGTCAGGCGCCGTGCAGCTGCTACATGCCGTTCTGCTGTCATTGGCGATGCGTTACAGATGAATGTCGGTCCGGGAAGTATGAACGAGTCTTGACGACCCACTCCGGCCAGACAACTTGCTCCAGACCGGTCAGTCAGCCAATTTCAACTTTGCGGGCTGGAATGCAAGTAGGCGGCCGATGGCGACCTCACCTGATCGGCCAGAAGCGGACGGTCGACGTGTGCGGCCGGATCGTCGACAATCACGTTTCACCATTAGAAACTAGGCGTCGCAAAACATATGGATCATTGACAATCGCCGTAGCTATTGACGCGCACACATCTTTCGTTCTGGATCGCAACAATGAAAGAACTTTGGCAACTGCCTGTGGCAGCCTCTGCTTTGCTGCATAGCCCCGAATTCGTGATCCTGCGCCGCCGTGAATGCGCGTTGAGGCTATTGTTCGAGGGCGGTGACGGAAGCACTAAGGCGATTGCGCTGCAGTTCACCGGGGTTGAATCCTACAAGTGCACTTTTGTGAGCTCGTGTACCGCCGTCATGTTCAATCTCGCGTACGGAAAACTCGTCTCTCTCAAGAGTACCTGGCTCGATGAGGTCCGAAGCGCGGGAAAGAAAGATGAAGCAGCCATCGAGGTGTTGCAGCATTTGATGATCACCTTTGATGATGGGCCGTGCTACGAGGTCATTTGCCGTTCCTAGAGCGTCTGCGAGTGACCGTTGTTGAGAATGTCCAGTGTCTCCGATGGGTCGGTTAGAGCCAACCGCATCAGGCAGCGGTCGGCCATGAACGGTCGTTCGACATCTTCACAAGAATCGTCAACAATCGGCCACGACGGAAGAATGCCACTCGACCTCGCCGTTAAAACTACAGCTACGATCAACCAATACTGAAGTTCGCAAGCGCCATGGCGAAGCCTATATTGACGGTACTACTGAAGGGTCCATTTTCGGACGTTTTTCGCTTTGTCGAGGCGTTGCTCCAGCCTCGTGGATTTGTGCTTGCCAATCCAGAAAGTGGGCGAGTAACGCACTGGAGCGATGATGGCGAGCAGATCGCGATACCCCGCGACAGGATCATTAATGAAGCGTCTACCGCGACGGTGAGGAACGTTCAGTTTTGGAGCGCCAGCAGCGAAGACCTATTTGTGTCTTGGGTCGATGCGTCACCGGGGTGGTGGTTTTCCTTTCACCTGGACGGCGTCACCCCGGAGTTGAAAGTTGCGTTGACGACTGCACTCTCGAATTCAGTCCTGATCGATTTAAAGCTGCAGTACGAAGACGAGTGCGCCTTTAGGATCGATTTCGACTAACTTTTCAATCGAGAATCTGACCGGAATAATGCGTGAGTAGGTCGGCGATGTGCGCCCCGCAACGACCGCTTTCTGGCGAAGCGGAAGGCTGTTCAAGGGTCGAAGCATGCCTCTCGCATGAAGGCCCGTACCTGAGGCGATTGTCCGCCGTTGGCATGGGGCTCTGTGCGGCCAACATGCGCCGCTCATCGGAAGCGAGGCCCAGCCATTCGAACGTCATCGGCTTATCCGAAAGCGGTCGCCGAATCGATATCTCAAGTTGCAGTCGCCGACTGCCGTTAAGCCAGATTGCGAGCAGATTTGTTAACTTTTGATGCCAAATGCGTAAGGAGAGTCCAGCGAATGACGTCTTGGGCGGAACTCTGAGCATCGTTGCGGCCAATCACGAACCTCGTCAATCCATTCCATGTTCAAACGCATTCTGTCAGCCCTGAGCGGCGAAAAGCGCGATGCCATCGTCACTGCCTCCTCCGTCCCCACGGAAGCGGCGAATCCGCAAACGGCCAAGGGCGAATTAATCACCGTCTACGACGCCTATGGCCGAGAGATGAAGATCCCGCGCGGCGAGTGGCGCGATAAGGTTTTCTTGCCCAACCTGCGACAGAAGTGGAACAACGCAGCGGAACTTTACAGCCAGATTATTTCTGGCCTTAACGATGGCTTTGCAGCCGACCTGATGGCCGCCGCCGCCCGTCTTGTCGAGATTGATGACATCCCCGAGCGCAGCCACACGATTCAGGGCATCGTGCAAATGAAAAACGGCCAGCTAAATGCCGCCGAGGCGACGCTTCGTGCCGGTATGGCGGAAGCCGGAGAGACCGGAACCCTGCTGACCAATCTGGCCAAAGTATTTGCCGAGCGTGGTGACGAGACCCGCGCACATGTAACTCTCTGGCGGGCGGTACAGGCCGACCCGAACCAAGATAACGGACTGCTCTGGTGGGTGGCCATTCAGCGGGAGCGTGGAGGCGAGGAGGCCTATTTACAGGCGCTACGCACTGTGGCGGCCCTGCCCGGCAGTTGGCGCGCGCAGTTGTGGTTGGCGCGCCACCATCTGGAACACAAAGACGTCGAGGCGGCACGTGCTCTCTATACAGAAGTGCTGGAAGGGGGCAAGTTCGACGGCAGTTCACTAATGATGATATCTGGCGACTTGGGCAACAATGGCCAAGTTCCGCTGATTCTCGGGCTTGTTGGTCCGGCCTATGATGAGCGCAAGCACGACCCCATGACTGGCCTCAACCTGCTGCGCGCCTGCCAACAACTCGGCAAGGTCGATGAAGGCGAAGCGCTGCTCGCTCGTATGTACCCCCTGGGCATCGCACCAATCAAGCACCACCTTGACCAGTTCGCGCAAACATTTCAGGAAATGCGCAAAGAAGCAGTACAAAGCACACCGATAGATCCAGACGGCCTGAAGATCAGTACTCTGGCGCTAAGCCAGCCGATTTGGCACTATGGCCTGCGCGATGCCAACTGGCTGTTCACACAAAAGCCGGAAGACGCCGAAGAAGTCGGCTTCTTTGCGCTCTCGAAAATCATGGACGGCTCGGAACGAGCCGAATCACAACGCGAAGATGATCTGGGGCGTCTTACGCGCGCCATCCCTCTGTATTTGGCTGAAGCTACCCACTACTGGAGCGACTACGCGGCTAACTGCTACATCCAGATCGTCGAGGGTGCCGGTCCGGTCGTAACGGGAGGCGAAACCGACGGCAACGCACTCTTCGAGACCGTGCCATCGAGGATGAAGTTCTTCATAACCGGAGAGATCGGCACTTCGGGGCAAGGCGCTCAGGTCCAATGGCAGGTGTCTCTGACGCTCTGGGACTGCACGACTCGCACAAAGCAATCAAGCGAAAGCGGAAAAGCAGCGCGTGCGGAGATCGGGGCGTTGGTGGCCAGTATTGAGAAGAGCTTGCTTGAACGCATCGGTCGGAAGCGAGAACTGCCACTGGACGCGTTCTACCAGCGGCCCACGACGGATGTCATGCCTGCGTATCTGGGAGAGTTGGGCCAAGCCTTCACGTTGACGCTGCTTGCTAACGAGCGCATGCCAAAATCTGCGATTTGGGGTGAGCGTGCGATGCTTGACTGGCCCCTCACTATGGCCCTGCATTGGCCTTCGGCAGAGGTCGCGAAGCTAATGTACATCTCCGGCTTGAGCAAGGCACGGGACTACCAGTCGGACATACTCGCGGAATACAAAGAGCGCAGCCTGCAACTGCTACGCGAAGCGGGGCAAGCAAACAGCCTAGTTGTCCAATTGGCACCGCTGGTGTGGAAAATGTTCGGCATGGAGGACGAGTTTCAGGCCCATATGCGGAATTTGCCGCCCGACACAAACCCAGCGTACAAGACATGGCTGAACAGGGTTGGAGAGTAGCTTGCGCGTCGGGTATCAGCTCTGATCCGGCTCGGGCGGCCGGTTGACCTCCGAAACCGGCCACCCGATTTTCTGCAATCGACCGGCAGCTCAGGGTCGGAAGTACGCGCTGGCGACTGTCCGCTCCTAGGCCGCGAGATTCCACTGGCCGCTTTCCGGCGATGAAACTGAAGAGCGGGCTGGACGCTGCCCGAGCCGATGCGGACCTTCGCGATTCTCGATAGCGGCCATTGGAATCTGCCATTCCACGTCGCACTTGGGAAAGTGGATTCGGTCGCTGCGACGGCGGGCAAATGCCAGGAATTACAGAACGCTGGCCTGTCTGTCGATATTCACATAATTCACATAAATCTAACGTTGTTCATTGGATCTGGACATTTGTCGCGACCTTTAACGGCCCCGTCGATAGCAACGGTGAGAGCACTCAGTCGTGAGCGTCAGGAGGCGACCGCGAGCGTAGAGGGCAGCCGTCCACCAAAGAGACAGGCCGACTCGGTTGCGCTGGAAGAGGAAAACGCCCGCAGCCAAGGCTTAGGGCGTTTTATGTCATCTACCGTTTTGCCCGGTCAAAGGCAATACATCGAAGCGGCGAGAAGAAGGTTGTTGACCTTCAGCAGGAAGTTTTAACTGTTCTCCGACATTCACAGCGTAGCGTTGTCGAGCTCCGGAATGCCACTTTGGCGGTCGGCGTAGGCGGCCTTGACGCTCGGGCGTTGTTGCCAACGCTTCCAGTAGGCATCAAGAAATTCGAAACGCTCGTCGAGCGGAGTGGCGTTCACCGGGAACTTCGAGAACGCTATTGCGGTTGCCAGCGTGATGTCTGCGAAGGTCGGTTCCTGGCCGCCGAGCAACCATGCGCGGCCGTCTGACAGATGCTTGTTGACCAGCGCGGCGTGGGCCAATGCTTCCTTGCGGCAATGCTCGCCCCATGCCTCATTCTTCGTTAGTTCGAGCTTGAAGCCGAGCCCACTGTGCAACACATGGAAGGCGGTGACAATTCGGTACAGGATGTGTACCCAAATGCGGTTGTCCCACATGTTGTCCAAGCCTTGCTCTAGCGGGGTCTCGCCCATGATTTTTCGACCCGGATAGCTCTGGTCGAGGTATCGAACGACGGCGGCTGTTTCTGAAATAAAGCCACCATCAGCAAGCTGAAGCGTCGGCGTTTCGCCCCACGGATTCATTTTCAGGTGACGCCAGCCACGCTGTTCGCCGACCGGCGTCATGTCGTAGATGGTCTCGTCAAACTGCGCGGCAATGCCCTTTTCGTACATGAACAGCCGCAGGCGTTGCGGGTTGGGGAAGGCCGAAGGCGAAGTGAAGAGTTGAAGTTTCGAAGACATGGTGCGGCTCCTAAAGATTCGAAAAGAGTCTTTGCTGCCGCAGTTATCTACCTGCCACATGGTAGTCTCGCAGCGATCAAAAAAACCAACTGACGTTGGTGTGGCCCTTCAACCAAGTAAATCTACCTGTCACTTGGTAGGTTGCAATTTATCGGATAGAATTCGACCTGTCAACACTATTTTTACTGAGGGGTCTTGTTGTGAAAAGTGACGGTGGCTCGAATTCAAGAGAGCAAATCCTCGCTGCCGCGACCAGGGTCGCCGGTGCCCACGGCTACGGCGGCCTGAATTTTCGTGACATCGCGGCAGAAGTCGGCATCAAAGCTGCCAGCGTCTATCATCACTTTCCCTCCAAGGCCGACCTGGGAGCCGAGGTGGCGAAACGCTATTGGGAGCAGTTCTCCGCGATGCTTGCCGCCAGATTGGCCGCGTCGGGCGACCCGATCGTGTGTTTGCGCGAATACCCTGATACCTTCCGGTCGGCGCTTCAGAATGACAATCGCATGTGCTTGTGCAGTTTCATGGCTGCCGAGTACGACGACCTGCCAGACACAGTGAAGAAGGAAGTTCAGACGTTCGCCGATGTCAACATCAGTTGGCTGGCGAAAGTGCTTATCGCAGCCGGCGGGGTGGCAAAAGAAGAGAGTGAAGAACGGGCTCGCGCCATCTATGCGGCTATTGCTGGCGCTCAGCTCATGGCGAGAAGCCGTTCTGACATCACGATTTATGATTCGGTAGTCCGGAACTACCGTCAGGCCGGCCTTCTCCCGAGTTAGGGAAGCCGGCGCCGTCCAGACAGGCGCGAGCTTTCAGAGTGCACCTACGGAGGAGCACGCGCGAGTAGCGAACGGCGCCAATGCGTCGGCATCCGTTACTTCGGTGCCGAATGCAAGTAGGTCGTTCAGACAGATATTGCATTGCTAACAATCTATGCGGCTCCGTCGGACGTCTCAAAATGGCCGGACGGAGCCGGATAGCGACTGGCTCCGGCCTAATACGGCTCCCGGACAATTCTCCAAGCGGTCGACCTCCCGTTTCTGGCCGCCCGTCAGGCTGACCAGCAGTACAGCGGAGAGCCGTATACGCCGTGTGCGCCAAGGTTCTCGCCTGTTCCCCAAAAGCAAAGGAAACGTCGTTCGGTAATCTGATAGATAAGCCAATAGCCATCTCTTCGCGCAACGCAGTATCCAGAAATCTGCTCGCCGGCATTCGCCCACGGAAATGCCGGCTCTTCGACCTTGGCCGAAAGCAGGAACGGTTCACAAACGCATGCGCGGATGTCGGCCGCGAGTTCATCAAAGTAAGCTTCGGGTTCACGATTTAGTGGAACAAAAACGTCTTCGTGTTTCGTCAGCGCTGCTTCTAGGCAAGCGCTCGCTTTTTCTCTATCAAACATGACGTGAACACAGTAATACCGATAACGCACCATCGAGTGTCGATAGTCGCCATCAGATGCATGGAGGACATATAACGGACAACCCGGCACTAAGTGCCGACGATTTAAGCCCCGGTGTCGAATGACCGCAGTTGGCCGCTTTTTGCCTTTACCCGGTTAAGCGACTTCGAGAGGAACGTTAAGCCGGGATCAGGCTGCACTATGGCGCATTACGAGGACCACGCCGCGTTTTGCATAACGACTCGATACCCATCGGGGTCCGCGTACGTTCGGCCCGACACGTCCCAATAAGGGTTGAACGACGTGACGCGAACGAATCCGTTGTCGACAAGCCGGTCGCATGCCGACTCCCACTCTTCTCGGTCCGGAGCGTAAAACACCAGCAAATCCTCATGCGTCGGAGAGGCCGCTACCGGGTGTTCGCGGCATTGGGTGAACTCGAAGTGATAGTCCATCCCGGAATGTCCGAGCATCACCCCATCGAACCCCTGATGATCTTGGAATCGTGTCAGCACGACCAGGTTGAGGGCCGCGCAATACATGCTTTCAGACCGGGATATATCGCTGACAGGCCTGGCGATTCTGAGCTGTGCTTGCATCGATTGGTTATGTCGGTCGTTGGTTAAGGGTTTTTGAACATCTGATTCGCGAGGATACGTCGAACTAAAATCGTCGACAATTCCCGGCGTCTTGTCGAACGGCCGTTCCTGGCCGCACCTTGTCAACGGTCGTGTGCAGCGATCCCTCCGGCATAACGCTCATCTGGTCGAGTTGCTCGGTACACGAGCGTCGTCTCTTCGATGTTCTTGGCAACAACCCGCTCAGTTTATGCACCTGCCGACAAGGTTGCTAGGGCTATCTCTTGTCCCATGCTCCGAGGCCGTAGTGATCAACCAGTCCTTCACGCCAGTCCGAAACCAAGCGATCGAATGGAAATAGAGGCGAACGACCACCTTCGATCAAGTCCTCAATCGGCTTTGCTGCAAGATGCTCTAAAGGCAGCTCAAATTTCCTTCGACCGTCAGGCTCACGCAAACCGATCACCGCCACGTCATTGCTCTTCTCGCAGTAGATGCACCACTCCCCGACATCAGACGCACAAACGTAACGGTCGACGTCGAATAGCCAGCCAACTGCAGGGCCCCCAGCACGCAGCCTTTCTTGGTATGCGGCTCCGTCCATTGTTGCATCAATGAACAGTGACGCGGCACCATCAAACCCAGCGGTCTCTGTCTTGTCGAGGTTCAGCAGGCACGTAACCTTAGCCCCCTCCAGATCCATAAACTCGCGCACAATATTCGCGAAATCCGGTGAGAAGACATAGTCAGACTGGAAGAAAAGAAACCCGCTCCAAAGTCCGACGAACAGCCGATCCGGAAGCATTTTTTGAAAGTCGCAGGCGTCCATGACGCCGCGAAACGCGCGTCGTTGCTCAGCCTCACTGATTTCAATCGAATTCATATGGTTCTCCACAGTCGTTAAGGGACCTTGTCACCGTCCCTTGAGCGAAAATTTGCCCGATGTTCCCCCTGGTCCGAAGTACTGAACACCGGCTCCGCCAGTGCTAGATCGCGTATAAATTGTGTACGTTGACGAGCCGTTGTTCAGCACCGTGAATGGCCCGTTCTTATTCGTTCCTTGGCTGGTAACACTGTATCCGTTAGACATTAGATTCGCCTGAAACTGTTGCGGTGTGAGGTCCGTGTCGACATTCAGGTACTTGCCAGTTGTATTCGAGGTATCCCAAGTCGACATTGGGCCATCCGTACTCTTTGTGTTTCCTCCCAATCCCCCGATCGCCGACGAGCCGGTCACATAGGTCTCGCCATTTTCCGTCTTAACCGTGCGTCCCTGGCCCATGGTCGCCGCTTCTTTCTGTTGCTGCGCCTTGATCGCGTCCTGCGCCTTTTCTTCTTCTGTTCGATGATCGCCCGTCGAATTGTTCAGCGCTTCGTTCGCCGCTGCTGTCGCCCCGCCCTGCGCGTTCTGGCCGACAAGTCCCGCGGTTAAACCACCCAGCAGCGTCGACGCGCCGACGATCAACGCACGTTGGTCGTTCGTCAGGTTGGCTGCGCCGCCTGCCTGGTCAACCAGGAACGGCGACACGATCGCGCTCGTGGCCCCGCCAATGGCACCACCCGCACAGCCAGTCCCTAACGCTGCCGAGCTTGCACATCCCAGTGCAGCATGCGCAGCGTAATACAGCGGACTTGTGTTGCTGAAAAGACCGGACGACTGATTGAACTCATCACCAATAAAATTGGCGCCAACAGCCGCAACGTTCGACACCAGATTATTCTTCAGCGCCTGCCCGAAGCTACCACCATATATCGCGGTAGACACGCCCGCGCTCACCAGGGAACGCTCGGCCATGTTCATCGCCGTTTGCCCCACGTCCGCGAGAGTGATAGACGAGTTGGCATAAACGGCGCCATTGCCAATGTCACTGAAGCCACTTGCCCCGTTCAGCCCTAGCCCCGCGTCGATACCAGCGGTGAGCTCTGCGACTGCCACGGCCTTGCCAACCGAGCCCCAATTCACCGAGCCGGTAGTAATCATCTGCCCAGCGATGCTGCCAATAAGTGCGCCAGCTAACGGCCCGAGGTAGAACGAGGCTACGATTTCGATCGTGATGCTAAGCACCTGGCCGAACGCCCCGAGACCGCCTTCCTGCACGAACTGGGTATGCAGGTTGTCGCTGACTGCAACTTGCGAAAACGCACTGCCGAGCTGCTGCTGGATTTGCCCGAGAATTATCTGGGTGCCAGCCTGATCGAGCGTGCCGTCCGCATTCAGCTTCTGCAGTGCGCCGCCGATCTGACTGAGCGTTTCAACGTTCAGATTCATGTTGGCCGCACTCATGAACCCGCCCGGCTGCACGGTGGTTCCGGTTTCTTCGACGTAACCGCCCTTCACCTTGCTCCAGATCTGGCCAATGTCGACCTGGTTCGCCTGGTTGGTCAATGCATCTGTACTGACCGTCAGCGTATTTGACGCAGTAATGCTGCCCGTATTCAGAATGCTGCCGCCACTACCTTTACCGAAATTGAGCGTGACATCCTGCCCGGAAATGTTGCCGCCGGCTGACATCGCACTCGTATTGCTCGGCAGATAGACCTGCGGCATCAACGCCGTAATCGTGGGACA
>Ga0209795_10000985_pt1 | contig 18923 bp, 16 predicted proteins | sample AgamicOrMarz_FD_187166 | JGI IMG/M metagenome (GOLD analysis project Ga0209795, IMG submission 187166) | Agave microbial communities from Guanajuato, Mexico - Or.Ma.rz (SPAdes) (version 2) | ecosystem: Host-associated > Plants > Phyllosphere > Phylloplane/Leaf | place: Guanajuato, Mexico...
GGATGCTGGCGATCGTTTATTACAAGAACAAGAATCCGGAGTGACAGCGTTATGAACAGCTTGCGCAGTGTGTCGATCAGCCGACGCTTGTGGCTCATCTTGATCGTGGCGGTGGTCATGTTGCTGACCTTGGGCGTGCTGATGCTCAAGCAGATCCACGACGACCTCTACCACGCCAAGGCGCAGAAAACCCAGCACGTGGTGCAGACCGCCAGTGGCCTGCTGACTTATTACCACGGCCTGGAAACCGCCGGCACCCTGACCAGGGATGCCGCGCAAAAGCAGGCGCTGACCGCGATCCGTGGCCTGCGCTACGACCAGAGCGACTACTTCTGGATCAACGACCTCACGCCCGTGATGGTCATGCACCCGACCAATCCCAAGCTCGAAGGCCAGAATCTTTCGGCGATCCGCGACCCGGACGGCTTTGCGGTGTTCAACGAGATGGTCGCCATTGCCAAGGCCAAAGGCGCGGGCATGGTCAATTATCGCTGGCCGAAACCGGGGGCGACCGACCCTGTCGCCAAGACCTCGTATGTGAAGCTGTTTGAGCCGTGGGGCTGGGTGATCGGTTCCGGTGTGTACGTCGACGATGTTCAGGCGGAATTTCAGGGACAAATGATCAAGGCGTCGGCGATCGGCCTGGCGATTGCGCTGATCATGGCGCTGCTGGTGATCCTGATCGCACGCAGCATCGTCCGTCCGTTGCAAGAAACCGTGAATGCCATGGCCAACATCGCCAGCGGCGAAAGCGACCTGACCCGCAGCCTCGATACCCACGGCAAGGATGAGGTCACCGAACTGGCCCATCACTTCAATGCGTTCACGGCCAAGTTGCGCCGAGTGATTGGTGATCTGCAGGTCTCGGCCAGCGCTTTGGGCCAGTCTTCCAGCGAGCTTGGCAACGATGCCTCGCAAGCGCAGCAGCGCAGTCAGCAGCAATCGCAGCAGATGGAACTGGTCGCCACGGCGATCAACGAAGTCACCTACGGCGTGCAGGACGTGGCGAAAAACGCCGAACACGCCGCCGCCGAAATGCGTGATGCCGAAGCGCAGGCGCAACAGGGGCAGATCAACATTGACGGCAGCCTGCAACAGATCGACAAGCTCTCCGGCACGATCGATCAGGCGGTGGAAGTGATCCGCACCCTGGCGGCGGAGAGCACGCAGATTGGCAGCGTGCTGGAAGTGATTCGCTCGATTGCCGAGCAGACCAATCTGTTGGCCTTGAACGCGGCGATTGAAGCGGCGCGTGCGGGTGAACAGGGTCGCGGGTTCGCCGTGGTGGCCGATGAGGTGCGCTTGCTGGCTCAGCGTACGCAGAAATCGACGGCGGAGATTCAGTCGATGATCGAGCGTTTGCAGAATCACTCGGAGGCTGCGGTGAAGGTGATCGGCGACAGCAGCAAGGCCTCGCAATTGACCATCGAACAGGCGGGACTGGCCGGGGCGAGCCTTAATGCAATTGGCCAGGCGTTGCGTAATCTCAACGGCCTGAATGCGTCGATTGCCAGCGCTACCTTGCAACAGGCGCAGGTGGTGGAGGACATCAACCAGAACGTGACCCAGGCGGCCGGGCTTTCCCATAGCACCGCGTTGGCGGCTGAACAGTCGAGTGCAGCCAGTCTGCGGCTTGGGCAACTGAGCGAACAGCTCAACGGGTTGCTGCGCCAGTTCCGGGTCTGACCGGTCACCGAGGTGAGCCCACCCCTCACCCCAGCCCTCTCCCCGAGGAGAGGGAGCAGATCATTGCGCATTTCATGATCTGCGTTCGACGCGATATTCCAGGTCGGCGTACCTCGACCAAACAACGCGGTCAGTTCCCTCTCCCTCCGGGAGAGGGTTAGGGTGAGGGGCTTTTGACCTGACTAATGCAGTACAATCCGCCCCCTTCTCAACTCCCCCAAGGATCCGCCATGTCCGGGCTTGAACTGTTTGCCGCTGCCCTCGGTGTCATCGCCGTGTGGCTGACGGTCAAGCAGAATCCGTGGTGCTGGCCGATCGGGCTGGTCATGGTGTTGCTCTACAGCTGGATCTTCTTTGAGGTGAAGCTGTATTCGGACATGTTGCTGCAAGTGATCTACGCCGCGCTGCAGATCTACGGCTGGTGGCAATGGACCCGCGCCGGGACGATGCATGACGGTCGCCAGGTTACCCGCCTCGATGCACGCTCGATTCTGCTCGGCCTTGGTATTGGAGCGATCGGCAGCGTATTACTGGGCGCGGCGATGGCGCACTGGACCGACGCCGCACAGCCGTGGCTCGATGCCGCGCTCACTGGTTTCAGTCTGGTCGCGCAACTGTGGATGGCGCAGAAACGCCTGCAATGCTGGGCGTTGTGGTTCGTCCTCGATGTGATCTTTGTCGGCCTGTTCATCTATAAAGGCCTCTATCTGACTGCCGGCCTGTATGCGCTGTTTACCCTGCTCGCGGTGCAAGGCTGGCGGGAATGGCGTGCCGATCCGGCGTTGCGCACATGAAAGTCGTTGTTCTCACCGGCCCGGAATCCACCGGCAAGAGTTGGCTGGCGGCAGGGTTGGAGCAGCGTTTCGGCGGCGTGCGCGTTGATGAATATGTTCGTCGGTTCATCGAAGACAACCCGCGCGACACTTGCCTCGCGGATATCCCTGATATCGCCCGGGGCCAGTTGCAATGGGAAGATCAGGCACGCGCGAAACAACCCGAACTGCTGATTCTCGACACCCATCTGCTCAGCAACATCCTCTGGAGCCAGACCCTGTTCGGCGACTGCCCGACCTGGCTGGAAATTGAGTTGTTGGCACGTCACTACGACCTGCACCTGCTGCTATCGCCGCAACAGGTCGACTGGGCCGAAGACGGCCAGCGCTGCCAACCGGATCTTTCGGATCGCATGGCATTTTTCGAAGCCACCCGCGCCTGGTTGATTGAGCATCAACAGCCGTTGCAAGTTATCGAGGGCAATTGGGCCGAACGCCAAGCGCAAGCCTTTGCAGCGGTGGAGCTTTTGCTGTCCGAATAACCTACCACGCCGGGCATATCGGGCAGATCTGTCCGTTTTTGAAACACTCCTAACCGCGCCAAGCCCCCATCCAAACGCTGTTCATCACTCCGTCACGTCACCTGTTACGCCGATGAAACACATCGGCGCAAACCCTTGTTCCAGAGCTTTCCGACGTCAAGTACCGTTCAAGCACCCCTGCATGTGTCTCAGCGCTGAAACAGTACCCGCTTCAAGCATTCCTCGAAAACACCCAACCCGTTGAAATAACGGGACAATTCAAAACCGGCACAGCTTTCGCTCTCTCCTTCACAACGCTGAATAACCCAGCCCACTGAAGAAGGAATTGCAGCCGTGGGGAATTTCAATAAAAGCCTGACCTGCCTACTGCTGATCGGATCAGCCGCCAGCGCACTGATCAGTGTCAGCGCCCAGGCCGAAGGCAATGGAGTGATCGTCCTCAACCGCGACGTTCAGCCAATCCCGATCGGCCGCAACGGCGGCAAAGACCCCTATCCGACCACAGTCAACGCCAACCCTTCGGCGCGGATCAACCAGACCCTCAGCAGTACCGAACTCACTGACGGTGATTTCGCCAGCGTCGCCAGCGGCTCTTCGATTCGCGGCAACATGACCACGCCCAGTTCCAACCTGCCCGGCATGAACACCCTGACCAATCAGAACGGCCTGCCCGGTATGCGCACGGGTAGCGGCGGCGGTTCCGGTGCCTCGATCTCAAACACGGTCAACCGGGCGATGAGCACCGGCCTGGCGCCTTTGACTCGCATGGCCGGAGGCCAATGACATGAATCGCACCCTGCTGCTTCTCGCCCTGCTCGGCTGCACCAGCGCCATGGCCGATTCGGCTTCAGTCAACAAAGCAAATATCCAGGATTCCGGCGCTCAGTATCGCGGCAACTTCAACGTCAACCAGGCCGCCGGTGACCAGATGCAACAAGCCAACACCAAGGCGATTGCCATCGGCACCGAAGCCCATGCCACCACCAGCGTCAGGCAAACCATCGACACGCCCGCCAGCCGCGCCATCGACGCGAGCGCCAATATCGGCGGCAACTCTTTCAGCAATGGCAACGGCATCCTCAGTGTGAACCAGGGCGCCGGTGCCAACAACCAAATGGCCAACGTTACGCGCGTCAGCATCAGTGCCGGCCCGCAGAGCGTTGACGACAGCGCCCTTTCACAACAGAACGTGGCGTTTTTACCGAGCTCAGGAGCAACTGGTACCTCAATCGGCAGTCGCCAGGTCACGACCAGTGATCAGGCCTTCACCGGCAGCCGCGGGGTAATCCAGGTGAACCAGAGTGCCGGGGTGGGGAACCGAATGGCTAACACCCTGAGCATCCGGGTCGCAGACTGACCCAAACAAAAAGCAGTGCAATTAGAAAAGTCCCAACACTTAACCAACTAATAAGCACGACGGAGAAACAACCATGAAACCTACAATGGCTCTCAAACCACTGGTTTTCGCACTCGCAGCAGTGATGGCAATGGCAGCACAGGCTGGCGGCCGTGGTGACAATGATCATGGTAACGGGCATGGCAATGGACACGGCAACGGTCACGGCCAGCCGCAAGGTCCGAATCTTGAACAACTGCTGCAGATCACCGCTGGCGCCGGCGCCGCTGTACTCGACGCACAAAACAGCGACGGCAACGTGGTGAAAAACCAGGGCACCCTGAACAACGCCAATGCCAGCGACTCGCTCAACGGCTCCAACGGCAACATGGGCGCCAACGTCGCCGCCGGCGACGGCAACCAGCAGGACAACGCTGCTGCGCTGGCCACCGCTGACGAAAGTTTCATCTTCGGCAATGCTGTTGCCGCCTCGAGCGCGACTCAGGTGAACAACAACAACTACGTTAAAAACTCGTCCACCTTCAACAACGCCACGCTCAACAATGCAGGCAACAACGGTTCCGGCAACATCGGCATCAACGTGAGCTCGGGCAACTTCAACCAACAGAAAAACAACCTCGCCATCGCCGTTTCCGGTGGTCGTGTAGCGCAGGCTGCCGCCTCTGCCAACCAGTCCTCGACTGGCCTGGTCGTGGAAAACAAAGGCGTGCAGGCTTACAAAACCGACACCCTTACCGGCACTTATGCAGCCGCTGGCACATTCAAAGCCAAAGGTACTGCAACCATCGAGGACGACAACCACGGCGGTTGGGGCAACCGTGGCGGCGGCCATGGCGGCAACGATGATCAGAAAGCCAAGTTCGAAGCCGTGGGTACTTTTGGCCTCGCTGGCGTCACCACCCAACAAGTGCTGACCAAAGATGGCTGGAAAACTCCAGTCGTCAACAACGCCAACATGACCAACTCGATGAACAACTTCTCCGGCAACGGCGGAGCCAACGTCTCGGCGGGTGTGGGCAACCAACAAAGCAACTCGCTGTCCATCGCCGCAGGTTGCAAAGCCTGCATGTAATCGCGATCGAAACGAAAGCCCCGGCAACGGGGCTTTTTTCCCAGGTTCCACAAGGCGTATTCGATCATGCGGACTCCTGCCCTCCTCGCTCTGCTTTGTCTGTGCGGCCTGACTCAGGCGGCACAGATGCCCGTGGCCGCCCTGCCGGGTGGCGTGCTGGTCTACAAGGACGTGCAAAGCATTCGTGAGCGCAAGTTTGCCGACATCGTCGAACAGAAAACCGATTTCAGCTGCGGCGCTGCTGCACTGGCAACGGTTCTGCGCCAGGCCTATTGGCTCGACGTCGATGAGGAGCACATCATCAAAGGCATGCTGGTCAACGCTGACCAGGACCTGGTGCGAACCCAGGGTTTCTCCATGCTCGACATGAAGCGCTACGTAGAGAGCATCGGCATGCGCGCCCGTGGCTACCGGATCCCGCCCGAGAAACTCGAAGCGGTGACCATTCCGGTGGTGGTTCTGATGGACATTCGTGGCTACAAGCATTTCGTCGTCCTGCAGCGTTCGGACAAGGATTGGGTCTACATCGGTGACCCGGTTCTCGGCCACAAACGCTACAAGCACGACGACTTTGTCAAAGGTTGGAACGGCATTGTCTTTGCCATCGTCGGCCCCGGTTACGACAAGGCCAACGCCTTGCGCAGCCCTCCCGTGCCGCTGACGGCGAAGAACTCGCTGGACAGTTTCAACCCGGTCAAAGATGCGGAATTGATGGATTTCGGGTTCATTCAGAGCGACTTCTTTTAATCGCCGAGTTAGAGAATGGGACTGGATGTCCCGGGAGCAGCAGATGAAAAGCTCATACTGGCTGGCCGCCGCCTGCCTGGCAGCGAGTGCGTCAGGTTTAGCCCATGCCGGATTCAAACCCATCGAAATCAAGGACCAGGAGCTCGCCGAGCTGCGCGGTCGTTACGTCATGCCGGGGCGGATCATCAGCTTCGGCATTGTCATGAGCAGCACCTGGCGCAACGCCAGCGGCGATTTGATCGGGGCCGCGACCTCGATGCAGATCCAGGCTGCAACCGTCAAACCGGAATTCTATGTCTCGACCATCAAGGAGTCGGGCAACGGCAGCACCCCCACCTTGGGCACCGGCACTGTCATCGGTGGCGCCGGCCTCAACAGCAGCCAGGGTGTGACGCAAAGCGTACGCGCCGCCGGCGACGGCAATACCGCCAACAACAACGTCGCGATCAACGTCAGCGAAGCCAGTCAGGCCCCGGCACTGGTGCCGTCGCAGGGCCAGGCGCTCATCGCCGGGCAGACCATCAGCGGCAGCAACGGCGCCGGCAGTGTCGCGGTTTCGGCCAATGGCGGTGGCGTGCAAATGGCCATTCAGGCCAGCGGCAATCAAGGCACGGCGCTGCAACAGGTCGCCCAGGGCGGGCTGCTGCAGAACACCCGTTTGCTGGGCAGCGCCAACGTGGTCAACAACCTTACGCAACTCAACGTCGTACTTAACAATAACGGCAGAAGCGCCGGTGCACTGGATTGCAACCTGACCCAACTCGGGGCCCTACGCAATATCGGATATTGAACTACGCTGAGTCTCGATCATTGGGCTTAAAGGGACGGCTTATTCATGTATCGATCAGTATCACTGCGTGCTGCAGTGTGTTTGAGTACCCTTCTCCCGGCGGCAATGCTGCAAGCAGCACCCGACGCCGATGTAGAAGCCCTGAAACGGGAACTTCTGGAACTGAGACAACGATACGAACAACAACAACAAGCGCTGGCGGTACTTGAACAACGGGTCCGCCAGGTAGAAGAAACACCCGCCGCCCCACCGCCAAAACGGCTGGCCAAATCGCCGTCCGACATGAAAGGCAATCGCGTCGCCGGAGCCGCCACAGGCACCGGTGCGGCCGCTGCATCGGGAGGCGCCGCCGGGGGCAGTGGCGCTTCTTACGGTCAATCGCTGGCTGACGATTCGCAACCGGCGCAAAGTGTTTCCAACCTGTACGACGAGGCCAGCGGCTTTTTCGGTGGCGGCAAGTTCAGTTTCGAAACCGGTGTCACCTATTCACGCTATGACACCCGCCAGTTGATCCTGAACGGGTTCCTTGCGCTGGATTCGATCTTCCTGGGCAACATCAACCTCGACCGGATCAAGGCTGACACCTGGACCCTGGACCTCACCGGCCGCTACAACTTCGACAACCGCTGGCAGTTCGACCTGAACGTGCCGGTGGTGTATCGCGAGTCGACGTATCAGTCCGGCGGCGGCAACCAGGGCGCGGCTGGCGTAACAACAGAAGAAACCGTGACCAAGGATCCAACCATCGGCGACGTCAACTTCGGTATCGCCTACAAGTTCCTCGACGAGTCGGTCAACACCCCGGACGCCGTCGTCACCTTGCGCGTCAAGGCGCCGACCGGCAAAGACCCGTTCGGCATCAAACTGCGCCAGACCGACGCCAACTCCAACCTGTTCGTCCCCGACACCCTGCCCACCGGCAACGGCGTCTGGTCGATCACGCCGGGCATCTCGCTGGTCAAGACGTTTGACCCGGCGGTGCTGTTCGGCAGCCTCTCCTACACTCACAACCTGGAGGAGTCGTTTGACGACATCAGCTCTACGGTCAATCAGAAAAACCCGGGCAAAGTGCGCATCGGCGACAGCTTCCAGATCGGCGCCGGTATCGCCTTCGCGCTTAACGAGAAGATGAGTATGTCGTTCTCGGTCTCCGACCTGGTGCAACGCAAGAGCAAGCTGAAACAGGACGGCGGCGATTGGGAATCGGTGGTGTCCAGTGATGCCAACGCCGGTTACTTCAACGTCGGCATGACGATTGCTGCAACCGACAATCTGACGATCGTGCCGAACCTGTCGATCGGCATGACCGATGATGCGCCGGACTTTTCGTTCAGCCTGAAATTCCCGTATTACTTCTAAGCAAAAGCAAAAGATCGCAGCCTTCGGCGGCTCCTACAGTCTGGATTGAGTGAATCCATGTACGAGCCGCCGAAGGCTGCGATCTTTTGATCTTCAGGCTCTTTGCTCGCGACCATTCATCGGAAACAGGTCTGCACCTGTCAGATCTGACAGGTGCGCTTTTTGCCTAAATAACTTCTGATAGCTCGAGCGTCTGGTCGCCCGCGGCCAGCCCATATTCAGGAGCATCGCCATGGATATTCTTACCACCGCCAATTTGTATCCGCCCCGTATTCCCTCGGCCACCAACCTCGAAACGCCGGAGCATTATCACGGCGGCATCGCCATTGATTCCATTGAAAAGGGAGTATTGAAAATCGTCGTGGACGCCTGGCTGAACATGGCCCTTGACGATAAATGTGAGCTGTATTGGGATGACGATGATAACCCGGTGGATTTTACTGTAATCGATGATCTCAGCACTCAAAAAGTGGAGTTTTACGTCCCCGTCGGATTCATCACCAATGGCTCCGCCAAAGTGTTTTATCGAGTCACTCGTTTTCCTCAGGAACCGGTCAAATCCACTGAGCTACTGATGTGGGTGAAGCTCACCCGGCCCGCAGATGTTGACGACGACGGCGAACCGGGGCACTCCGGCCTCAGCTACACCTTGGTCCCGGATCCGTCGAACGGAGTCGATAGCGAGATGGCCAAGGGAGGGATCCGAATGTACATCGATCACTACCGATACATCGCCACCTACGACCAAATCATTGGCAAGTGGGGAGACCAGGTCGTGTTTTTCTATCCGGTGACGCAGCAGCAGATTGATGATCCGCACAACAATCGGATCTTCGTCACCTTCACCGAGGACGTCATCAGGAAACAGGGTAGCGGCCGCGATATACCGGTGTCCTTCCGCGTGGTTGACCGTGTAGGCAATCTAACTGACCCAAAAGATCCTTGGGCGCGGCTCACTGAAGTCCACGTCGACCTGAGCATCAGCCGCCTGCCAGCACCAACAATCTGGGTCAACAACCAAAACGTCACCACCATCGACCTGAAGGTGCTGGGCACGAGCGATGCTGCTGCCCGGGTGTACTTCACAGCCCCGGACTACCAGCCCGGTGACAAGGTTGTCTTGACCTGGGCTGGCACGACATCAGCGGGAGCGCCCGTCATCGTCGGTCCTTTGGAAAAAACCATCGACAGCGTGCCCGGCCACCACGACTTCCCGATCCCGAACGGCAAGATCGCAGCAATCGCCAACGGTTCGGCCAAGATCGACTATCAGCTGCTAAGCGCCAACGTGCCCGCGCGCCCGTCCAATAACGTTGTCGTCACGGTCACTGGCGAAGTCAGTCAGTTGAAACCGCCAACGGTTGTCGAGGCGCCGGATTACAAACTTGACCCGAACCGGCATCAGAATGGATTTACCGTGGTGTTTGACACCGCCGCGTTTGGCGCAAATCACGAGGTGAACCTGGAAATCGCCGGCAGACCCGGCGCCGGCTCAGTACCTCCCCAGCAAAAACCGGTGGCGGGACAGTCGAAAGTGCAATTCGACATTGATTTCTCCGTCACGGGGGCAAATCTGCAGCGCAGTGTGGAGTTGATATACAGCCTGATCGTTAATGGACAGCCGACGCCTGTGCAGAGTGTGACGTTGATGATTGGTGAGTTGCTGCAGTCGAGCATGCCAATGCCGAAGCTTGAGGGGTTTGATGACGAAGTGCTGGATGTTGGGTTGATCAAGGATGATACGAAGGTGCTGTGCGGAGCTTGGCCGTTTCAGTGCGCCGGGTGTCCGATTTGGTTGGAGTATGTGGAGACGTTTGCGGGTGGTGGGGAGCGGGTGAAGCGGCAGTTTGTGGGGGCAGCGAATGATCAGGGGGTGGGGTTAAGTTATCTGGCTGAGGTGGAGTGGTTGCGGGGGTGTAAGGCGGATTCGAGGTTGGTTGTTGTTTTGAAGGTGGGGTTGTATGCGGGGGCGGTTGAGAGTGAGGCGGTTGGGTGTCGGGTGAGGAGTTATGGGGTTAAGGCTGGGTTGGATGATTTGACTACGTTTGAGAACTATGACTGGAATCATTGGGCACAAAGTACTGATTACAGACTATCAAATATCGTTCTTTCTTCAGGCGAGTACTACTTGGAAACAATATTTGCGAGCGGGTACAAATTCGGCATATACCTTTCCAAATGCTTTCAAGGCATCGAGACGGGCACTCAGCTTGAATTCAGTTTCAACTTCAGATCAGCAGCTTCGACACAATGTTTTCTTGCTCAAAACAATGTAAGAGAGTATTTCGATTTACCTGCTAGCGGGTCATGGCAACCAATGACACTCCGCTTTCGCTCGGCGGCGTCCTCTACGCCGAAGACACTCATGCTGCTTATGTTCGGGAATGCAACCCAAAGTTTATCTATCAAAAACATTAGACTAAAAAAATATGATTAGAACTTTAATTATGGATTAGCGGCGGATTGAAACACTCACCTAATCTGATGCTTATGCAACAACCGATAAAAAGTAGGCCGCGAAACCCCTAAAACTTTCGCGGCCACACTCAAATTATCACTATGCCGATTCAACACATCACACAACGCTTGGCGTTCCGCTCGGGTCTTGTAATCCTCCAGCGTGCCCATCGGCGTGGCGATCGAATGCTGGCTGATCAACCCCAAGTCCCGCGCCTCGATCTGCCTCCCCTCCGCCAACACCAACCCGCGTCTGACCCGGTTGGCCAGCTCGCGCACATTCCCCGGCCAGTCGTGCTTGCCCATCGCGATCAGCGCATCCTCGCTAAAACTACGAGGCCGGCGCCCGGTTTCGTGGCTGTAGAAGTGCGAAAAGTGGTTGGCCAGCATCGACAGGTCGCCATGGCGTTCACGCAATGGCGCGGTCACCACTTGCAGAACGTTGAGCCGGTAATACAGGTCTTCACGAAAACGCTTCTTCTCGATTGCCGCTTCCAGGTCGACGTGGGTTGCGGCCAGAACGCGGACGTCCACCGGGATCGGCTGACTGCCGCCTACCCGCTCGATGTGTTTCTCCTGAAGAAAGCGCAGCAGATTGGCCTGGAGTTCCAGCGGCAGGTCGCCGATTTCATCGAGGAACAATGTGCCGCCATTGGCCGCTTCGATGCGTCCGACCTTGCGCTGATGAGCGCCAGTGAACGCGCCTTTCTCGTGACCAAACAGTTCGGATTGAATCAAATGTTCTGGAATTGCCCCGCAGTTGATCGCTACAAACGGTTTGTTGTGACGCTGGGATTGTCGGTGCAGGGTGCGCGCGACCAGCTCTTTGCCGGTGCCGCTTTCGCCGCGAATCAGCACGGGCGATTCGGTCGGGGCCAGTTTGCTCAACAGTTTGCGCAGTTCGCGGATCGGCTTGCTGTCGCCGAGCAGTTCGTGCTCCGGCTGATCAACATGGATTGTGCCCTGCCCGCGCAGGCGCGCCATGCCGAAGGCGCGGCCGAGGGTGACCTGGACGCGGGAGACGTCGAACGGCAAGGTGTGGAAGTCGAAGAACCATTCACAAACGAAGTCACCGACGTTCTGTAAGCGCAGGACTTCCTGATTGAGCACGGCAATCCATTCGGTGCCGCTGCGGCTGATCAGTTCTTTGACCGCTTCTGGACGTTCCAGGTGGTAAGGCTGCAAGCGTAGCAGGCCGACGTCACAGGCGCGGGATGCGGCGTTCTCCAGATTACAGCTGTCGACATCCCAACCGACGGCGCGCAATCCGGGCAACAGGCGATGGCAGTCGTCGCAGGGATCGACCACCAGTAAACGTCTCGACGCAGGCGCTTCGCTCATGACTGTTCCTTGGCGCCAAATTTGATAAATGATCGTAAAAACAGTCATTTGGCAGACCCGGTTGTAACACTAGCAAGATTTTGACGGGGGCTTGTACCGATTGCTTATAGGGCGGTTATTAAAAGAGTTATAAGAACGTTGGTTGTTAGTTAGCTATCGACTATTTGCGCTGAGTCAAAGAGCGGCCCCTCACCCTAGCCCTCTCCCGAGGGAGAGGGGACTGACCGCGGTGTTTACGCGAGGTCAGCCGATCTGAAAGACCGAGCCGAACTCGAGTTTGAAAAGCCCTCAACTCGGCTCCCTCTCCTCGGGGAGAGGGCTGGGGTGAGGGGTGAATTCAGCGCGGTGTTCGGACATGTGCAGGATTAACGAAACGAACTTACGTTATGTAAAGAACCTGAAATTTCTTTGTTTCATGTGTGACCTACCCCCCTGTTGCGTGCATCAGTACAAGTAACCCGCCGCACGGTAAGCCCAACCGACGGCACATCACTTGATTGGGCGCCAATAGAGAGACGACCCCATGACTGCCCCGCTGCGTATCAACGAAGCACTTTTGATTGCCAACCACGCCTTCAAGCCTTTTCAATGCGTGGCCTGGGCGCCACAAGACGGCAATGGCGAACTGAGCCTGACCGTCGTCGACCGCACCAACTCACACATCGGTCGCAAACAGATCCCGAGCAGCGCCTACTCTGACCCGGCGCAACTCGAACAACTGCTGCAACAGGCCCGCGCCGAGCTGAGCGAAGACGGCCACAAGTTGCAATCGTGGTCGATGCCACACTGATAATCGAACAAGGGCGGATGACATAAAGTCATCCGCCCTTTTCTTATGGGAAAACCGTTAGTTAGCGGTTCAGGTCTTGCCTGAATGCTTGGCTCGCTTGCGACTGGTTCAACAAGACACTGTTCTGGCACAGTGCGACCGTCGTTCTGTTGATTCGTCCAGTTGTACTTCTCGCGGTTCAGGGATTGAATGTTTCGCTCGTGCAGTCAGCCTCCCAATCACTGGGATATCGGCTACTCGCAAGGAGACGCGTGCATGTCGACCCTGAACACTTATGCGCTGCCCACGGTATGGAACAACCCCGGTTCGCTCGACTCGACCTTCGCCATTGGCGGTGTTGCGCAGGTGTACTTTGCCGGTAGCCTGTCCAGCCAGACACAACATGTCGCGCTCGATCCGCAGGGTCGGATTCTGGTCGCCGCCAAGGTCGGTACATCCAAGGGAAGTCGTTTTGGCCTGGCGCGGCTGCTGGGCGATGGTTCGGCGGATTTGTCGTTCGGCATTCAGGGCAGCGTGATCGGCAGTTTCGTCGAGGGTTTCGAAGCCAAGGCCGGCAAGGTTCAGGTGCTAGCCGACGGCAAGATTCTGCTGGCCGGCCTGCATTATGAAGATACCCAACGCACCCTGCCCGCCCTGGCCCTGTTCGATGCCAACGGCCAGCCAGACCGATTCTTCGGCGATGACGGTTTCCAGGTGGTGCGACTGCCCGGCGAGCTGTCCATGGGCACCCGCGACAACTGGTTGCCGCCGGGCGTGCCTGGCGTCGAAGCCTGTGACTTTGTGGTGCAGGAAGACGGTCGCATTGTGCTGATCGCCAACCATCATTTCAGCCTCGCCGACCACGCAGGGATGCTGATTCGTCTGCAGCCTGACGGCCAACTGGACGAATCCTTCAACGGGCGCGGCTTCGTCATGGTTCGCCACCTGCTGCTCAACACCTGGCTGAGCACCCTGTTGTTGAAGGCGGATGGGCGAATTGTCGTCGCAGGTTCCATCGACTTTCCGCAGCAAGGGCTGCTGGCGGTTTACCAGTCCGATGGGCGTCTGGACGGGCGTTTTGCCGTGGACGGTTTCATGGCGTTCAGGGCTCACGGCAACAGCGCTCAGGTCAGCCAGATCATCGAGTCCGCCGACAGGCTCTATTGCTTCGGCAGCAGCCGCGATCCAATCCGCTGTCTGACGTTTGTCCTGCACGGCAACGGTCGACCGGACCTGCACTGTCACCATGGTCAACCACAGGTGGTGGACATCGGCTCCAGCGGTTGCCAATGGAACGCCGCCCGGTTGATGAGCGACGGCCGCATCGTTGCCGTAGGCGCGACCATCGGCGGGGTTGAAGCCGACTTCATGGTCGCCCGTTATCAAGCTGACGGCAGCCTCGATCCAGCGTTCGGCCAGGGCCACGGTTGGTTGCGCACGCGACTGGGGCGAAGTCTCGATACAGCCAATTCTCTGGCCGTACAAACTGACGGGGCTATCGTGGTGGGGGGCTATTCACTGGATGGCAACTACCGGGCGATGGTTGCGCGCTATCTGAATCCATAGTCGGCATGCACGCGGACCTTTACCGTCCGTCGGTTATATAGCTGCACCTGTAATTTCTGACAGTTGACGGTCGCTCCCATCGGACATCAGATAACGGGGCGCGCAGATGGCTGCGTGTACAACCGAAAAAGGGAATTTCAGAATGTCTGATCAAGAGAAGTTATCTGCACCGCTGACGCCTGCCGATGCTACGACCCACTCCGCGACAGCCAATGCTCCCGTGATACGCGAGGTCACCAACGGTAAAGGCGAATCCATACCGAACGGCGGCATCAGCAATGACAGCAAGCTGAAGATCAGCGGCTCGGCCCATCCGGGAGAACTTGTCTATGTATCGGATACGGGGCAACTGGCTGGCGTGGTAAGTGCTGATGTCCAAGGCAACTTCATCGTGGCGCTGGCCAAGTTGCAAACGGGTCGGCATATGTACACAGCGAGGAATGCCGCCGGGGCCGTTTCGCTTCCATGGTTAATCACAGTCTCCGACGATGTGCAGAACGCGCCGGTAATTGAAACGGTATACGAACCTGACGGACAATTCGTCCCCCGCGGTCAGAGAACATTCAGTAACGAACTGGACTTCATTGGCTACGGCACACCTGGCCGAATCGTTGAGCTATTGAACAACAGTACAGTGGTTCGACTGCTGAATATCGATTCAGACGGGTATTGGAACGCCAATATCTCAGGCCTTCAACCGGGTATTCAGCGCTTCGTCGCGAGGGACCCCAACGGGCACGAGTCAAGTTCGTGGCAGGTTGAGGTAATCAAACCGACGGCGTTGACGATCAAGTTTGTTCTCGGTCAAGAGCGGTTTCAGGAGATCGGTAATCAGGGCGTCACGACTGACAGATCCGTCACAATTACCGGCACGGGCATTCCTGGCGAGACGGGATGGATTGTCGACAACCAAAACAACCTTGTTAATTTTGTCGTCGACGAACATGGCGTTTACAGCGCAACTATCACGGATCTGGCCGTAAGCCATGTGCACACTTTCCGCTGTAAATCCGATTCTGGCCGACTGTCTGCGCCTTGGGCTATAAGAGTGACCTCGTCAGAAATCTAAGCGCCGAGGTCACTGCATCCACGCCGCAATATCAGGGACCCACGATGTCACGGCGCCGCGGGTCTTCTGTACAGCAACCGCCAGGGATCGGATGCGCTTGATTGTTATCAAGCAATTGCATTCTCAAACCTTGATCTTCCTTGAAACATCCGGCAACTTTCGCGCTTCTAAATAAAAGGAGCAGCCGATGTCCGGTTCAATCGCCCAGGCGTTCGCGCACAACTTCCTCGGGCAATCGCCACGCTGGTACAAGGCGACCATCGTCGGTTTTCTCATTCTCAACGCCGTGGTGCTATTCACCATCGGCCCGGTCGCCGCAGGCTGGTTGCTGGTGATCGAATTCATCTTCACCCTAGCCATGGCGCTCAAGTGTTATCCGTTGATGCCCGGCGGCCTGCTGTTGATTGAAGCGTTGCTGTTGAAGATGACCACGCCGCAAGCGCTGTACGATGAGTTGCTGCACAACTTTCCGGTGATCCTGCTGCTGATGTTCATGGTTGCCGGCATCTACTTCATGAAAGATCTGCTGCTGTTTCTATTCTCGCGGCTGCTGTTGGGCGTGCGCTCGAAAGCGATTCTGGCGCTGATGTTCTGCTTCTTGTCGGCGTTCCTCTCTGCGTTCCTTGATGCGCTGACCGTGACGGCGGTGATCATCAGTGCGGCTGTCGGCTTTTACTCGGTGTATCACCGGGTCGCGTCTGGCAATGATCCACGTAAGGACAGCGAATTCGCTGACGATGAGCATTTACCGTCGCGACACCATGAGGACTTGAATCAATTCCGCGCTTTCCTGCGCAGCCTGTTGATGCACGGCGCGGTCGGCACGGCGCTCGGTGGCGTCTGCACCTTGGTCGGTGAGCCGCAGAACCTGTTGATCGGCCATGAGATGGGCTGGCATTTCGGCGAGTTCTTCCAGAAGGTAGCCCCGGTGTCGCTGCCGGTACTGGTCGCGGGTCTGGTTACTTGCGTGCTGTTGGAGAAGCTGCGCTGGTTCGGATACGGCACGCTGCTGCCGGACAACGTCCGCGCTGTGTTGGCCAACTACGCTGCCGAGGACAACGCCAAACGCACGCCTCGTCAGACGGCGGCGCTGCTGGTGCAAGGCGCGGCGGCACTGATTCTGATTGGTTGCCTGGCGTTTCACCTGGCTGAGGTCGGCCTGATCGGATTGATGGTGATCATATTGATCACCGCGTTTACCGGCATCACCGACGAGCATCGCCTGGGCAGCGCGTTCAAGGACGCCATGCCGTTTACCGCGCTGCTGGTGGTGTTTTTTGCCGTAGTGGCAGTCATTCACGATCAGCATCTGTTCGTTCCACTCATCGAGTGGGTCTTGGCGCTGCCGATGGATCAACAGCCGGGCATGTTGTTCATCGCCAATGGTCTGCTCTCGGCGATCAGCGACAACGTATTTGTCGCGACCATTTACATCACTGAGGTGAAACAGGCTTTTCTGGCCGGGCACATGACTCGCGAGCACTTCGAAACGCTGGCGATTGCGATCAACACCGGCACCAATCTGCCGAGTGTGGCGACACCGAATGGTCAGGCAGCGTTTCTGTTCCTGCTGACCTCAGCGATCGCGCCGCTGGTACGTTTGTCGTACGGGCGCATGGTGTGGATGGCGGTGCCGTATACCGTGGTGATGGGTTTGTTGGGCTGGTATGCGGTGAGCTATTGGCTCTAAGCAACACTGAATAAACCTGTGGGTTACCGGGGTTTGCACGCGCCGCGAAAACCTGTGGGAGCGAGCCTGCTCGCGAAGAGGTCGTGTCAGGCAACGAATCTGTTGAATGACACACCGCCTTCGCGAGCAGGCTCGCTCCCACATTGGTTTTGGTGTTGGGTCAGTGCGTGAGGATATATTTCTTGATCGCCAGGACCACACCGTCTTCGGTGTTTGACGCTGTAACGACATCGGCCTGACGCTTCACCGCCTCTTCCGCCTGCCCCATGGCAATCGACAAACCTGCGCATTTGAACATCGCCGGGTCGTTGCCGCCGTCGCCGATGACAGCGGTTTGCTCAAGCGGCACACCGAGGTATTCGGCAATCGTTGTCAACGCGGTGCCTTTGTTGGCCTCAAGCGCAGTAACGTCGAGATACACCGGCTGCGAGCGCGACACTTGCGCCATGCCGTTGACCTTGGGCAACAGCTGCGCCTCCAGCTCAATCAACAAATCTGTGTTGTTGCTGGTGGCGACGATCTTGTCGATGCGCTCCAGATACGGTTCAAAACTCTCGACCACCACTGGCGGGTAACCGAGGCCACTTTGCTCACGCGGGACCATCGGCCCGTGCGGGTCCTTGAGCAGCCAGTCGCCGCCACTGAACACCCAGATTTCCACCTCCGGTTGATCGGCAAACAGTGCCAGAGCAATCAGCGCGGTCGTGGCCGGCAGATAATGCGCGGCCAACAGTGTGCCGTCCGGTTTAACGATGGTGCCGCCATTGAACGCCGCTGTCGGCAGATCAACGCCTAGCGCCTCAATCTGCTGCAACATGGCTTTCGGCGGGCGGCCGCTGGCGAGGCTGAACAGCACGCCGGCCTCGCGCAACGAGCGAACGGCGTCGATGGTGCGTTGATTCAGTGTGTGATCCGGCAATAACAGCGTGCCGTCCATGTCGCTGAGCAGAAAACGTATCGGTTGCTTTGCCAAATCACTCATCCCAGGCTGTGCCAGACGCGACCATCGCGAGTCAGCAGATCTTCGGCAGCTTGCGGGCCATCTTCGCCGGCCGCATACGTTTCGACGCTGGCATCCTGCTGCCAGGCATCAAGGAAAGGCTGCACGGCTCGCCAGCCGTTCTCGATGTTGTCGGCACGCTGGAACAGTGTCTGATCGCCGGTCAGGCAGTCGTAGATCAAGGTTTCGTAGCCAGTCGACGGCTGCATCTCGAAAAAATCCTTGTAGGCAAAGCCCAGTTCGATGTTGGCCATGTTCAGCGCCGGCCCCGGGCGCTTGGCCAGGAGGTCGAACCACATGCCTTCATTTGGCTGGATCTGAATACGCAGATAAGTCGGCTGCAACTCGTCGACTTCGGTGTCGCGGAACTGCGCGTACGGCGCCGGTTTGAAGCAGATGACGATCTCGGTGTCGCGCACGCTCATGCGCTTGCCGGTGCGCAGATAGAACGGCACGCCGACCCAGCGCCAGTTATCGATCATCACCTTGAGCGCCACGTAGGTTTCCGTGGTGCTGTCGGGCGACACGTTGGCTTCTTCGCGATAACCCTTCAACGGCTGGCCGCGCTCGCCAGCGCTGTACTGGCCGCGCACCGAGTTGGCCCGGGCTTCTTCCGTCGACCAGGGACGAATCGCCCCCACCACTTTGGCTTTCTCGCCGCGCACCGCGTCAGCGCCGAAAGCAGCCGGCGGCTCCATCGCGACC
>Ga0209795_10000986_pt1 | contig 18923 bp, 14 predicted proteins | sample AgamicOrMarz_FD_187166 | JGI IMG/M metagenome (GOLD analysis project Ga0209795, IMG submission 187166) | Agave microbial communities from Guanajuato, Mexico - Or.Ma.rz (SPAdes) (version 2) | ecosystem: Host-associated > Plants > Phyllosphere > Phylloplane/Leaf | place: Guanajuato, Mexico...
TTGATCATTATGTCTAAGGTTGTGCTGTCATGAGTGAAAAATTGCAAAAAGTATTAGCGCGAATCGGATTAGGTTCCCGCCGATATATGGAAGAGGTTATTGCCGCAGGACGCGTGAGTGTAAACGGCCGTGTTGCCCAAGTGGGCGAGCGCATCGAACCAGGCGATGAATTACGTATTGATGGCCGTAAAGTTCAGTTTCAGATTGAAGACGAGATTCGTCGTCGTGTATTGATTTACTATAAGCCTGAGGGTGAAATCTGTTCACGTAATGATCCTGAAAAACGCCCAACCGTATTTGATCATTTACCACAAATTGCAAATGACCGCTGGGTTATGGTAGGTCGTTTAGATATTAACAGTACTGGTTTATTACTGTTTACAAATGATGGTGAGCTTGCTAACCGTTTAATGCATCCATCAAATGAAATCGAACGTGAATATGCTGTTCGAGTGATGGGTGAAGTAACTCCTAAAATACGCCAAAACATGATAAATGGCGTAGAGCTTGAAGATGGCCCAGCTAAATTTGAGTCTTTCTCGGAAATTGGTGGTGAAGGTATTAACCGCTGGTACCAAGTAGTGGTGAAAGAAGGTCGTAACCGTGAGGTTCGTCGTATTTTTGAATCACAAGAACTTAAAGTAAGCCGCTTATTGCGTACGCGCTACGGTACAGTTATTTTACCACGCGAATTACGTACTGGCCGCTGGATGGAACTCGATAAAACTGACATCGATAATCTAGCAAAATCTGTTGAGTTAAAACCACGTCAAGGTACTGGTTTATTTGGTATGGCAAAACGTCGTACTGACCGTATGACCGAAAAACCAATGGCAGCTCGTCGTGGCGGTTACTTACGTCAACAACGTCGTGATGATGAAAAAGAAGCGCCTGTTAACACGGGTAACCAACGTAAATCGACTGGTTTTAACCGTGGTTCTAAGAAATTCTAAAATATTTAATAATATGTAAAAAAACCGCTCTTATAAGAGCGGTTTTTTTATAGCCTATTTTAAATTAATCCATTTTTTCTAGCTCAATCCATTCAGCTTCAGGAAAATAAGTTGCTAAATAGTCTTTTAAATAATCTGAAGTATCTTGAGAAATTAATGGATCTTTTGACTCATCTTTTAAGTTATATACCAAGGCTTGCAATTTCAGCCCACGAGACTTGAGGGCTTCAAGACTAAGTAAAGTATGGTTAATACTTCCTAATCGACCCGATGTCACTAAAATAACGGGGAACTGGTGCTGAGCAATATAATCAATGGTAAGTAAACTTGTAGTTAATGGCACCATTAACCCGCCAGCACCTTCGAGTAAAACAATCTCAAAACGCTCAGCTAATGTTTGAGTTGCATTTTCAATTTTTTGAAAGTCAATTTCTCGGTTATCGAGGCGTGTTGCCAAATGGGGTGAAGCAGGATAACTAAAAATTTCCGGCATGGTGAGCTTATCGTGATCTTCTTGAAACCATCCCTGCCCCATAATTTCACGATGCTTTTCAATATCTTCAGAAATATCAACATTACCCGTTTGAATGAGTTTTTGGGTGATCACTTTTTTACCCTGCTCAGTCCATAATTTTGCTAAAACGCCTGTAGCGTAGGTTTTACCAATGTCGGTATCAATCCCGCTAACAAAATAGATCTGACCACTCATTTACTTAATTCTCCGGGCAATACAATAGATTGGATGATATGTTAAGGAATATCCCTCAGCATGCTTAAACCGATCATAATCTTGATAAAACTGCTGTAAAGTCTGCTTGTTCCAACGATGACGTGCTGTTGCAGTCACACCTGTTGCTTTTAAATGCTGCAATACGGCTTTAGGTGAATCGAAATAAAGCTGGGCTTCTGACTCAGACAAATGCAGAATCTCAAAACCAGCCTGAGTTAAGGCACTATGCCAATTTTCAATAGACCAATAACTTAAACCTTGACCTGTTAATTCTTTAATCTCGATTAAATTTTTTGGTCCAAAAGTTGAAAAACATAACCAGCCTTTTTCATTTAAAGCAGCATGACAATGTTGAAGTACGCGAGGTAAATCCTGCATCCATTGCAAAGCCGAACCTGAAACAATCATATCGAGCTGATGGGGAAACGGTAAAGTTTCAATATCACCAATCAACCATTTCAAATGTTCTTGGTGAGGAAAGTGCTGCTGCACATCTGCATATAGGTCATTTAAAATCAATTCTTCAATTTGAAAAGATGCAGCAATAAGACGAGTTAAATTGCCAGAACCACAACCAATTTCAAAAACACGTGACATCGTAGTCGCGCAAAACTGCTGGAGTAACCGTGTTAAATTTTGGCAAATTTGTTTTTGAACAATTGCATGTTCTGCATAGCTTTGCCCTGCTTTAGCAAAACGCTGGGCAACCAAGTTTTTATTCAAACTCACAGAAAACTCACCAATTCTTCAAGTTCATGTTGCTGTACCATAGACGTTAAAGAAATACGCAAACGAGAACTATTTTGAGGGACAGTTGGTGGGCGCACAGGCATGGCATAAAAACCGTTTTCCTGCACTTGTTTTGCCTTATCGATAGCAGCCTGACTCTCTCCCATAATAATTGGAATAATATGACTGGTTGATGGGCTCACATAACCCTTTTGTACAACAGCGTGTTGAAGATATTGGCTGATATTTTTTAAGTGCTCACGTTGCGGTTGAGCTTGTAATACTTTTTGGAATATAAAATTTGCCCAAGCCATAACAATCGGCGGTTGTGCAGTACTAAAAATAAGCGGGCGCATTTTATTAATGAGATAGTCTTTAATAATTGGATGGCAAATAATGTAACCACCGACTGCTGCCAATGCTTTACCTAATGTACCAACTAAAAAATCAATATCTTGAATGACATTATATTGTTCAGCACATCCCAGACCTTGCTGACCACGCACACCGATTGAATGTGCTTCATCGACATACAACATAGTTTTAGCAAAACGTTTTTTGAGCTGGACTAAAGCGGCTAAATCCGTTTCATCCCCATCCATACTAAAAATACTTTCAGTCACCACAATGATTCGTTCAATCTTGTCATCATCGTGATATTTTTGCAGAAGTTGTTCTAAGTGCTGTAAATCGTTATGACGATAACGTACATATTGAGCACCAGATAAACGTATACCGTCGATCATGCTCGCATGAACTAGCTTATCAGCCAAAATTAAAGTTTTACTGTCGGCAACAGCTGGCAAAATACCAATATTCATATGGTAGCCACTATTAAATAATAGTGCCACCCGACCACGAAATGCTTGGCTTAGGCTATTTTCTAATTGTTCATATTCTTCAAAATTACCTGTTAATAAACGTGACGATGAAGAACTAAAATAGCTACGCTCCACTGGAAAACTTTCTAAAAATTCTTCACGAAGTTTTACATCCGCAGCTAGGCCAAGATAATCGTTTGAAGCCAGATTAAGCATCGTTTTATTTTGAATCGTAATAAAACGGTCCTGCTGCACATTTTGAGTAAATTGTCTCAAGTTACCTTGTTGTTTTAACTCATCCAATTGAGTAGCAAAATGATCAAGCAATGACATTTTAATGCACTCCTTGCATCGTTTTAACAACTTCAACCAGCTCTTCAAGCAAATTGCTTAACTCTTGATGCGTGATTACATAGGGAGGCATCACATACACTAGCTTGCCAAAAGGACGAATCCAGATTCCACGATCGACAAACTGTTTCTGTAAAGTTTTCATATCGACATTAAAGATGAGTTCAACTACACCTATTGCACCAAGCACTCTCACATCAGCAACATAATCTAACTGATTGAGCGGTGTTAAATATTGAGTAAGTTGTTGCTCAATTCGCTCAATATTGGCTTGCCAATCTTGCTCAATTAGCAATTGAGTACTTTTTAAAGCAACTGCACAAGCCAATGGATTAGCCATAAAGGTTGGGCCATGCATAAAGACGCCAGCCTCACCCCGACTAATGGTTTCTGCAACTTTCTTTGTGGTTAAGGTAGCAGACAAAGTCATATAGCCGCCTGTTAACCCTTTACCTATGCACATAATATCCGGCTCAACTTGTGCATGTTCCCACGCAAAGAGCTTACCAGTACGGCCAAAACCAGTGGCAATTTCATCGAAAATTAAAAGCAGGTTATATTTTTCACAAAGCACTTTGGCCTGACGTAAATATTCAGGATGATAAAAGCGCATGCCCCCTGCACCTTGTACAATCGGTTCAATAATCAGTGCAGCTAAATTTTGATGATTTTTCTGAATTGCATTTTCTAACTCTGCAATATCTTCTGGATTCCAATCTTCATGAAATTTGGTCTGAGGTGGCGCAACAAAAATGCGGTTTGGTAAACTTGTACCAAAAATCTGATGCATGCCTGTGACTGGATCACAAACAGACATCGCATTCCATGTATCTCCATGATAACCAGAACGCGTTGTAATAAAATTTGTTTTTTGCGGTTGACCTTGTGCTGTCCAAAATTGCACAGCCATTTTCAAAGCGACTTCTACTGCAACAGAACCTGAGTCTGCATAAAAAATTTTATCGAGAGTTGGCGGCGTAATTTTTAAGAGAATTTTTCCTAACTCAATGGCAGGATCATGGGTTAACCCACCAAACATGATATGGGACATGTTTTGTAATTGGTCTGTCACTGCTTGATTGAGTTCAGGGTGGTTATAACCGTGAATCGCACACCACCAAGATGACATACCATCAATTAAAGTCCTACCATCATCTAACTCAATAGTCGCGCCATACGCACGTTTGACTTTAAATGTCGGTAAAGGTTGGGTCATTGAAGTATAAGGATGCCAAATATGTTCCAAATCAAAATTATCGGTCATCCTATTTACCCTTTTACAGCGTTCAAATCTATCATTGAACACATGTTAAACCTGTTAAGAATGAAAGAAAATTGCGATATCAATCAAAGCTTATTAACTTTGCTGATGAATTGTTAAAAATTGGCAGATTTCTTCAATTGTTCGTTCAACTTGAAGGTAGGGAAAAGCATGAGTAGCGTCATTTAGTAATTTATATCTCATCTTTTCTGTAGCGATATATTCAAAATTTTCTACAATTTTGCAAGGAATGACGCTATCTTGTTCAGCAAATAAATGAAGCTGTGGCCCAGAGTAATTTTTTAAGTTATCTACCAAGTTTAAATGCTCTAACATTTCTAACCCTTCTAATAACAACTCATAAGGAGGAGGGTTTGCTATATTTTGCATATTTAGCCAATCTTGTTTAGCTTGAGCTGACCCTTGAGTAATTAAATAATAAAAGCGTTTTAAGGTGGCTTCGGGATTTTGCAAAAAGGATTGCTTAAATAGATCAAATACATCAGCAGGCATTGCAGTTTGCCACGTGCTATTAGCAACAAAACATGGATTCGAAGCGAGCGTAATTAAAGTTTTAGTTAGACCCGTGCTCTTATAAAAAGAATCAACTAATTGAGTTGCTAACTGACCTCCTAAAGACCATCCAATTACAGTATCAATATCATTTAATAAATGAAGCTGTTTCTGGACACTATTATTCAAAATATTAAATATATTAATAAGTTGCACTTCACAACCCTTCTGTTGCAAATGCAATTTTAATGATTGCAAAGGTTCAATTCCTACACCCCAACCTGTAATCAATAAAATTTTATTTTGTAACTTCATATGCTTGTCCAGAGCCAGTTTTTTACAGTTTATATATGAATATTAATTTAAAATATCTTTTAAAATCAATCTAAAAACTAAATCCCACAGATTAAAATCAAGTGTTTATGAGCATTTAATATTCTGAAATATATTGATAAATAAGACCTGCATTATTAATAGGAAACATACAAAAATTTAATTAACTAAACATTGAAGCCAATCAAAAAACAACATACTCCACACTTCGCCTATAAATCCATTATGCAATGTAATTAATGTTAATACTTATGTTTTTTTATTAAAAAAAATGACTCATCAATTCATTTTAATGTTAGAAGATTAATTATTGATCAAAAAATATTGGGCAGGCTAATATGAACAGTCAAAGTATAATATCTGATGGGAGAGAAAAAGATACATATTTTGTTACACCCAATGATATTATAAATACTTTACCTTTAGATAAAAACTACTGTTTATTTTTGGATATTGATGGAACTCTGGCTCCATTTCAGATTAATCCTGAGCAGAGTTTTATTCCAAACACCACATTAGAAACTATAAAAGAAATAATTAAATTAAATATACCTGTTATTGCTGTTACAGGCCGCAATGTAGGGACAGCTAGTAAGCTACTGTATCCTGTTGAAGTTCCTATTGCTGGCTTGCATGGTTTAGATATTTATTTTAGTACAGATCATTATATTCGACCAGATTTAAGTCAGATTAATTTTAAAAAATTAAAACAAGATATTATAAAATCTTGTGAAAAATATCCTGAATTACTAATTGAGGATAAAGAATATTCTATTGCTTTACATTATCGTGAAAACCCCAACTTAGAAAGTCACGCTATTCATATTATGAAACAAACCAAAACCGATTATCCCCAATTAAAAATAAATAAAGGCAAGTTTGTTGTTGAATTAATTCCAAACCAAGCGGATAAAGGTAAAGCCATTCAAACTATATTAAGTCATCTTAATTTACCTTCAGTATTCCCTATTTTTATAGGAGATGATTTAACTGATGAATCTGGTTTTATTTTTATTAATCAGCAGTCTGGTCTCACTATTAAAGTGGGTTCTGGTGAAACACAAGCCAAATATAGATTAAAAGATATCGATAACGTCGCTAATTTTCTTTTTTTATTTCAAAACAAAATAAAAAGCTTATATGTCAAAAATAGTCAAAATCAGAATGGAGAAAAAATATGTCTAAATTAATCGTATTATCAAATCGAATAAGTATGCCTTCAGGTAAAGCTTCAGCTGGTGGTCTTGCTGTAGCTGTACAAGATGCTTTGAATGATAGCAATGGTATTTGGTTAGGCTGGAATGGCCAGCAGATTACCGATAGCGAAGCACCAGAATTTGAACAGGCTTATTCTCAGGGTATTGACTACATTACCTGCCCTCTCACTCATCAGCAATATGCACAATATTATTGTGGTTTTGCCAACAAGGTTCTGTGGCCAGCAATGCATGCCCGGGAAGATCTTATTGAATATGATGCACAAGAATATAGTACCTATCAAAAGGTCAATCGATTATTTGCTGAAAAGTTAAAACAGCTTGCTCAGCCTGAAGATCTCATTTGGGTACACGATTATCACTTTTTTAGTGTTGCCCGTTACTGCCGTGAATTAGGCATGCAAAATAAAATTGGTTTCTTTCTCCATATTCCTTTTGCTAGTCTGAATATCTGGCGCAAAATTCCTGTAGCTCGAGAGTTAATTCAAGACTTGAGCCAGTATGACGTGATTGGCTTGCAAACCCAGATTGATCAAAATGCGTGTATGCAAACATGTTTAAGTTTACTCGAAGCTCAGAAAATTCACCGCGACAGTATTAGCTATAAAAAACGTCAAATACTTATTAAATCGTACCCTATTGGCGTTCAACCAGAAATTATTCAAAAACAAGCCCAAAAAGATGCACCAAGCCCTTGTGTGTTTAATTTTGAAGACATACCTCGTCAAAAAACCATTATTGGGGTAGACCGGATTGATTATTCAAAAGGTTTACTTGAGCGTTTTAATGCATTTGCCACCTTCTTAGAAACCAATCCCGAATATCACGGTTTAGTTCGACATTTGCAAGTTGCGACACCGTCACGTACTGATATTGCAGCGTATCAACGTTTATACCAACGCTTTAAAACCAAGTTGGAATTGATTAATGAAGAGTTTGCACATGAAGATTGGAGACCGGTAGATTGTTGCTATGACCCAGTTCAGCACAATCATCTCATGCATATTTATCGTCACTCTGATATTTGTTGGATTAGTTCACTACGTGATGGTATGAATCTAGTCGCTAAAGAATATATTGCAGCTCAAAATCCAGAGAATCCTGGCGTACTTATTTTATCTAAATATGCTGGTGCTGCCGAGCAAATGACTCAGGCCCTGATTGTTGACCCGCAAGATAGAGCAGCCATGATTGATACTTTAAAAATGGCTTTAGAAATGTCTAAAGCTGAGCGTATTAATCGTTATCAACAATTGATAGAGGGTTTATCAACATCTGATCTTACCCATTGGCGAAACGATTTCTTAGATGATTTGGAAAAAACACCAACTTTGCTAATGAAATCTCAGCGTTTATTACAAGATAATTATCAATCTATTTATCAGGTTTTATAAATCTAAAAAAAAGAGCATCGAGAAATTAAACTTCTCGATGCTCTTTAGATTATTTCTAACCTTAATAAATTAATTCGTTTTTCCAAGTGTAAAACGATTAAGTAAAGCAATAATAAATAGTAATACCGCTACACCTGTTAAAACTGTACTTAAACCAGCCCATTCACCAATTAAACCAATTAAAGCTGGCCCGCTTAATGAACCTGTATAGGCAATCGTTGAGACTAAAGAAAGTGCTGCTGCTTTAGGCATATCGTTTTGTCGACCCACACGAGAAAACATCACTGGTACAATATTAGAACAGCCTAATCCTAAAAGTGCATAGCCTAATACCACCACTTCCCATACGGGTGCAGTCACAATAACAACCATACCAATTGCTGCACCAATCGCACTATAAGTTACGACATTTTTTTCACCCCATTGCTTTAGTAAGAGGTGACCGGTAAAACGTCCAGTCGTCATGCTTAAAGCAAAAAAGGTATAAGCCAGACCCGCAAAGGCTGGATTAAGCTGATACTTACTTGTTAAATAAATACCACCCCAATCCATTGCCGCACCTTCCGATAAAAAGGCAATAAAACACATCATGCCAATAAGTAGAATAATGCCATTAGGTCGATAAAGTTTTTTTGGTGCTTGAGTTGTATCTTGATGTGGTTTTTCATCCTGTTCAAAAGACGTTAAACAAGGAGGAATCGCAATTCCACCGATCACAAGCAAAATCATGACAACAGACAAAGTACTCATTAATGGAGAAAGTCCGATTGCCAATAATGCAGTCACCAGCATGGCACCAGTTAAGCCACCAAGACTACACATTCCATGGAAGCTAGACATGAGAGCTCGCAGGCTATGTTTTTCAACGACTACTGCCTGTAAATTTATAGCTACCCCAAGACAGCCTGCTGCCGACCCAAACACAAATAATGCTACAGCCATCATTACAATACTGCTCCACATCGTGAGGCTAGGTAATAACACTATTAACAGCATCAATGCCACCCCAATTAATGGCCGACATCCCCAACGCTTGACTAAAGCACCAGTCGTAGGCATCGCTATCATTGAGCCAATACCCATACAAAGCAAAAGCAAACCAAAATCAGCGTGATTGAGGTTTAAGCGTTGCTGTACATAAGGAATAAGTGGTGCCCAAGCAGATATAGCAAAGCCCAAGCTAAAAAAGCTAAGGCGTGTTGCAAGACGCTGAGTGCTTAAGAGAGTAGCTGTATCTAAAACAGCGGGTTTGGTAAATAACATATTTTCGCGAGCTCACCATAAAATCATTGGCGATCCATACCAACCGATTTTCCATAGAAAAACCCTTGCCTCATTTAATTTCTAGGCAAGGGTTTTGTTGGCGAAATTATATCCAATTCCATAAAAAAAACAGGGGGTGTGATACAATTTTTCTGACTTTTTTGTAACTGCCAAAGCCTTATATAGTAAGGCTTTGAATATGTTCAATTTGACAAAATTAACATTTAAGCGATGAGTTGATTTTATTAAAATGAGCCCATAAAAAACCCAGCTTAAACTGGGTCATTTTATTAAATTTGAGATTGAATATAGTTTTGCAAGCCAATCAACTCAATTAAACGTAATTGCTTTTCTAACCAGTATGTATGGTCTTCTTCAGTATCTGACAATTGTTGGCGTAACATATCACGGCTAATGTAATCGCCCTTCTCTTCACAAAGTTTGATACCTGTCGCTAACTTTTCACGAACATGATATTCAAGCGCCAAATCCGCTTTTAAACAAGTTACAACGTCTGTACCAACATTGATATCTTCACGGTGCATGTTTGGCTTAGCACCTAAAAACAATACACGGCGAATGATCGCATCAGCATGAGAAGCTTCTTCTTGCATCTCATGATCAATACGCTCATAAATTTTATTTAAGCCCCAATCTTCATACATACGAGAATGGATTAGATATTGATCACGGGCAGCCAATTCTCCGCCAATGAGCATATTTAAATAGTCTATGACTTCTGGATTGCCACGCATAATAAATCTCCTATCGTATGAGAACTATTATGGGCAATCTTAAAAATGATTGCAAAGTAAAAAATAGTTAAGTTTATGATTTTTATCAAATTAAAATGAGAAACATACGCATTTGCAGTTCAAGTAATTAAATTTCCCCTGCAAAAAGAAACGCTTGTCCGATTTATAGTCTCAGACAAGCGTTAAAATATGACACAAACCATCAATTTATTATTTTGTAACTAAAATCAATGGTTCTTATTTCGGTAAGTTTATTCGCTTAAGGTTTGCCCATAGGTCGCCATAAGTGATAAGAAATCAGTCTCATTCATCACTGCAATACCAAGTTTTGCTGCTTTTTCTAATTTCGAACCAGCCTTTTCACCTGCAACAACACATTTAGTTTTACTCGATACACTACCACTGACACGTGCGCCTAATGCTTGTAGCATCTGGGTCGCTTGATCACGGGTCATTTGCTCTAGTGTGCCTGTTAAAACCCAACTCTCGCCATTTAATGGCTGACGTGTTGGTGCAGTCGGTGCATCCCAATGAATACCTGCTGCAATTAAGCGATCAAGCACTTCAATGTTATGTGGCGCTAAGAAAAAGTCAGCAATCCATTCTGCGGTAATATCGCCTACATCTGGTGTTTTCTTTAGAGCCTCAACATCAGCAGCTTTAAGTGCTTCTAAAGTTTGGAAAGTATTGGCTAACATTCTGGCAGTAGTTTCGCCTACCCCACGAATTCCTAAAGCATAAATAAAACGTGCAAGGGTTGTCTTTTTACTGGCTTCGATAGCATCAATCAGATTTTGAACTGACTTCTCGCCCATTTTCTCAATGCCAAGTAAAGTTTCTCGGTGCTCATGTAAGTGATAGATATCGGCAACATCTTTGAGTAAATCGAGATGTAATAAAGACTCTACCCAACGGTCGCCCAAACCTTCAATATCAAGCGCCTTACGTGACACAAAATGACGAATAGCTTCAATTCGCTGAGCAGCACAGTAAAGACCACCAGAACAACGCGCTAAAGCTTCTCCTTCAGGCATTACAACTGGTGAGGCACAAACAGGACAGCTTTCAGGTAAATGTACAATTTCAGCCTCAGGTGAACGGAATTCTGGCCAAACTTTTTCTACTTTAGGAATAACATCACCCGTACGATACACACTAACGGTGTCTCCCACCCGTACATCAAGACGATGGATTTCACCAATGTTGTGTAAAGTTACATTGGAAACCGTCACGCCTCCCACAAATACAGGATTTAAACGTGCGACTGGGGTCAAAGTACCTGTACGCCCCACCTGCCAATCAATCTGATCAACCGTAGTTAATGCCGCTTGTGCAGGGAATTTATAGGCAGTCGCCCAACGTGGCTCACGACTTAAAAAACCGAGTTGCTGTTGCTGTTTTAAGTCATCAACCTTTACAACCATCCCATCAATTTCAACTTGTAAATCGGGACGCTCTTTTTGAATTTGCTCATAGCGCTGCTGTACTTCTTGAATTGAATTACATAGATATTGACGTTCAGCAATTTCAAATCCAAGTTGGGTTAGCCATTGTAGGCTATCATGCATGGTCGATAGGCCATGATTTGGTTCACATTGAGCGATCCCATACGCATAAAACGCTAAAGGTCTGCCAGCAGCAATATTCGGATCAAGCTGTCTTAAACTACCCGCTGCTGCATTACGAGGGTTCGCGAATGTTTTATCCCCTTTTGCTTCCTGATCGGCATTGAGTTTCTCAAAGCCAGATTTTGGCATAAGCACTTCACCACGTACTTCAAGCAGACGTGGAATTTCAAAATGATCTGAATGCAGCACTTTAGGCAAGTTGCGAATCGTTTTAACGTTTTGGGTAATGTCTTCTCCGGTTTCTCCGTCACCACGTGTAATACCACGTACTAACACACCGTTTTCATACCAAAGGGAAATCGCAAGACCATCAAGTTTTAGTTCTACTTCATATTGTACTTTTTGATTGGGCAACCGCTCTTCAACACGACGAGCAAATGCAAACAAGTCTTCCTGATTAAAAACATTCCCTAACGAAAGCATAGGAACCACATGAGTCACACTTTGAAATTTAGAGAGTGCTTGTCCACCTACTTTCGTAGTGGGCGAATCTGATTGAACCTGTTCAGGATATTGCTCTTCTAAAGCTTTTAACTGGTGAAATAAATGATCATATTCACTGTCCGAGATTGTCGGCTGATCCATGACATAGTAGGCATGGTTATGCTTTGCAATCAGTTGAATAAGCTGACGCATCTGTTCGATCACGGAAGTTGTTGCCATTATGTTATTCACCATAAAAAAGGGTGGAAATTTCTCCACCCTGAGCTGCGACTAGATATGTTGCAATTATCGCAACGAACGTAAAAAATTAAAACTAGGCAGTCGCCTGTGCCGGACGATAATCAATCACATGATGACGCCAGTGCTCTTTTAACTGTGGTGTAAATTCAAGATTATTCTCATCATAAACTTTGCCATCGATTTCACGAGCAATTAAACCTGCAATACTCGCCATCATGTCAAAACCAGTCACGGCTTTACTGTTTGGAAGCGCAAGGAAAAATGCCAACCCTTGAACTTGTTCAGTAGATAGAGTTTCAAGATCAAACCCAGCTGGTCCATTGTCTGTCATACGTAACACAGAGAACATCAGTACACTCGGCTCATCCGTATTTTCATAACGATGGAAACATGACATTTCGCCATAACGTAAACCGTATTTTAACAATACTTTAAGGGCTTTATCACCAGACAATGCGCGACGAGGGTTCGGATAGACATTTAATGCAATAATCTGTTCAGCCATCGCTAATGCACTTTCATCATCATAGCGTTGCTGTTCATGTAAATGCACATCCAGAATATTACTCTCACCTTCAAATTCAGCAATTTCGGCAGTTTCAATATTCGGGTTTAAACTCAACTCAGGCTCTGTTTTTTCACTTTCAGATTTCAAGTTTTCTTCTGATAAAGCTTCAGCTGCTGATTTAATAGAAACCGTATCAGCTAACTCAACTGAACTATCTGTATTAATAGTAGAGATTTTTACAGTTTCTTCAGATTTAATTTCAACCGAAGAATTTTCAACAAATGGTTGTGTTGGTTCGACTGGAATTGCTTTAGCGGGTTCTACAGCCAGAGTTTCTGTTGGTTTTGTTTCACTGACTTGTGACTGTGCTGGTTCATTTAAAGTTGGTTCAACTCGCTCTGCGCTAGTTGCTGTTGCGCGTTCAGCTTCAGTTTGCTCAAGCTGATCACGCACATGTCTAGGTATAACCGGTTGATTACTATCAGGATTAATATGCAAATCACTGTCTAATGAGGGTTCAGCATGGTTTGACTTTTTTAAAATCATTTTTAAGCCAATTAGCATAATAATAATGGCGACAACGATGCCAATAATCGTATTGATTTCCATTCTATGACTCCGAAACTAACCCGTATTCTTTTGCCTGTTCTAAATCGACAGTGACTAATTTTGATGTACCCGGTTCAGGCATGGTCACACCCAACAAATCAGTTGCCATGGTCATCGCCAGCTTATTATGTGTAATGTAAATGAATTGTACATGTTCAGAAAGCTCTTTTACCAAATTACAATATCTCTGAACATTCGCATCATCAAGTGGTGCGTCCACTTCATCTAACACACAGAACGGTGCCGGATTTAATCTAAAAATCGCAAATACTAATGCTAACGCTGTTAACGCCTTTTCTCCACCGGAAAGTAATGCTAGAGAACTATTTTTTTTACCCGGTGGTCTTGCCATCAGTTTAACACCAGATTGCCAGTCATCTTCAAGGCTTAAACTCGCTTCGCCACCATTAAAGACCTTTGGAAACAGATTTTGCAACTCTTGATTAATCTGATCAAACGTTGTCATAAACAACTTACGAGTTTCCTGATCAATGCTTTTCATCGCATCTTTTAGTTGAGTTACCGTATTTTCCAAATCTTGAATTTGGTGACTCAACTCATCAAAACGCTGGGAAACCTCTTCAAACTCTTGTGAAGCAGCAAGATTAACCGCACCGATTTTTTCAAACTGTTTCAGTACTTTTTCCAGTTTTTGCTGGTGCTCGGTTAAATCGATTTGCAAGCCTTTTTGGAACTCGGCATTTAGCTCTTTAAGCTGTTCTTGATAATGCTCGCGATCTGACTTAGCTGCTTGCCATGCCAAACGTTTTTCTTCGAGTTGTTCTCTGAGCTGCTCATCTTTTTGTTGATATTGATGACGTTGATCTGTCAGGGTTTGTTGTTTTTCCTGCACACTATTGAGTTCGAGCTGCCATTCATTCCAGTTCTTTTGCAACTTTTCAGTTTGGGCAAATTGCTGCTGAAATTCCGACTCAAGATTTGGCAACTCTAACTGAATAGGGTCAACAAATTTTTTCGCCTGTTCCATTTGAGCATTAATTTGCTGATATTGACTCTGCAAGAATGAAATATCTTTTTCAAGCAACTCAATTTGTTGAGTCGTTTGCGTGCTATTACGACGTAAAATTTCACGTTCTTGTTGTTGCTGATGCAAACCTTGCTGCTGTTCTTCTAGCTGCTCTGTTAACTCTTCTACCCGAAATTGCAAAGTTTTATAGTCAGGTAAAATGGTTTCAAGCTTGATTGCTAGTGCATGTAAATCAATCTCCAGATCATCTTTTTGCATTGCATCTTCTTCAAGCTGCATGTCTAACTGAGCTAACTGATCTTTCAATTGCTGTTTTTGCAGTAAAAATGCTTGTGCTGCGGTTTGCTGTTTAGCAATTTGCACATCAAGCTGTTGTAAGTCTTTTTGTTTTTGTTTAATAACTTGCTGTTTCTGTTGCACATCAGACTGCAACTGCCCTAGTTCATCTTTTTGCTGAACTAAAATTTGATCTAATGCTTGTAATTCAGGTTGCTGCTTTTCAAGAGCTTGTTCGATTTCATCTAGACGAATGCGATGACTCAGCATACCTTGTGCACTTTGACTTTCGTCATCATACATAAGGGCAATCACCCAATCCTGTCCAACATGATAGCCATCTAAAGTCAAAATAGACTGACCATGTTGCAGTTGGTTTTGCTCATTTAAAGCAGTAGTCAAATCTTGTGCAATCGCTACATTCGAAAAGATTGATAGCTGTGGCGATGCAATCCAATCATTTAAACATGCTAAATTGCCTTTAAATTGACTTGTTTGCTCGGAAGGTTTTAACTGGCGAGCTACTCCTTCTTGAAAAGTTTGTTCGGTCTCAACAATATGAGCTTGTAACCATTTCGCTAAAAACTTTTCAATAATCTGCGCATGCGATTTACCTTGCTCTGTTAACTGTAGAGCTTGCATTAAACGTAGTGCATCTTGATGTTGCTTTGGGCTTTGCTTAGCAACAAGTTGGCTTAAGTTTTTCTGCTCTGATAATAAAACCTGTATTTCTGTTTTCAAGGTTTGTTGTTGATTTTTACTTGATTGATGTTGCTGTTGAGATTGCTCTACACGTAGCAATTGTTGCTCAATTTCAGTTTCAAGCGACGTGATTTCATGACAAAGCTGCTGCTGTAGTTGTTCAAGCTCACTCTGCTCATCTTCATGAACATGCGATTGAATTTGGCTTGCTTGATGTTGTAACGTTTCTTTTTGCTGTTCAATGCGTTGAACATTTTTGCCCAACTGCTCAATTTGGGCAGACATCTGCATTTTTTGCTGCTGTTGCTTTTCAACCTGAGCTTTCACTTGTTCAAACTGTTGTTGTGCTTGTTTTTGCTGGGATTGTAAGTCAGCAAAGTTTTGCTCAGCTTCTGTTGCAGTATGCTCAATTGCAGTTAATGCTTCAGTTTGTTCATCTAACTGATTATTCAACGTTTCAAGTTGCAATTCAGAAAGTTGTAAACGTTCTTTAGTTTGGAATTTTTGCTGTTCTAACTGAACGAGAGTCATACTATTTTGCTGGTATAAACTCTGTTTTTGTTCCAGAGTCATTTTCAGTTCAGATAGTTTTTTTTCAGCTTGTTGCCACTCTTGTTGTAGTGGTGAAGACTGCTGAATGAGTCGTTGAAATAAAGCACTGGTTGCTTCTAAATCATGTTCAATCGTGCTTAACTCTGAACGAACTAATTTAAAAGTTTCGCCCAACTCATTCATTTGAACAGTATATTCTTCTTGTAAGCGTACGCTTTTATCTGCCTGAAAAGACAAAATTTCAATTTTTAGGGTCCGAATCTGGCTTTCCAGTGTTTTATATTGAACCGCTGCTTCTGATTGACGTTTAAGCGTCTTCAGCTGTGATTTTAACTCGAGGGCAATATCTTCTAAGCGTGAAAGATTTTGCTCAGTATGTTCAAGATGTTGCAAAGTTTCACGTCGACGAGCTTGATAGCGAGAAACACCTGCGGCCTCTTCAATAAAGATACGCATTTCTTCAGGCTTGGCATCAACCAGACGGTTAATCATGCCCTGTTCAATCACCGCATAAGAACGTGGCCCTAATCCTGTTCCCAAGAAAATATCGGTGATATCACGACGGCGGCAGCGTGTGCCATTTAAGAAATATTCGGACTTCCCTTCACGAGTGACCTGACGACGAACCGCTAACTCATTATAAGCATTATATGATCCGCCTAACTTGCCATAGGTATTATCAAAACGTAGCTCAACACTCGCCACACCCACTGGCTTACGCTTGGAAGTTCCTGTGAAAATAACATCTTGCATGCTACCACCACGTAGCTGACGAGCATTTGATTCACCCATCACCCAACGAATGGCATCAATTACATTTGATTTGCCACAACCATTTGGACCAACCACTGCTGTGCGGTTCGCCTTAAAATTTAAAGTTGTACTATCTGCAAAAGATTTAAAGCCGGAAAGTTTTAAACTGCTTAAACGCATAATGCCCTAACTAGCGGCGTGAGCGTCTTGCCCAGGCCAATTCAATCTGTTTCATTCGTGTCAGCGATTCCAACACAAGGTTACGTAAGTGTCGACAAAAATCTTCCATAAATAAAGCGGCTTGTTGTGATTTTCGGATCAAAATTGCATCAGTCACGAGTTTAAATAATGCAAATGCTTCTTGTAGTTCCCGCTTAGAGGTATTTAAGGTCAAAAAATAACTGCGACGTAGTGAAGGTAGTAACTCTTTATAAAACTTCATTAGATAAGGATTACCCACCATATCTTGCTGTTCAGCGAGATATTGAAAAACACCATCATAAAATTTTTCGATATCACCTGCTTTTACATGCTCAAGAAGTTGTTCCAACAATAGCTGCAATTGATCTGCTTCATGTGCGCGCCATGTTTCACTGATGCGTTGAACAATATGCCCCAATAACATCACGTTTGTGTCAAACAGTGCTTTAACCTGCTGTGCAGACATTTCTGAAACAATTGCCCCACGGCGTGGAAATATCTCAATTAAATGAGTACGCTCTAATAATAATAATGCTTCACGAACTGACCCTCGGCTTACATCAAGCTCTTTGGCAATACGTAATTCTTGAATACGCTCGCCTTCAACCAGCTCACCACTAATGATCTGTTCGCTAATATATTTGACAATTTGCTCAGAAAGACTTTCTGTCTCTTCGAGATTCATAAATCACCCGCTACTTTTTATATGCATTAATCCATGCTTTTCTTTCGCATCCTTGTTTTTAACTGATCACACCGATTAAAAACTATGTCATTGTCTGACAATTTTATTGCATTTTAAGCCAACCCATTTAAAAACAACATCAAAATCGGATGAATAAAATTCTCAAATGCTCTTATATTATTTAATAAAAAAAGCTCGAATTTCTAAAAATTCAAGCTTTTACATTGTAGTCTTATCAAGATTATATTTTTAGTCTCTAGTGCATAATCCCTTTATAAATAAAATAACTCCCCACCACGACTAATAAACAGGCAAAGCATTTTTTTAACATTTGCGGTGACAATGCATGGGCAACTTTTGCTCCAAATTTTGCCGTAACAAAACTCATAACACTAATGCCAATAAACGCATAGATGTGCACATAACCAATCGTGTTAGGTACAGAGATGTGTTCTTTCGCACCAAACCACATAAAGCCAATTGCACCCGCAATAGCAATGGGTAAACCACAAGCAGCGGAAGTCGCGACTGCTTTTTGCATGACGACACCATGACGGTTTAAATATGGTACGGTTAAGCTACCGCCTCCAATACCAAAAATTGCTGAAGCAATCCCAATACCACCACCCGCCATAAATTGCATCGGGGTTGAAGGAAGCTGACGTGTTGGGTCAACAACCACATTTGCCCCTTTAAACATACGATAGGCCATCACAACTGCAAAAACACCAATAAGGAGCTGTAAATGCTGACCAGACATCAAATCGGCAATACCCGCTCCTAAAAATGAACCAATCACCAGTCCAGGCGCTAAATTACGAAAAACAGGCCAAAGAACTGCACCCTTTTTATGGTGGGCTGAAACTGAACTAAACGATGTCACAATAATCGTTGCAAGCGATGTTCCGACTGCAATATGCATGATTACAGCAGGGTCATAGTGCAATTGGGTAAAAACGACATAGAGGATTGGTACAATAATTAGTCCACCACCAACCCCAAACAATCCGGCAGTAA
>Ga0209795_10000990_pt1 | contig 18872 bp, 14 predicted proteins | sample AgamicOrMarz_FD_187166 | JGI IMG/M metagenome (GOLD analysis project Ga0209795, IMG submission 187166) | Agave microbial communities from Guanajuato, Mexico - Or.Ma.rz (SPAdes) (version 2) | ecosystem: Host-associated > Plants > Phyllosphere > Phylloplane/Leaf | place: Guanajuato, Mexico...
CTGGCGCGATATCCAGGCGAAAAAACGCGCCGGCGTCGACACCACCGAACTGGAAAAAGCCTTCGACTACCAAGGCATCGACACCTGCGCCGCGACGGGCCTGTGTGCACAACGCTGCCCTGTAGGCATCAATACCGGCGAACTGGTGAAAAAGCTCCGTGGCCGACACGCCACGCATCAGAAAACCGCTGACTGGATCGAAGGAAATTTCGCCAAAACCCTGCAAGGCGCACGCTTCACGCTGCACGTCGCCAACGGCGCGCGGATGATGCTCGGCGCACCGCGTCTGGCGAAGTTGTCGGCGACGCTGACGCGCTTGTCCAAAGGCCAGGTGCCGCTGTGGACCAACGCCATGCCACAGCCGGAAAAAGCCATTCGCTTCAGCCCGAGCGTGGCCGACGAGCGCCCGCGCGTGGTTTATCTGGCGGCTTGCGTGGCGCGGGTCATGGGGCCGGCGGCGGACGACAAAGAACAGATGTCGCTGCACGACAAAACTCGTGGTCTGCTGGAAAAGGCCGGTTACCAGGTAGTCTTCCCCGACAATCAGGACAACCTCTGCTGCGGTCAGCCGTTCGCCTCCAAGGGCTACGTCGAACAGGCCGAGCACAAGCGCCAGGAACTGATCAGCGCCCTGCTCCACGCCAGTCGCGGCGGCCTCGATCCGATCTATTGCGACACCAGCCCGTGTACGTTACGGCTGGTTCAGGACATCGGCGAAACACGACTGGATCTGTACGATCCGGTGCGCTTCATCCGTACGCATTTGCTGGATCGTCTGGACTTCACACCCCAGGAAGCGCCGATTGCCGTGCACGTGACCTGCAGCACTCAACACTTGGGCGAAAGCCAGGCGCTGATCGATCTGGCGCGCAAATGCAGCAACACCGTGGTGATTCCTGAAGGCATACATTGCTGCGGATTTGCCGGCGACAAAGGCTTCACCACACCGGAGCTGAACAGCCATTCGCTGCGTACGCTCAAGGACGCCGTGCAGTACTGCAGCGAGGGGATTTCCACCAGCCGCACCTGCGAAATCGGCCTGACCCAGCACGGTGGCATCGACTACCACGGGCTGGTTTATCTGGTGGATCGGGTGACACGCGCGAAGGCTGTCTGAAAAAAAATAGAACTCTTGAGCGAGACGGCAATCCACAGAACAGGCCCCGACAAATCGGGGCTTTTCCTCCATTCGGTGGCTCGCCCAGCGGTCAGCGAAGCCTGGATCCCTCAGTTCAAGGAGATACACATGAAGCGTTCTGTACTGTTAGGTCTGTTCGTTACTGCCTCGATGATGGCGTCCACTTCGTTCGCCGCAGACAAGCCTGCCGATCTGTGCGATGCCAACATCCAGACTATCAACAACGCCAAAGGGCAGTTGTCGGCGAATCCGGAATTGAGCCAGCGCGCCGAAACCAGCGTGAGCAAGGCCCAAGCGCTGAAAGCGGAAGGCAAAATCGACGACTGCGTTGCCGAAACCTCGCAAACCATCGTAGAGCTGCGTAAATCGACCGGTACCAACAACTGATACATGCTGACGAGCCAACCTGCGGGTTGGCCTCGTCGGCAGATTGACGTACACTGTGCACGCTTGTTGCCCGATCAGATTCACCGGGCAATGAGTTCGGGGCCGTTTAGGATTCGACGCCGGTTGCGAAACTCTAGGTGCATGCCGACTTGGTAACAGAAGTCGTAAATCCACTGTTGCAACTACTTATAGTTGCCAATGACGACCAATACGGTGTTGCTCTCGCTGCTTAATTGCAGCTGACAATGCTCCTGGTACCTTCGGGTCCAGCAATCATCAGGGGATGTCTGTAAACCCGAAATGATTGTCATATAGAACAGAATCGCCGTGCAGTACGTTGTGGACGAAGCGGCTAAAACTTACACAACTCGCCCAAAGCACCCTGCCCGTCGGGTCGCTGAGGGTTAACTTAATAGACACGGCTACGCATGTAGTACCGACAGCGGAGTACTGGCGGACGGGGGTTCAAATCCCCCCGGCTCCACCAAATGATCAAAAAAAGACGTCCATGGACGTCTTTTTTTGTGCCTGTAATCCAGTAAATCCGCGGTCTCCAGCGCTTTTGCGGTCTTTTGAGAGTTTTTGAGTTCCAGCCGTTCGGGTATTCCAGACGGTATTCCAGTCCATCCGGTGCTAATCTTTGGAATACCGAATCAGTGCCTGAGGAGAATCTCATGCCTGCTCAAAACCTCCGTCTCTCCGATCGACAGCTCAAGGGAGTCAAACCCGCGTCCAAGGATTACGTCCTCACGGACGGTGACGGTTTGCAGCTCCGGGTACGCAGCAACGGCTCGTTGCTGTGGAATTTCAACTACCGCGAACCGGTGACCAAGAAGCGCATCAATATCGGCTTCGGGACCTATCCCGAACTGTCACTGGCGCACGCACGAAAGATGGCGGTCGAAGCCCGCGAGCTGCTCGCCCAAGGCATCGATCCAAAGGTGCAGCGCAACACGTTGAATGAAGCCAAGCGTGCAGAAACGGAGCACACCTTCGAGAACGTGGCCACCGCCTGGTTCGAGCTCAAGAAAGACTCGGTCACCCCGGCCTACGCCGAAGACATTTGGCGGTCGCTCACGTTGCACGTGTTCCCCGACTTGAAGACGACACCACTGGTGAAAATCACCGCGCCGATGGTGATCGCATTGCTTCGTCCAATCGAAGCGAAAGGCAGCCTGGAGACGGTCAAGCGCCTTAGTCAGCGGCTTAACGAAATCATGACCTACGGCGTAAATTCCGGCCTGATCTTCGCCAACCCGCTCAGCGGCATCAGGGCTGTATTCAAGAAGCCCAAGAAAGAGAACATGGCTGCGCTTCCGCCCGAAGAACTCCCCGAGCTCATACTGGAGATCGCGAACGCCAGCATCAAACGTACCACCCGTTGCCTGATCGAATGGCAGTTGCACACCATGACGCGCCCGGCAGAAGCAGCGACCACTCGCTGGGCAGACATCGACTTTGAAAGGCGTGTCTGGACTATCCCTCCGGAGCGGATGAAAAAACGCCGCTCTCACAGCATCCCGTTGAGTGATCACGCTGTCGCACTGTTGGAGTCACTGAAGACTCACAGCGGCCATCGCGAATACGTCTTCCCGGCAGACAGAAATCCGCGCACCCACGCCAATAGCCAGACCGCCAATATGGCGTTGAAACGCATGGGCTTCCAGGACCGGTTGGTCAGCCACGGCATGCGCTCAATGGCCAGCACTATCTTGAATGAGCATGGGTGGGACCCGGAGCTCATCGAAGTGGCACTGGCGCACGTCGATAAGGATGAGGTGCGGAGCGCCTACAACCGAGCCGACTACATCGAGCGCCGGCGCCCGATGATGGCCTGGTGGAGTGAGTACATCCAGAAAGCCGCCACCGGCAGCCTGCTCGCCTCAGCGTACGGCCAAGTCAGAGACAAGAACGTGGTGCCGATACGCTAGCGCTACGCAGGCGCATCAACGGCAGCAGCAACAATTGAGCGTTCAAGATTCAGGGCGAGCAGCCTCGCCTTTCCGCTTCTCAGCGCGGGTCCATCCAAACAGGGCTGCAAAGCCGCCCTGTTTGGATGGACCTTACTTTGAAGAGCTAAAAGCAACCACGCTGTCCGGGGTTTGCCACGGAGCTCCACCGGCGGACAATCGTTCTTCAAGTCCAATGTGGTCCTGAATTTCGAACCTTGACCCGGTTTATCCACAGGCGTAGAACTGGCCGTGCAAGCGCTGTCGATGACAGCAACCCAGGTGACCCGAACCTTAAAGGTCACGCCGCTCCCACGGTGGTTCTCCCCCCAAATGGCGATTCGCGTCCGGCAGCTCGCCCGGTCACCTCCCCGGTGATGGATGCCTACTTCAGATCATGGCCCTCGTGCGCCAGACAACACCTCCTACTTCGCTGCCCTGCAGCAACCTTTCCGCATGGCCTAATCTTGCGCCAACCTGTGCCCGTCTCTTTCTCCTGGAAAGAGACGGGCGCGTCTAACACTGCTGCAGCCCTCATCGCATTTGGCTTTGCGGCAACTTCACTCGTGACAATCGGCGTGACAAACGCCGATGTCATCAGCAACAGCGATGTAGATGATGGTGCCGCAGACCAAGGAATGGACTGCACCTGACTGACAGTCAGGCATGCCCCGGTCATCGCATCGCTGCGTTCACCCGGCTCAGGATCTCGCGGCACTGGTCTCGTCAGCCAGCGCAGCCTCCACCCGCCCACTTCTTCGGAAGTGTTCAGGAGGCTACAGATCTTGAGATGCCCAAGCTCCCGGTCGTAAAGAGCCGCCAGTCCCGCGTTAGTGGACAACCCTCACAGGTCGCAGGGGCCTTGATCCCTGATAACACTCAACATTCTTGGCGGGATGACGTGGGGAAAAGCTTCAACGTTTTGGCTTCGAGAGGAGTTTGATCATGGCACTCGTAGGTAGACGCGATGGGCGTAATTTTGGCTATGGCCGGCAGTTGAGTTACGCAGGACCGCAGGCGTTGCGCGGCCTCTTTGGGGGCGGGCATTACGGCACGGTTAAGGCGCACAGTGATCGATGGCAGGCGTTTGTGCGGTGGTGTCGCTCGGAGGATGGACCGGGGGTTAACGATGCGCGACAGATTGATCGGCAGACCTTGCTGGACTACGCGACGCATCTGCGCGAGCAAGTTGAACAAGGTGAGCTGGCCATCGCCACAGCACAAAACCGGTTGTCCAGCGTGAACAGGACCATCGCCGCGCTTCGCGGTGATCAGTATGTGAAAGTGTCGAGTCTGAGCAAGGCACTGGGAATGCGGCGCATCAGTGTTCGTCACTCTGTCCCGCAGGGCCAAGACCGCGAACAGGTTAAGCGAATCGTAAACGCCCTCTGCGAAAATCAGTACCCGCGCGCCGCCGCCATTGCACTGTTAGCACGAGCAACCGGCATGCGCCTACGCGAGGCCATTTTGGCCGACCTCCCGCGTCTAAAGCGTGAAGCCGAACAACTCGGCAAGATCAATATCCAGGACGGCACCAAAGGTGGCCGCGGCGGTGCTACCGCGCCTCGTTGGATCACGGTGGATGACCATATTCGCGAAGCGCTCAGGTACGCCGAACAGATATCTCCCGACGGTAGCCGTAACCTGCTTGCACCGCACGAAAGCTGCCTCGATTTCCAACAGAGAATCGTTCGCCCCGCACGGGAGATCCTCCATAAGCACAACCTCAAAGGCTTCCACGAATTGCGGGCGGCCTATGCGTGCGAACGCTACGAGCAAATCACCCATCATCTCGCGCCCATTAATGGTGGTAGCTGCTACCAAATCGACCGGCACCTCGACCAGCGGGCCCGAGACCTAATCAGCTTTGAACTCGGGCACGGCCGTATCGACGTGGTATCTGCTTATATTGGTGGCCGAGCATGAGGAAGCCATTCGATATGGAGCTGTTCCTTGCAGGCAGCCTGACCGGGTCGCATGCCACGCGCCAACGCCACCTTCGCCAAGCGAAGGCCATTCAAGCGGCGATTTCTAATCGCTGGCACAGCGACAACCCATGGACTTGGCAGAGAAAGCATCTCGTATGGGTTCTAAATCGCCACTTGGACCAGCACGCTGCATCGACGCGCTATTACTATCTGCTGACCATGCGCTTGCTCGTTCTTCGCCTAGGAAAATTCTGGCAGCTCCTCTAGACCGGTGAGTCTCGGGAATGACGAGCGCACGCTAGGCATTCGGCGCCAACACCCCTGGCTCCTTACCCGTGCCCATACCCCAAAAAGCTTGCCATGAAGATTTTCCCAAATCGGGAGGATTGACAGCTTAGAAGAAACGCCAGATACTTCTCCCAAATTGGGAAGAAAAATACGACGTATGCGACTCATTGGATGTGAAAAGCTAGCTAGCGCCAAGAGCATTGGCTTGGACCTACAGAGATGGGTCCTTAGCTGGACCGCTGAGGTGAAGAATGCGCATTGGAAGCAGCCCAGCGACGTGTGCGACCAGTTCCCCAATGTGCGCCATGAAGGCGATAGCTTGTTTCTATTTCCAATCAGCCAGTGTGGTTTAGCAGTTCAGGTTCTCATTGCTTTCCCGCAAGGCATTGCTCTAATCCAAGATTTAAAATCTAGCGAAGACTCAAATGAACATTAAGGTTATCCGGACAGAAGACCAATACCGAGCATACCTTGAAGAAGTTCAAGTGCTGATGGCTAAAGCTCCAGCGCTCTATACCGACGACAGCGAGCGCTTAGAAGTTCTTACCGTTCTTCTAGAGTCGTACGAAAATGAGAAATTCCCCGTCGAGCCACCTGATCCAATCGACGCGATTCTGTTTCGGATGCAGGAAAAAGGTCTTAAACAGGCAGATTTAGTACCTTATTTTGGCACTAGCAGCCGAGTTTCCGAAATACTCAACAGAAAAAGACCTCTTACTGTCCAAATGATTCGAGCGATATCTATTGGCCTCGGAATTTCAGCCGACACGCTCATAGGTCTTTCTAGCCCCGACGTAGAGCAGCCCAAGTCGGATATAGACTGGGGAAAATTTCCAATTAAGGAAATGACTAAACGCGGCTGGCTACAGGCACTGTCCGGGCAAGCTAAAACTTCAGTCGAAGATATAGTTAGAAATTTCATCTTCGACTCCGGCTTGCAATTTGGAGCAGCCTCGCTTAGACGAACACTTTCAGGAGAAGCGACGTCTCCGACAACGCAGTATGCGCTATATGCTTGGCTTGCCAGAATTATACAAAGAGCAAGAGAAAAGAAAGACAGACTGGGAAGTTTTGAGCAAGATAAATTGTCAAGCCACTTCCTCAAAGAACTGGCACAGTTGAGTTGGTCGGAAAAGGGCCCGCTGCTCGCTATTGAGTTCCTTGAAAAACGTGGCATCGCAGTCATAATTGAGCCCCACTTAAAAGGAACGCTACTTGACGGTGCCGCACTAAAAGACATTGATGGAACACCAATAGTTGCACTTACACTTAGATTTGACAGGATCGACAACTTCTGGTTTACGCTACTCCATGAAGTAGCTCATTTATGGAAACATGTAGGAAAGGAAGAAGCGTTTTTAGATAATCTCAGCACAGACTCCGAGGATAGGCGTGAAGCTGAGGCCAATAGACTAGCAAGAGAAGCGTTTATACCCAGGCTCGTATGGAAGAGATGCGACGCCCATATAGCCCCTAGCAAAGAAAGTATCGAAGAGCTTGCTAGAGAGCTGAAGATTCACCCAGCGATAATCGTCGGAAGGATCAGACGAGAGCTAGACAACTACAGCTTATTTGCCGACCTGGTTGGCCAAGATGAAGTAAGAAGTCTACTAACCCCCATAGATAGCTGCGAGGCTTGAGATGATCCCAACGTACGTTCCGCTTCTAAAGGCACTAAAGAGCGAGTTTCTAGCTGTCGCAGAGATGGCAAGAGATGATGCGCGAAAAACACTTCCTCTTTTTGAGATTTCCCGAATAGGGAAAAATATTCTTGAGGCGAAGCGATTTGAAGGCTGCACAGAAATCAAAACAGCGTACTTGAACGAGGTCATGTCAGGAATCGCTAGTGTTTGGGCCGGTAGGATTGCCATGGTAGACGCTTATCATTGGGCAGCAGATGCCACAATCGAGAATGGCGAACATGTTATTCCTTATATTTATTCGACGCTTAACACCCTTGGAGTTGAGGTTGTTCCCGTGATTGGATATGACCGCTGGGAAGACGAGTCCTATAGCTTAGCACTCCGGTCATTTGACGTCCCTCATGATAGCAACTATTGCTTGAGACTAGACAGTACGGCCATCGAGGACTCGGCCGAGCCCGATTTCTTCCAAGAAAATATCGAGACTATTCTCGATGATCTTCGCTTGGACGCTGGCCGCTGTTCAGTATTGATCGACTTCGGGGATGTCACAAACACTTCTGTCGAAGTCTTGACCGCCAAGGCCACCGATATCGTAGACCAACTCAAGAGCTTTGGTTTCAAATATTTTATAACGTCTGGGTGCTCGCTTCCAAAAACGATCGATGCAGCCGTCAAAAAAGTTGACTCTGTTGGCTTCGTCCTGCGGCGTGAAATGCAGCTCTGGCAAACCCTCAGACAAAGTGCTCCAGCGACTCCAATAATTTATGGAGATTATGGCGTACGGGGCCCAAATACTAACGAGGGCGTAAGAAGCAAGCATACTAATGGAAAGATTCGCTACACAATCGACAAGCAGTTCTTCGTAGTCCGCGGACACTCCATGAGCCTTCCAGGTAAAGGAGAACAAATGTATACGCTTGCCGAAACTTTGGTAAATTCATCCCACTACATGGGGGAGCCGTTTAGCTGGGGTGATAAGCGTGTCGCTGACTGTAGTCGGAAGAAGATTAAAGGGGGTGCCCCACAATGGATAACTATCGACACCAGCCACCACTTAGCATATGTGGTTTCTGAAGTAGAAGAATTCGAGCGTAGCGCGGTTATGGCAGCCACTAAACGGGCACTCAATTAGTGATCAGCTGCTATGTGAGCATAGCCCCTTGATAAAAAAGGGGCATTCCATACGGGTGCCCCCTTCAAACACGCTACAAACAACCTCTACCCAGAGCAGGCCTGCCGGCGCTTAACTCAGAAAGGCAAGATGAGCTTGGCCCGCCGCAACCGTTCCGCCCGCTACTTCAGGAACGGTCCACGTACAGGTCAAGCAAGCAAGTCGTGATGCCGCACGAAGCTAGAATTCAAAGGACAACCATGAAACTCAAAAAACTGTTAACGCTAGATTTCATCCAAGAATTTGAGTCGTTGTTAGAAACAAACTTTGAGAAAAAGCTCTTCGTCGCCAGCTTAAGAAACTACGCGGCTCATGGAAATCCCTTAAGATTTCACAACTTTGCTTTTTCGATGCGCGAGCTTGTACTGCATGTCATCCAGCGAAAAGCCCCGCCGCAAAAAGTCAAAAATGCTACCTGGTACGTTCGCGAGAGCGACAATCATGAAGTCACCCGCCGCCAACAACTCAAATACTGCGCTCAATCGAATTTATCGGACGCATACCTTGGAAAGGAGGTAATTGATCACCTAAACGAGTGCATAAAAGAGTTTTTGAGCGAGTTTCACTTCTTCAATAAATACACCCACATTACAGAAAAACACTTCGATGTATCTTCAGAAAAATTCTTTTTGGGTGTAAGGGACATAATACGCATATCGCGAGACTCTTTAAATGGACTTCAAGATCTTGAGAGGCTCGTTATCGAGTGCCTAGAGAAGAAAGTCAACAATGCAGTAGTCTCAACGGCAGTCAGCGCAATACCTGAGAGCTTATCCCAACTTGCTAATCACGTGTACATCGAGTACACACAAGTGGAAGAGATTGCGTGTTTAGGGATTGATGATGAGTTTATTCATATAGAGGCCAGCGGCGAGGTTCATGTAACTCAGGAGTACGGTCCCAAACATGACCTCTGCGAGATAAACGAAAGCTATCCATTCATTTTATGTATGAAATCACGTGTAAGCGATCCGGAAAAATTCGTCATCCTTTCCGAGGAATTGGATGTAGACACCTCCTCTTGGTATGAATGAAATCTGCCACACTCACTCCAGCTTCTTGGAGCTCTACCTTAGGGGGTTACAAGAGTGAGAGCCCCCCCCTATTGATAAGACCGATGAACAAACGTAAACTTTCTACCTGAAAAATCAACGAAAGGATGAAGCAATGAAAGAAACTTACTACGTTCGTACCCAGTACGATGGTAAGGATTACAGATCCGTACAAGAAATATACTACTACGACGAAGACGGTGAGGAGCAAGTAGACTGGAACATCACTAACATCTGCTTGAACATTAGCACTTGCGCAGACCAAGGTAGCGATACTTGGAGCTATATAAAATACAAAGTAAAGGAACACCTCGACAGCAATGGCATTCCTTACGATGACGTTGAGTGCGGCCTTGATTTTGAATAAACTTAGCAAATCCAAGAGGAGGTAGCTCGTATTTAGCGTCCTTTGCCAGTAGCAGCTAGTAAAAACTTTCTTTATAGGGATAGCGCTGCGCAAACATCTGTAATAATAGCTCCCACCTTTCCGACTCATTACTTGCCAGCCGTCTAATTTGATCTGGCTTAAATCTCCCCAAAACCATTTGCAGCTCCATGACTGTGAACTCGTGTACAACACCACTCATTTTAATTGAGCCCACTATAGACTCCAGGTTAAAATCACCAACCTTGAGACCTAAAAGGATACTCTTTACCGGTTCCCGCTCCATCGAGAACTCTGCGCCCTCTGGTACATCCACATACTCTCGGAATTTCAATGTCTCTGACGGTATCTCTCGCTTATCAGCCATCTGTCCAACTTGGGAGATATTGTAAAACTCGTTAATTGCCGATGCGCTTTTTTTATCAATTTTATAGTTTCGCAGCGAGTAAGAGGAAAAGCGTGTAGATGTCGCTGGAGGATGCATAACCACTGATGGCATGTGAATCTGAAGTAAGCACTCAATGATATCCGGACGACCTGAAAAAACCGGGAGTGCTAATACTTTTTTTCCAATCATTTTCAGCTTATCTTGAATTATATCTCTCGCATGGTCCGTGGTCATCGCCATAGTCAATCCATTATGTGAAAAACCTAATTTGGTGACATCAGCTGCAATAATTCCGTATGTACGCCGCCCCTCATACTTTTTTGGCATTCGACAAGTTATTTGCTCCTTAGCCTTCATTAAATTGTCCTTAAGATTTCTAGTTCCTGCTATCCTTTTGCATTCGACAAAAAACGAGTGCTTATCAGTTATGGCAATAATGTCAGTCTCGGTACTGAGGTCAACAATGCATCCAGATTGACAAAAATAGCTTGCCATTCTTAGTTCAAACTGAGTGTCTCTAGACTCGGTATTTTTATCCAGCGCGGCAAAATCGCTACCGCTAACTATTTTTTCAACCTTTGCTTCAATACCTTTCGGAGCATGTTTTTCTAGTCCTCGGAGAATCCACATGAGCTCATGAGCCTCCCTCAGCAAATAAAGCTGCCAGTCAATGGAGCTTTGAAATCTACTATCATTCACATTTTTAAATATCTTCTTCTCATCAATTGTTTTCCCGTGTGCCAAATCCTCAAAATACTGTGCGTATCGCGAAATCCTTGTGTTGTGGGTCTTAACACCAAGTCTCTCAGCAAACTCTTCAAATTTGCGTAAATCGCCCGCATGGTCTTTAAAGCTTATTGCTGGCAACGTATGGTTAGGCAGCTTATACGAACGTTCCTCTTCCATTTTCCCTCTCCTCCTTTCAGTAATATTTTACCGTACTGAGTTTCTCTATCTCGGTGGCCTCAACCTCCAGAGCTACTTCAGCATTAATGCACATCGATGTTCCTGGAAAATCGGAGCATAGCGGACGATATGCCTCATTTTTCAAACGTACCAGCAGATCCGTTGGTTCAGTGCCTGCTTTGGATTCGCCTGTCGTCACGGCAGCTTTGTCGGATTCCTGCCAGTTTTCTATGGTGGGGATGCTCGACAAAATTCGACATCAGGAGGTTTACCAACAAACGAACAGGGTGAAGAAAAGGATGCCGGTCGGTGGGCATGACGGTCGCCGTGGCCAACTGAGCTACGCCCGCCGACGGGCACTGGGAGACCTGTTTGTAGCCGGCCCACTTCGCCACGCTCAAAGGATATAGCGAGCGCTGGCAAGCAATTCGGCCTGCAGACAGTGAGTGAGAGAAAAAACACAAAAAAACCTGCGCAAACAGCGAAAACTCTTACAATCCAAGGCCGGATTTCTTACACATTTTTTGCCCCCACTGATACCCAAGAGATAGCCCCGTGAGTGACTCAGACAGCTCATCCGCGCCACTGGTTGACGTAGTGAAGCTTGCCGCATCCCTTCAGCGTTTCGCAGATGATCGCGACTGGCAGCAGTTCCACTCCCCCAAAAATCTCATCCTGGCTCTCACTGGCGAGGTAGGAGAGCTGTGCGAGATTTTCCAATGGATGAGCGATGCCGATTCGCTCTCCGCCGCAACAAATCCCGAAATCGGCCAAGCCGTCGAGGACGAATTGGCGGACGTACTGATGTACCTGGTTCGCCTGAGCAGCGTACTCGGCATTGACCTCAACGAAGCGGTGACACGGAAACTTGCCTCGAACGGCCAGAAATATCCCGTGGATAAAGCCAGAAGCAACAGCAAAAAGTACGACCGACTCTGACCAACCCGAATCTAAGGACAACCCGTGATCGTTTACGCTGCGACCAAACAGCAATTTCTTAAAGACAACGATAACGATGACATTGAGGAGGTGATCCTCAGGCATTACAAGGAAGCTACCGGCAAGAACGTTGGCACATCGGAAATCAGGTCGTGGCAAGGATCCCTAACGTACATGGCCAAGGTCCTTAGAGATGAGGGCCTGCCGAGCGACGCAGGCCTGGCCATCGAACTGCACATTCCGCAGTCGTCGAAGCGAATCGATTTTCTACTCACCGGTCGCGATGAAAACCAGGCAAAAAAAGCCGTATTGATCGAATTGAAACAATGGAGCAAGGCCAACGCTACAACCAAGGATGCCATCGTCAAAACGGCCATGGGTGGCGGCCTCGTTGAAACCATTCACCCGTCCTATCAGGTATGGTCATACGCAGCGCTGCTGGAAGGCTTCAACGAGGCCGTGTATGACAAAAGCATCGAGATCCGTCCGTGTGCCTACCTCCATAACTACGTCAGCGACGGCGTCATAGATTCAGCTCACTACGAGCCCCACATCAGCAAGGCTCCGCTGTTTCTGAAAGGCCCGGAAGAGCTCAGTAAACTCAGAAGCTTTCTGAAAAAGCATATAAGTCATGGCGACAACAAAGAGGTTCTTTACGAGCTGTCCGAAGGAAAAATTCGCCCGTCCAAGGCGCTAGCCGAAGCCCTCGGTGGGTTGATGAAAGGCAAACCCGAGTTCGTATTGATTGACGATCAGAAAGCAATTTTTGAGTCGGCGCTGGCGGCGGCAAGCGAGGCCTCTGACCAAGCCCCCAAGGTGATGATCATTGAAGGTGGACCGGGCACCGGGAAGACCGTTCTGGCTATCAATCTGCTGGTGAGGCTCACCGAATTGAAGCTGATGAGCAAATACGTCTCCAAGAACGCAGCCCCGCGCAAGGTCTACGAGAGCAAACTGGTTGGCACCATCAAGCGCAGCCATTTCTCGAATTTCTTTTCAGGCTCCGGGGCATTCATCGACACTGAGCCCAACACATTCGATGCGCTTATCGTGGACGAAGCTCACCGGCTAAATGAGAAAAGCGGGCTTTATGGAAACCTTGGGGAAAACCAGATCAAGGAGCTGATTGATTCAGCGAAATGCTCAATTTTCTTCATTGATGAAGACCAGCGTGTAACCTTGAGCGATATCGGCAGCAAGCAGGCGATTCGCGCCTTTGCAAAAGCCAAGGGTGCTGTGGTTGAAGAACACGTGCTTTCTTCGCAGTTTCGCTGCAGTGGTTCTGACGGTTACCTGGCATGGCTGGATGACACGCTAGGCATTCGCTCGACGGCAAATCCGACGCTTGAGACTCAAGAGTACGAGTTTAAGGTGTTCGACTCACCTCAGGCGATGCATGAAGCAATCAACGAGAAAAACCACGGAAACAAAGCTCGTGTGGTCGCGGGCTATTGCTGGCCTTGGCTGAGCAAGAAAGACTCCACCACTGCTGATATCGTCATTGGTGACTACAAACGCCAATGGAACCTGGATCAGGATGGCAGCCTATGGATCATCGCGGAGAACTCCATTGAGCAGGTTGGCTGTATTCATACCTGCCAAGGTTTGGAAGTCGACTACATCGGGGTGATCATCGGGCCAGACCTAATCGTACGTGACGGCAAGGTAGTGACATCCCCGGACGAGCGCGACAAGCACGATAAATCGATTCGCGGCTGGAAAAAAATGATGAAAGAGCAACCTACCCTGGCGAAAAAAGAAACAGACCTGATCATCAAAAATACATACCGAACTCTGATGACACGTGGGATGAAGGGTTGCTACCTGTACTGCACCGACAAAGAGACTGCGCAGTACTTCGAGAGTCGGCTTAGCCAACACAGCAATCATTGACGGTATCGTTTGCTAGGAATCCCTGTACCTGCGAGTGGGGACATCGTACGCGCAGGGGCAACAATCAACAGCGCGACCATTTGCTTGATAGACTCGATCCCGATTCGTTTTTTGGGCGGAGCTCAAAAAGCACCGTCCATCGGAATCCAGACCACGCAGCGTTCCAACTGGTATTCCAGGCAAGTTGTCCAATAATTTATTAATCAGAAAAAACAGATAGATACCGACTTGTTTCAAATTACCCCGGCCTCTCAACGACGAGTTCCCCCAAGTGCGGGCTTCGTAGCCCCTACCCTTCGGAAAACCGCAGCACCCGATTCCCTAACCACAACCGTCATAGCCATCGACAAGCACCGCGCCCCAAGGTCCGCCAACAAAGGCCCAGAAAAATCCCGAAGATAGCAAAACCAAGGCCACCCATTTACCATTCCGCAGCTGGCTGGATGCTTCGCAGAGAAAACCGATCGGCACGTGAAATACTCAACCTGCACAAGGAAGGCAATAAACCATGAGCTTCATCGAAACAATCCAATCCAAGGAAGTCGATATCTACATATCGGCGTTCTTCACCATCCTCGGCTTGATTCTGGGAGCCATTCTGGATCGGATACTGAAGGGCGATTCTCCACAATCCGCCAATCAGCCGGGCCATTCGGTAAACCTGACCTTCAACACGGTGGTCAATCCACCACCGGGCGTGAACGCCGCCACCACAAGCCAGGATATGACTCCAGTCATCTGCATGATGATGGTGATTGCCGGGCTGATTTATGTGTTTTTACGGGCCGAGATACTCAACCTGCTTTCCTGGATCACGCTGTTCACCATTTCACTGTGGGCCGGCGGAACCCTGCATAGCCTTTACCGGGGCTTCTTCGCGGGCGTTAAGTGGGTCGTTGCGCTTTTGTTTTGCTTGGCATTTTGCGTGGCCGCGACGTATGTCACCGACGAAGCTTTTATGCCCACACAGGCGCCGCCAAATTTCCAGAACGGCCAGCGAATCATCAATGAGCAGGGACTGACGGGGATAAAGGAAAATTTCGTCTTGCTGGATATGCATTGGTTTTTGCTGCACCTGTCGGGCGTGATCCTGCTTATTTACACAAGTCTGCGGATGATGCTGTTTTCAACCTACTTCATCGTTGCGGGCGCACATGCCAATAACAACGGCACTCACGAATCATGGCTTTCCAGAAAAACCCGCAAGTACGCCAATCTGCGCAAAAACATTATCTTCATCCCTATCCTGCTGGTTCTCGCGTATCTGCTTACCTCGGGTCTTGCTTTCGACTGGTTCATTCACACCATGCCAAATCAGGTCAATGCGTTGATGAACACGGTGCTGTATGGGCGCTGATATTTTCATCGTGCGTTGAAGATCGACTGTCGGGGGCATCAACCCGGTCGGCAGAAGCGACATGAATTTTTCTTCACTGCGCCCAGCCGGGACAGCCTGTAAAGTCCACTCGCTCATTCAAGAAACTACGGTTCGCCCGCGCTCCTAGCGGGCTTTTTTTCGCCTCGGCTTCTCCATATCTTGCCGCTCCCCAGCATATGCGCGACTCTGCCAGCAGATCCCTCGCCAAGGAGCGCTCGATGCCGCTGCTATCCCTGCCCTGCCCGCGCCTGACATTGGCGATCCTCTCCCCCGATCAGGCCGAGCTCGAAAGCGCGTTCTACCAGCGCAACCTCCGCCACCTGGCGCCGTGGTCGCCCATCCGCACCACCGACTATTTCTCCACCGCCAACATCCGCCGTCGCTTGGAGATCCAAGCCAGCGCCTTCGAAGCCGGGTTAGCCATGCATTTCGCGCTGCTGTCGCCGGACGGTCAGCAGATGATTGGTGCGTGCAATTTCAGCGGGATTATTCGCGGGGCGTTTCAGGCGTGTTATCTGGGTTATCACATCGATGAGGCGCATGAGGGGCAGGGTTTGATGCAGGAGGGGCTGGAGGCGGGGATTGGTTATATGTTCGATGTGCAGAATCTGCATCGGATCATGGCCAATTACATTCCCGGCAATGAGCGCAGTGCGCGGTTGCTTGAGCGCTTGGGTTTTGAGCGGGAGGGGTATGCGAAGGCGTATCTGAACATTGCCGGGCGCTGGCAGGATCATGTGCTGACGGCGCTGGTCAATCCGGGGCTCGAGGGGCCGGATCAGCGCTGGTCGCGGCGCCTGGGTTGAGTTGCGCGAAATCTGTCCGACAAAAATCCTTTCAGCTCTCGGGTTTGCGGCCGATACAGACCTGCTAACACCCCTGCTGGCTCAAAAGAACAACAATCTTCCAGCTTAACTGACGACCAAGAAACCCAACGTTTCTGGAGGATTTGCATGAATAGCTGGTTCGGTAACATCAGCGTGAACATGAAACTCGGCCTGGGCTTCGGCCTGGTGCTGGCCCTGACCTGCGTTCTGGCGCTGACCGGCTGGACCAGCCTCGGCGGCCTGATCGACCGCAGCAACTGGATGAGCGACATCACCCAGCTCAACGCTGGCCTGACCAAATTGCGCGTGGTGCGCCTGCAATACATGCTGACCAACGGCGACGAAACCGCCGCGCAGAATGTGCAGACAACCCTGGAAAGTTTCGCCGCTCAGCAGCAGGCGTTGATCAGCAAATTCAAGAGTCCGGAGAACGTCAAACTGCTCAAGCAGCAGGCCGCGACCATCGCTGAATACCAGACCTCGCTGAACAAAATGCGCAACGCCTATCGCACCGGCAACAGCGCGCGCGACACCATGAGCGCCAACGCCCAGACCGCCTACAACCTGATCGAATCGATCAGCCAGCGCGTGCAGCAGATGGAGATGAGCGATCAGCGTTTCGAGCAGTTCCAGGCGGTTACTGCCGCCAAGGAAGCGTTCATCCTCGCGCGCTATGAAGTGCGTGGTTACACCGCGACCAGCAACGCCGAGACCGAGCAGAAAGCCGTCGGCCAGATCGACGCGGCCATCGCCAGCCTCAAGCCACTGAATGCGCAATTTGCCGCGACTCAGCAGGATGCCTTGCGCCAATTGGAAACCGCGCTGACCAGCTATCGCGGCGCGTTGATGGCGTACAAGAACGCCAACACCGAAGCCGTGCAGGCGCGTAAGGAAATGACCGATCAGGGCACCACCATCGTCGCCCTGAGCGAGCAGCTGTACCAGATCCAGCTTGATCGCCGTGATGCTGAAAGCGCTCAGGCGCGCACCTTCCAGTTGATCAGCACGTTGCTGGCGCTGCTGGTTGGCGTGATTGCAGCAGTGATCATCACCCGTCAGATCACCCGTCCGTTGCAGGAAACCCTGGCCGTGGTCGAGCGCATCGCCAGCGGCGACCTGACCCAGAACGTCACCGTCACCCGTCGCGACGAACTCGGCGTGTTGCAGCAAGGCATCGCGCGTATGGGCGTGACCCTGCGTGATTTGATCAGTGGCATCCGCGACGGCGTTACTCAGATTGCCAGCGCCGCTGAAGAACTCTCGGCCGTGACCGAGCAGACCAGCGCCGGTGTGAACAGCCAGAAAGTCGAGACCGATCAGGTCGCCACCGCCATGCACGAAATGACTGCCACGGTGCAGGAAGTTGCGCGCAACGCCGAAGAAGCGTCGCAAGCCGCCGCCGCTGCGGACGGCGAGGCCCGTGAAGGCGACAAGGTGGTGAATGAGGCCATCGCGCAGATCGAGCGTCTGGCCAGCGAAGTAGTGCGCTCGACCGAAGCGATGAGCGTGCTGCAACAGGAAAGCGACAAGATTGGTAGCGTCATGGACGTGATCAAGGCTGTTGCCGAACAGACCAACCTGCTCGCGCTCAACGCCGCGATCGAAGCAGCGCGTGCCGGTGAAGCCGGGCGTGGGTTTGCCGTGGTCGCCGATGAGGTGCGTGGTTTGGCTCAGCGTACGCAGAAGTCGACTGAGGAAATCGAAGGTCTGGTCGCCGGTCTGCAGAACGGCACCCAGCAGGTTTCGGCGGTGATGAACAACAGCCGCGCGCTGACCGACAGCAGCGTCGCCCTGACGCGCAAGGCCGGCGCCTCGCTGGAAAACATCACCCGTACAGTGTCGAACATCCAGTCGATGAACCAGCAGATCGCCGCCGCTGCCGAACAGCAAAGCGCCGTGGCTGAAGAGATCAGCCGCAGCATCATCAACGTCCGCGACGTGTCCGAGCAGACCGCAGCGGCGAGTGATGAGACGGCAGCGTCGAGTGTTGAACTGGCGCGGTTGGGTGGTCAGTTGCAGCAGATGGTCAGCCACTTCCGCGTATGACGTTCGTTTTGCGCTGAGGCTGAAACCGAATCGCGGGCAAGCCCGCTCCCACAGGTTTTCGTGGTCGAGCACTGTTGATGTGTTCACCTCGCTCCCACATTTGGATTTGTGTGACTCACCGGATTTTGAGCAGACCACAGATTTCTTGTGGGAGCGAGCTTGCCCGCGATGGCGGTGGGTCAGTCAAATCAACATTGTCTGACGCTGCGCCTTCGCGAGCAGGCTCGCTCCCACATTGGATCTGTGGGGCTCGCTGGATTTTGATCACACCGCAAAACCCTGTGGGAGCGAGCCTGCTCGCGAATGCGGTTTAAATGACAGAGCAGATTTTCAGACCTGCCACGGATTGATCACTTCAATCCCGGCAAACTCGAAATCCCGGACATTGCGCGTAGCAATCGCGGCTCCACGATTTCGGCAGATCGCTGCGATTTGCGCATCGGCCATTGCAGTCCCCCGCCCCTTCGCCTCTGCATCGGCTACCAGCGTCGCGTACTCGACGGCTGCGTGGGCATCGAATGGCAAAATCCGCCCGGCAAAATCCTCTTCAA
>Ga0209795_10000993_pt1 | contig 18824 bp, 21 predicted proteins | sample AgamicOrMarz_FD_187166 | JGI IMG/M metagenome (GOLD analysis project Ga0209795, IMG submission 187166) | Agave microbial communities from Guanajuato, Mexico - Or.Ma.rz (SPAdes) (version 2) | ecosystem: Host-associated > Plants > Phyllosphere > Phylloplane/Leaf | place: Guanajuato, Mexico...
CGTATTTATCTTTTTTGTCTTTAGACTCGTATTTATCTTTTTTGTCTTTAGACTCGTATTTGTCTTTTTTGTCTTTAGACTCGTATTTGTCTTTTTTGTCTTTAGACTCGTATTTGTCTTTTTTGTGCTTGTACTCGTCTTTTTCTTTATATTTATCTTTTTTGCACTTACAGTCATGTTTGTCTTTGCTAGCGTCATGGATGACTTTTAAATCGTAATGTTGGTCTTCTTTTTTGTTTTTATAAGATTTACTCATATTGCTTTCCTCCTTTCATATTATATTCTATTTTTCTACAGAAAAATTGCTTGTACTATACGGAAAAATATTCAACATTACAGCCTATTTTTTAATTTCTCCGGAGAAGCATTTAAAAATGCTTCTCCGGAAAGATTGTTATTTATAGAGATTGATAACTTACTTTTTATATATCAATCTATTCCTAATTCCCTCCCCCAAATTGCTACTTTTTCCAGATGATAACCTAGTAACTCGCCTCCGCGGTTATCAAATATTCTTCGTAATTGGGTGTGCAATCCTTTTTCTAATGTTCTTTGTAAATAAGCCATTTTGTAAAGATCTCTTGGATCAGTTTTAAATTTAATTCCATGCTTTTTCATTTCGTTAACGTAAGTTACTATACAATGATTTCGAATTTCTTCGGCGTATTTTTGCCAATCTGCTCTGAATCCTAATAATATTTCTACTAAAACTACCATATCAAACCATGTTGGAGCATATCTTGCTGACTCCCAATCAATGAACTGAATATTCCAGGGATAATCTTTGGTAACATCTTTACTACATATATTTTGCATGTGAAGATCTCCATGTGTAAGAGAAGAACCATTTTCCAGTATTTCAGGGAAAAAATCCGGACCTTTACTATATAGTTTTATTAAGGGCTTATAATAAGGTTTTATTAAATCTTTTGTTCTGTCATCGCTAACTGCCTCATCGAGAAAAACGACCGTTTTTTCAATGTGTTTTTCTCGTTCCTTTCTTGCTGATGCGGAATCATAAGTTGGAAGCCAAGAACTCCAAGCATCGTTATATTTTTTGAATTTGTCTTCGAATGTGCGAGCATGAAGTTTAGCAACCGTGGGAATAATGTAGTCTAAATGTTTTGGGGTAAATTTTAATTGACCGCGTATTTGATTAACAAATTCCATAAATACCCAATCTTCATTTAGATTCCTTTCTACGAGGTAAATTTGAGGTAAAAATTCTTTCAGCAGTGGGTGGAGTTTCTTATATATATTAATTTCAACTTCATTTTTTTGAGTTGTTGAACTATAGACCTTAAAAATAATTGGATAGTAACCACTTTTTTTTCGAAGTAATAATTTATATATGCTGCTTCTTTTGGTTGATTTCAGGCACTCGATTTTAGTAGGATCAATGATAACTTTTTCGCCCATGGAATAAGAAAGCTTTTCGGAAATCTTTAATTTCGTAAATAGTTTGTATAATAATTTAGGTTCATACACAATTTTCATTCCTTCCTTTGTTGTTTCCAAGCGTTAACTAAGTGAGAACATGTACTTCTAATAAATGGCATTGGGTCATTCCATGCAAATAGGGCGAACTCTTTTTTTCCTTGAAAACCTTTATAAAAATCAATAAAACTCATTTCTTTTCTTTTTCTTTTTTGAAGAAAAGTCAGATAATATCTCACTAGATATATCCATTTAACCCCGTCTATTTGATAGAAGATGGGCTCGGGATTTTGTTTAGTTAAATATAAATAATACATATAGACAAAATTAATACCAGAAGGTTCTGTTAAGCTGTGTGTTAGCCAGAAACGTGGATTTATTTCAATGAATTTGTAAACACCATCTCGCGGATCCTTTTTGAATTCAGCCATACCAATGCCTTTAAGTTCAATTTCTTCAAAAAAGGGTAAACATATATCGAAAAGCTCTGGAACTCGCTTACTTATAATATGTGCACCCGTTCCAAACTCTGCAGGAAATTGGTGATTTTTTTGTAAGGAGAATAATGCCATTAATTTCATATTGTCATCGTAGAAAGTAGCGACTTTATAAAAACAATTATCGTCTCCAGGAATAATTTCTTGAATGAGTAGCTTCCCATATTCCCTATAGATCTGGTAATCAGCTTTTAATTGATCTAAATCATTTATTAAGATAGCTTTTTTGTTAATATTTTTTCTGAATTCATGGCCAAGAACTGGCTTGAGGATACAAGGAAAATCAAGATTAGCAATCGCTTCTTCAAAGTGGTCTTCATTTTCCACGATATATGTTTTAGGACATGCGATATTATGCTTTAAAGCCAATTCATATGCCTTCTCTTTGTCCAAAACTTCTTCAATTAAGGAGTGATCCGGAAGTAAGAACAAAAAGTATTTAGACAATTCTTTGCGGTTTTTTGAAATGAAAACAATATAATCATCAGAACCTGCATACAATACAGGTTTTTTTCCTATACTTTGAGAAAGAGTGATTAAAAAAGTGAGCAATTCATTTTCTTCGGTTAAAGGATTGGGACATATATCACAAGTCGCTAAACGGGATTTTCCTATCTTATAAGCTCTCTCTGTATCAAAAGCGTATACTTTTATCCCTTTTTTAGATAAACTTCGTATTATTCCAACCCCGTTTGCACTCAAATCAAGTACAACTGCACAATGTTCATGTTTCATAAGGTTTAGCCACCTTTAAAATTTATTATATATACTTTCTATTTTTCTTATCATTCCATCTGTGGTTAAGTGTGTTTTGGCAAAATTGAATGCATTAGTACTAGCTTTATCTCGAGCTTGTTTATTAACAATGAAAAATCTTAATGCTTGTGCTAGTTCTTCTGTATCCCCAGGTTCAACAACGATTCCTGTTTTACCATGTTTAACAATTTCCGGAATACCACCGCAATTTGTTGAAATTATTGCCGTCCTACTATGCATAGCCTCAATAATCGCAATTGGTAAGCTATCGTTAATTGTTGGAAGTACAAAAATGTCTGTTTTGCTTAAAATATAAGGTACATCGTCTCTTGAACCTAAAAAATTCACTATAGATAAATCTAAGGAATGCACTTGTTTCTCTAAAGTTTCTCGCATTTCACCATCGCCAACTATTAATACTTCAACATTATTTGTATACTGCCTAATATTTGATAATGCACTAAGTAAATAGTTATGCCCTTTTCTTGGTCCTAATCTAGCGACACATGTAATGACAAGTTTTTCTTGGGGCCCCAGCTTTTTTTTGTAGTATTTTTCTGGATAATTAATACCTGTTATTACTGTTGTCATTTTTTCGTGTTTTGCTCCTAATTCTGTTAATGAATCACGGAATGAGTCACTAAGAATAATGAGCTGACTAGCAAACTCTATTGCTTTCCTCTCTAGCTCTTTATAATAGGTTTCTTCAATAGAACCCTTTTCCATTAAATTGAATTTTAATCTCTTGAAAGTAAACATTCCGTGAGGGGTGAAAAATAAAGGCTTGTTGTAATTTGCATTAAATCTTCCTAGAATATTTGCTGTAAATATATCCTGTGCATGAAAGATATCGTATTTCTCTAGATCTATTTTTTGAAGCATCCGTTCATATACATATAAGAGACGACTATTAGATAAGATTTTTTTATCATAACTTCCATATCGTCTAAGGAAGAATTCCTTTAATTTAGGGGTAATATCCTCTCGTAAATTTTTTACTGTTGCACTGGGGAATAGATTAGGGGAGATAACATCAACTTTGTGGCCTTGTTTTCTTAAACCTTTACTAAGCTCTGTAATATAATTGGACAATCCTCCTATATGAGGGTAGTCCCAAAATGTAGCGATTAGTATAGTGAGTTTCTTTTTGGAGGGCCGTTTTTGAGGGCTTTTATTTGTTCTATAGTCTTCTCTAATTTTCACTGACGGGAGGTTAGGTTTATAGTATTCATCCATTTTTTCAATGATATAAGGGTAAGGGAAAATAAGATCTCTTATCATTTCCAAACCCTTCTTATCACTTCAAAAGCTTCCGCATAAGGCACACCAATAGTCATGCCTCGAACTCTGCCTAGATGTTTAACTCCTTCGTAGGAACGGGGGTGAGGGAAATTTCGCATTTCAACGTCATAATATTTAAGTGCACTAATTTTAGCATCAATATTACTTGTGATATCAACAAAATAATTCGGTTTAAATAGGTTATCAGAAGTTGAGGCATTCCATTCACTAGAGGATACAGTTTCAAATGTAATTAACTCTATTGGTTCCTTATTAGGGAGAGGTCTAGTTGCTGTTAATACTGCTTTAAATGTAATTTGATGATCAATATTTAGATCACCATAATGATGGGTAAATATTTTACTAGGTTTATATTTTTCAATCAATTTTTCAATTTCCTTCGTTAATAAATGAAGAGGAATTGATTCTAACTCTAAATTGGGATGCCCAAGGAATATCACTTCATCAATACCAAGCTGCTTGTTTGCAAGCTTTCCTAATTCTTGAATGTGGTGTGCTTCTTCTTTTCTTCCTAAAGCCACAACGATTGAAATTACTTGATGGCCTTCATCTACAAATCTTTTTAAGGTTCCTGCTGTTCCTAATAGTTCATCATCAGGATGAGCTCCAATTACTAATATACAATCTCTCATTTTCTTTCCTCCTGGTTCCGTATTATATTTAATATATGAAGTACTTGTACTTTTAGAAACTGTCATTGGCGGAGAACTAATAGTTATAAATTTTTCAATTTCCTTGATGACAGTAACTTAGAACGATTGTATATTTTAAAATTTTCACATAACAAATAATTAATTATGAGTGGAGAAGGGGAGGGAATTGAAAAACGTTCGTTCTTAAACAATGGTTTAAGTGATATATATAGGTGCTTTTTTATAAGCACTAAATTAACGCGAGAATATGTAATTTTTCTTGGTTATCCCTTAATTGGTCTAGGAGCATACAAAAAAAGCCAGGGCTCTTCAAACCTATGGCTTTTTAATCCACTTACATAAAAATTAAATTTAATTGAATGTGACAAAGGAAATTCGAATTAAATTTAATTTTGGCACGAATCTTATAGTAGAGTAGTTAACCCTTATTTACTCACTATATCTGGAGATACGCCGCTTAAAAAGGAATTTGGTGATACCGAATTAAATGGTATTTTAATACAAATATTATCAATATACTTATAATAACATGCTCAATTTTATATATTTTTGTCTAATCATTAAATTGTTACTCCTTATAAATTTTATAAGGTTAGATTATTCTAAAGAAAGGTCCTCATCGATGTTAGCCATAGGAGATGTTACTGGAACAGTAGCAACTACAATATTAGTTAGTCCATCAATTACAGAAATTGTATTTTCTACTTCGTGTGTCACATAAATCTGATTATTGGATGAATTAACCTCTATACTGGTAGGCTGATTTCCTACAGGAATAATAGCCATTACAGTATTTGTTACTGCATCAATTACAGAAACAGTATTACTTCCCCTATTTGATATATAAATTCGATTAGTGGCCGAATTGATACCTATACCAGACGGTTGAGATTCTACTGAGATCGCGGAAATTACAGTATTAGTTAACCCATCAATTACAGAAACGGTATTACTAAATTCATTTGTTACATAAATTCGATTGATATATGGATGGACATTTATATCAGTTGGGTAAGTTTCTACCGAAATCGTGGAAATTACAGTATTAGTTAATCCATCAATTACAGAAATGGTATTACTTCCCCTATTTGATATATAAATTCGATTGATATACGGGTTGATCCCTACACCGGCCGGTTGAATTCCTACTGGAATGATAGCAATTACAGTATTTGTTGCCCCGTCAATTACAGAAACCGTCTGGCTCCCCCCATTTGTTACATAAATCCGATTGTTATTTGGATTCCCATTTAGGCTAACTGGCTGATGGCCTACAGGAATAGTAGAAACTACATTATTTGTTGTTGCATTAACGACAGAAATTACGTTATTATTCTCATCTATTACATATAGCTGATCGTTAGAAGCTCCACTATCGCTAAAATTAACATTTATTTTTTTTGCTTTCTTCGCCATTTTCACCAACTCTTTTCATAATTACTGTAAGAAAATTGTTGAAAACATAAGGGAAATATCTTATGTATAAATATATGATATTATTATTTTTTTATTATTCAAAAAAATAACTTGACCTTATTATAAGGTAAATTTTTAAACATATGCTTTTACTCCTATATTGGATATGATATACCCCTGGCATCATTTTAAAACTTACATTATTTGAGCATAAAGGTTAAACACAGGGTTTCTTTTTGTGCAGTAAATACATATAGTATTATGGCAAATATCATGAAAGGAGCAGGTAACTTGAATAATTCAAACCAAAAGCCTGGGGAAAGCCCTAACAAACTTATGGAATTAATGATGCTAAACATTCTTCAAAAACACGGTATTACAAAAGAGAGTGTTAAAGGGCAAGTAACTGAGGAACAAAAACAACTAATCTTCGATTTGTTAGAAGAATTAAAACAGCAATCCAATGCACTTGCTGATAGAGCCAAGGCCACTTCCCAAAATACAAAACCAAAGTAATTCTGGTTCTTCTTAAAAGCGCCTTTTTTAGGCGTTTTTTCTATTTTAAAATTGGACATAAACTCTTAGGGTTTAGCCCAATCCTATTCATTTCAAAAATCATATATTATTTCATATAAGGAAAGGAGTGTTAATCATGCCAACTCATAAACGTTATGAGTCTCGTGAAGTAAAGAAAAGAAGTAAAAAGAAATATTCTGATCATGATCACAAAAGTCGGTTTGAACTAGAAGAGGATGATCATTTTTCCCATTTATTCGAGAGTGATAATCATTTTAAGGACGAGAGTAATGAGGATGCAGTTATTGAGCAAGAAGCAGATGCGTTCTCGTTTATAGATCAGGATTCCGACGAATTAATCTGGATTAAAGATTCATGCAATATTGACGTTTCCACTGTAGACACACAGGTTGCTGCACAAGTGCAAATTGCTTTACAGACAGCTATTGGAGTTATTATAGCCACTCTGGTTGGAAATGTCGACGGTCAAGTCATAGCCCAGGAATTACTTGCATCAGCAAATCTTGACCAAGTAAATAAACAAAAAATTATTATCGTAAATTCAAAAGACGTTACAATTACCACTGCAGACACAGATATCGGTGTAAATATTCAAACTGCAGTACAAACATTAACTGCAGTTGTTACTGCTATATTAGTCGGTAATGTTTCAGGGGGCTAATAGTATTTTGGATATTGACTAATCAAAAAATTTAAAGAGGTGAACAAAATGGGAGAAAAAAAATGGAGAGCATTAGACCATTGTGATTTTGGGGATAACGGCGCTATTATTGATCAAGATGCCGATGCAGTGAGTTCTATTAAACAAGGATCTTTCGAATGGATCGTTGTTAAAGATTCTGAAGGGGTTACCGTAAACACAGTAGATACACAAGTAGCCGCAAACGTGCAAGCAGCTGTACAGACAGCTATTGGAATTATTACAGCTACTCTCGTTGGAAATGTCCAAGGTCAAGTTATAGCGCAAGAGCTCAATGCAATATTGAAAACGGACCAACGAAATACTCAAAAAACAGTTATTGAAGGATCAAAAAACATCAGGGTTACTACTACTGATACAGATATTGCAGCAAATGTTCAGACAGCAGTACAAACGTTAACTGCAGTTATTACTGCTATATTGGTTGGTAACGTCTCAGGCGGGTAATACGTTGGATATTGGTTAATCAAGGCTCAGGGTAAATGAATAGGTTTCGTAGTAGGAGGATGTAGGTTATAGGCTACGTTAGATGTAAAAAACCTAATGAGTCTGATAACCCAAATATGTTACTCTCTGTAGAGGTATCGTGATTTTGAATTAAAGTAGACTACCCTCTTTTAACCAATCATTGGAGAAACTTATTAAGATAATGCCTAAACGGAGATAGTATTTATACTGGTTGAATCCATGAATGCATTTAGCTAAATTTATTCATCATATTATATTCCTATTAGAGATAAGAATATACACAAAGGCCCTTTCTTTAGAGGAAAGGGCCTTTGTGTATATTCTATAGTTTAACTACTAATTTGTATGTTTTTCTTCATTTAGTTAATATTTTTATAAATTACTAAATCAATATGCTGAAATTAGAAAAATAATAATCTGTGGATGGGGGTAATATACATATGGTTCAAATGGATAACAACAAAAAAGTTAATATGGGGTCATCAAAATTAACGTTTTACATAAATAGAAATATTACAGGCGGACCAAAGGTAGCTAAGGTCATAAAAAAAGAGATAGAAAAGGGTGCATCTCTATCTAGTTCATATAATGAATTAAGGATCTTTAAGAATAAATTCCTGTGTATTAATCTGAATAAGCGACCGCATTAAAACTCTCTGGTCCAACTCTCACAGTTCCTAGCAGATTTGACCCAATAAAAGCAGTATAGACTAAAAGGCCGGAAGCCGGTATAGGAACGTTATAATCAGAAGCTGTAAATGTGAATAGTTGAGGGCCTAATAGGTTTATATTTAAGGACTCTGCTGAAGAATAGATAACAGGATCAGTAAGGGTAGTTCCTCTAACTATTGTAATGGTAATAGTTGTGGCTGCAGGCAGAAGAGGTAGTTGGCAAGCTACTGTTCCACTTAATTGGGTACGAACAGGACCTGTTGCCCCCGAAACATTCAGGCCGACTTGTCCAAATAACCCCGGTTGGGAGAGGATAGTAATGGGAATAGAAATAGAGTTAGCAATACTAGCATTTTGAGATGTTCTAGCATCTAATAATCTAGTCATCTAATAACCTCCTTTCTATTTTATTTATTATTATATGACGAGTGAGTTTGTCTGCTTGGACAAACTAATTAATTTAAATAAAGTTTACATAGGTTATTTAATAACTTGAAGAAATAAGAGTATGTATATGAGCAACTTTATGAACAATCACTTTTTCATTAAGACACAAATATTATAATGGCAACTTTGTAAGCTTGGACAGTCTCTAAAAATAAATGAAATTAGAGCGCTGAATTATTATCACTAATAAAAATACAAAAGTATTAATAACCCCATTATTCGAATATTTATAACCATTACCATTTTATAATGGAGGTTAATTTATATCATGAAAGATATTCGGGTGTTTTTACTAAGCTACTCAAATACAAGGGCACTGCAGCAGGCTATTACTTCTTTACAACTTATTATCCAGCGAGTAGAAGGTATTACGGTTATAGACGTTCCCGACTTTTTGCATGAGGTATTGGATACTGTTACTCCCCAACCAGAAGTTGAGTATGTAAAGCTGAATAATAATAATTTAGGTAAGACATTAAATGACTATATTAAGGAACAATCATGTGAATATGTTTTATTTCTTTATGACCAAGATTATTTAAACAAAAATATAACGGAGGAACACTTAGGGCTAAATAATGAAAAAAATGTAATGACCTATCAATATACGATTAAAGATAAAATAATTCAACGGCCTTTTCTTGTAAGAACGTGCTTCTTAAAACAAAACATGTTTTTTCAGAACAATGAGGTTCCCTTTAAAGAAGCCATAATGCCTTCATGGTTATCTCAGGTTGATCCATCTTATGTCGCACCAGGGAGTAAAAGCTTTATTAGTCAGTTATCTAAGGATGCTACTACAAGTAACTATGAAAAAATAAAATTTATAGAAAAGTATCAGACTAACTTGTCTAATTCAATAATAAAACCCTCTATAGCAGTGATGATATCGAATTACAATATGGCTGACTATGTAGGAATTGCGATTAATTCATGTTTTCTACAAAGTAGTCCACCAGAACAGGTGTTAGTAGTTGATGATGGTTCAACCGATGAGTCTTATAAGATGTTAGAAAGGTGGATTTACCACCCCAGATTTAAGCTTTTAAGCAAAAAGAATGGTGGAAAGGCCAAGGCGCTGAATGAATTACTTCCATACATTGAGACAGAATTTATAGTTGAATTAGATGCTGATGATTGGCTGGATCCTGATGCAATTTTTGTTATTAAAAATTATTTAAGAAACTTAGCGGAAGATGTTGCTGTTCTCTACGGTAATTTAAGAGCTTGGAAACAGATGAGTTCTGGGAAAGTAAAGTACAAAGGCATTAGAAAAGGAAGCCAAGTCCTCAATAAAAAGGAATTACTTTCGTATACATTTCCTTTAGGTCCTCGTATCTATCGTACATTTTCTTTAAAGGAGAATAAAGGATTTCCAATTATAGACTTTGAAGATGGTCGTATGTATGAAGACGTTAGTATATTGAATGATTTATTAAGAAAAAATCGCTTACTATATAAAGATTTTACGATTTATAATGTCAGGGAGCATGAATCAAGTATCACAAAAAAAAATCCCTCCAGTTGGAGCGATTTTTTAAAATTGCTTAATTAAACAACTGGAGAAAAAGTAACGAAGTTAATTGCAGGGATAGATATAGTTAACGGAGTAGTAGTAGTACCATAACCGTATCCGACAGTCTGAAGGATAGTAAGAAGGTTGCCTGTAACTGAAGTAATAATTCCTTCTACAAGACCATCAGACAAAGCAATTTCAACCGGTGTACCAATACGCTTTGTTAATTCAGCCTCTAAAAAGCTTTCAAACATATAATAAACCTCCTCCTTAAAGTGATGCTACTGTTTCAATTTTGGTTAGATTTACAAAGTGCATTGTTCCATCACTCTCGACTAAAACAACATAGTCTGATAGAACAGCAAGTAAGACTCCTGAAAGTGTATCGTACTCTGTTGACAATTGAACAGTTTGGTTAATGCGGTTTGTTAAGTCATTACGAAGATTACTTAAGTTAGGTAAGAGTCTCAGTCTTAGAAGGTTAATAAGAGTATTATTTAAAAGGTTAGTAGTAGCAGTAGTAGTAGTATTTAAAATTTCGTTAGTGGCAGCAGTGGTAGTATCTAAAATTTCAGTAGTAGCAGTAGTGGTAGTATTTAATATATTAGTAGTGGTACTTGTTAAGTTTTGTTGCAATGATCCAAGCAAGTTTAATAATGCTGCTCTAGCTTCATTTGATATTGCCAATATAATCATCCTTTCTTAATTGCTTTTTTGGCATTATTGTCTATGTTTTATAATATGCTTATCCGATTTTTTCGGTGCTCAGCGTTTTTACTATTTTAGTTAAGGATTGGTTGAACTTTTATAGGCTGAATAAGAGGTGCATTCGAAGGGAAAGGCTACCCTAGATATTCTTTCAGTTACCTAGACTAGTATCTTAGTACAAAGAGTTAATGGAGAGCTTTAAAAATCAAATTATAGGCGTTTATAATCTTAGACAGTGAGTGCTTTAAAGAGATACTCTTTATAGATTTTCTTTTCCTATGCACTCTGAAATAAGCTTAGTCATGATGTCCTTGTGACGACTAACAACAAGCTTATTTTCTTCTTTGATAAGAGGAGCATATTTTTTTGTTCCCATATTTTCGTGGATTCTAGATAGTAAGAGTGGTTCAGAAAGGTAATGAAGATCAAATTTTTGAATGATTCGCACCCATAATTCATAGTCATGAGTATAAAGGAGTGTTTCATCAAAAAGACCTACGTAAGTAAAAACGTTTTTATTTATCATTGTAGAACAGCCGTTAATAATGTTTCCCTTGCTCATTTGTTTTAGTATTTCAAGCTTACTTGAAGGGTGAAATCCTATAGGAGGGGTTATAATATTGCCTTTTGTATTAATGGCATAGTAATTTGTATGGCTAAAAAAGGAATTGTAAAGTTGCATAAATTCTAATTGTAGAGCGATCTTTTGAGGATAATAAACATCATCCGAGCTGAGCCAGCATATATAATCTCCTGTAGCCTGTTGAATACCAATATTCAAAGCGCTTGCTGTTCCACCATTCTCTTTTTCTATATATATAATTTTATCTGAATATGGAACAATTTTTTCTTTATATTGAGTTGATCCGTCATTTACCACTATAATTTCAATGTTATTATACGTCTGATTTAGTAAGCTGTCTAATGCATAATGAATGTATGGACAGTTAAAGAACGGTACAATAATAGAAACTCTTGACATAGTTAATTCTCCTTTCAGGAAGTAGTACCCACTCCTAATATACTTGCTTGTTCATGTGTATTTAATGAACTATAAAATAATTTCATCTTTATTAACATATGTAAGGTGTCTTATATATGAAATAAACATTGATTAAATTGTTATAACTATAGGTATGTTATAGACAATAATTCCAATGATATATTTATGTCTCTTTATATGGACTATGGGCAAAAGGTAATTCTTTAAATTAGTGAGTCTAAGGTGAAGTTTTATAAATCTTGTTTTTATTAATTATAAAATGGGGGTAAGAAATGAATATATTGTTTGTATTCTATGTCCCAAGTGGCGGTGTAGAGACTTTAAATCGTCAAAGATGTAAGGCTCTTAAAAAATATAATATTAATGCCCACTGTCTCTATTATGAAAATAGAAAAAAGACAATAAATGACCATGGTACCCAAACATTTGTAACAAATAAAGATAGCGAGATAAAAAAGATATTAGATGATGGAAATTACAGTCTCATTGTGATCGTTTCGGATTTCCAAGCTTTATCTAGATTTAGGTCGTTAGGTTACCAAGGAAAGATGATTATAGAAATACAAGGATATGGTCCGAAAAGCACGGCAAGGGCTGCTCTTACAAATGCTGTACCTCTTGTAACTAAATATGCTTCAGGTTTTCTTAATCCTAAAACTCCACATATTATGCAACTATTAGATGAACTTTATCCTTCATTCCCTGTTTTTAGTTTTAACAATTGTTTTGATACTAATCAGTTTTCATACCGACCCGTAGCTATAAGTCATACTCCACATATTGCATGGATTGGACGAATCGAAGATAATAAGAATTGGAGAGAATTTTTGAAAATAGGCAGTAAATTAGTTCATAATTATAATTCAGACATACAATTACATATGTTTGAAGACCCTACTATAAGTGAGCCAAAAGAAAGAGCTGAATTTGAAAATTTAATTAAAGAATTAAATTTAGAAACAAAACTTCTGCTTCATGCAAATGTCCCTAATGATGAAATGGTAAATTACTTTTCACTGATCGGTGACTCCGGTGGCTTTTTATGCTCCACTTCAAAAGTGGAGGGAGCACCTTATTCACTTCTTGAAGCAATGAGCTGTAAGTGTCCTGTCTTAACGACAGACTCTGATGGTGTAAAGAGTTCAATCATTCATAATCACACAGGGAAATATTATACGTTAGGTAATGTTGATGAAGCTGTTAAAGAAGCAAAAGAGTTGATGACGGATTCTCAATTAAGAGAATACATACGTACAAATGCTCTTCAACATGTAAAGATAAACTTTAGTCCGGAATTATACTGTACAAATTTTATTGCTATGATTAAATCCATTGGAATATAATACAGTAAATAAAATACCAGACCATGTAAAGGCTCTGGTATTTTATTTAAGATGGATTTTCTGTTTCCAAGCCTCGAGCCTGTTTATACAGTGAGAGAATATTATTAACCATAGTATCAAGAGACCACCGCTCTTTCGCCCATTCTTTAGTACAGACAGACAGTTGCTTGCGAAGAATATCATTTTCAAGTAAATATCTTAACTGGTCATATAGTTCATGGATGTTTCCAACAGAGGAAACTAACCCGCTTCTGCCGACTTCAACCATTTCAGGTAAACCTGCTGTATTACTTACAAGAACCGGTAAACCTGTGAGTTGGGCTTCCATGACAGAATAAGGTTGGGTATCATGTATACTAGGATGAACAAAAATATCTGCCTCTCTGAGAAAGTGAGCCACATCATTAGAATTCCCTAAAAATCTAACGTGATTACTAAGCTCTAATTTTTGGCATTGTTCTTCCAACTCCTTTTGTAATTCTCCTTTTCCAAGTATCCAGCATTCCCAATCTTCTCTATTCTCTTTTAAAAGCGCAAGAGCATCAAATAGATGATGAACCCCCTTTAAGTAAACGAGCCTTCCCATAAACAGGATAATTTTCTTTCCCATTTTTGGTCCAACAATAGGATGTTCCATAGAATCTTTATGAAAATTTTCAATATCTAATCCGTATGAAAAAGTCATTATTTTATCCGGAGAAATAGAAAAGTTATCTATAATATTATTACGCATCCAAAGCGTAGGACTATGAATTAAATTACTAGATTGATATCCTAGAAGCTCAAGGGTTTTATGATACTGATATTCAAATGTATCTTGCAGTTGTTGATCAGTTTTTTTACGATACATCGTCTTAAGGGTAAAGAAAATATCCCTTGATAGGTTACCTAGTGCACTCGTAACAAGGGGAAGGTGAGGAGGTTTAACTCTACTCATAGCTCGCGCTGCTGTTACATCAAGCGCATGAATAATGTCGTATTGTTGAAGATCGTAATATGCTGCCGATAGTTCTAAGCTATAACGAAATATCTCCACATTATATATCCAACTGTTTACAGGTAATGAGGGCATCTCCGTTACGATCATTTCACCAATATAAGGAGAAACATCATCAATTTCTATTCCTGGTTCTTGCCCTATAATTCGATATTTGGTTGTATCAGGAGTATGACTGAGTACATCGACAGAATGTCCCAAACCTTCAAGAGCTTTTTTGAGCAATGACACAAATGTCCAAACTCCTCCGGTATAGGGGAGTGGATAGTAGGAAACCAATAAAATCTTCATTATATAATCATCCCTTAATTGTCTTGCATATATTTTGGTGTTGAGTGTGTAAGCTTATAAGAACCTTGTAGGCATCCAAACAAGCTTACTGAGTGTATTTAAGGATTATATTTATAACCTGAGGATCAGGAATTTTATAGTCTGGATGCAGTTTGGTTTGTATCTCATCTAAGAAATCAGTAAGATTTTTATCAAATGATGAAGTAGTCTCGTCTTTCATTTTTTATTAATTCCCTTCTTTCTTAATAAACCAGGCCAAAAATAACGCCCGATTAGGTCCATCTATATGAGATTAAATAAATATATCTTAGTTATATAGGTTTTCATTAATGTATAATATGTCAGAAATTTTCAATTGACATGAAAGGAGCTTATTCTTTTAGTATTTCCATTAGAGAGGTATGTAACGAGAATTACATATATAGGTAAAAGGATAGGGAGAATAAAAAGTATCACTACTTGTAAAGGGAGGGATTTTAGTTATTTGAGGGGAATTCTAAATGCGAACAAGTAGTGGAGCAACTAATTAAATATAAAATAAAAGACAGGATGGGGATTAATAGATGGGATTGAGGTAGGTATGTCTGAGTATAGAGAATTATAAACTTATCAAAGATTACAACGGATCTGACTATAGTGACTTTATATATTCCTTTAAAAGGGGACGGTAATGATGTTCAATAATTTTCATTTCTTCTTGCATTTTGGATTGATATTTACGTGTTCCTGAATTTTCATGTGAGCGAAATTTTGTAAGGCATTCATCAAAGTAATGAATTTCATAGCCATTTACAAGCATGCGGAACCACATCTCATAATCATGTGTATAACGAAAGTCTGGGGAAAAAACCCCTATTTTATCAAATATTTTCTTTTTCATAAGGATCGTACAGCCATTAATAGCATTATAAGTTAAAAAAGCTTTATATACATCTTCAAGATTGGTAAAGCGTTTAGTACACCAAGGAATTAAAACGTGATTATCTTTGTCAATATAATCAAAATTTGTAAAACTAGCGTCTATTTTCTTTTCAGTCATGAATTCTACCTGTTTAGAAATTTTCTCAGGAACAAAATAATCATCTGAACTTAACCATGCAATATACTCGCCTGTAGCAACAAATAAACCAGTGTTAAGAGCAGTAGCAGTTCCACCGTTTTCTTTTCTTGTATAAATAATCTTGTCTCTAAATGGACCTATTTTTTCCGTATAGCTTGTAGAACCATCGTCTATTACAACCACCTCTATATTTTCATATGTCTGATTTAAGGCACTTTCAATCGCCTGATCTACATAAGGACAGTTATAAAAAGGAATAATTATTGATACTTTTGGATTCATTATTTACCCTCCAAAAAATAAGTTGTGTTCCACTGCGAATGACAGGGTATCTCACTTGTTTATTATCCATACTTAAGCCAAAACCTTATGAAATGAAAGCTTTAATTTAAGCAATGGAAAATATAAGTTATATATTTGTTGGAATGTTCAGGGACCCATTAATTCTGAAATTACCTTATACGATTCCTTTATTAGAATATGCAAAAAACTTCTTAAATGCTATGAAACCTCTCTAAAAAACACCTTTCATATGCCAACCTATACTGGAAATAAGACAAAACGTTCAATTAAAGAAAATCTTAATTAATTCCATGCAAGAGATTTTATAAGGATAAGTAAAAGGAATAATTAATAAAGTAGGGAATTTTTATTTTCTAATTGTTAAGTTAATCTACTTGTTGACGATAAAAATCAACAATGTCTTTTATAGTAGTTTCCAGAGGAATTGTTGGCTGCCATCCTAATTCAATTAAAGGTAAAGGATATAAATCAACATGATTAATTAAAGGGCTCTGATCATTTACTTTTGTTTGGAATTGAATGGTCGTTGTTTTCCTAAATATGTTTATAATCTCTTCTAGGGAACGGCTCTTACCAGAAGAAACATCATATATGTCACCAGACTTTCCCTTTGTGAGAAGAAAATCATAAGCTCTCACCGCATCTCGTACATCTAAAAAATCAAGGCGATTATTTAAATTACTAACGTTTAAGAATTTTTCTTCTTTTTCTCTTTCCATGTTTACAATCCTTTGAGCGAAAATTGAACAGACTCCTGTAGAGAATCCCGGTCCTATTAAGTTTGATGGTTTAGCAATAACAATATGCATGTTATATAAAAAAGCCCAAAATTGGGAAAAAACAGATTGTATTGTTTTGCTCAAGCCATAGGGATGGTTAAAAGTGGAGATAGATGTTGGATTAAATTGGAGAGCTGAACTCACAATAACAGTCTTACAAGCTGGGGCTTCTTGTCGGAGAGCCTCAATAAGATATGCTGTACCCATTGCATTCACTTCTAGGGAGTCAAGAGGGTCTTCCCATGAACGACCTACCGCATTTTGCCCTGCTAAATGGAGGACATAATCAGGTTTTATTTGTTTAATAAGGTCTTTTACTCCCTCTTTATTAAATAAATCGCATTGTACTGTTTTAACTTTTTTATAACAAAAGTTTCTCTTTTTAGTTATGGCTATAATATCCAATCCTAATTTTGAAAAATACTCACACGCATGGTATCCAGTAAAGCCGCTCGCCCCGGTAATTAATAATTTATCTTTTGTGTTCATCAGTTTCACATCCCACCTAATGTATTTAAAATTCCCCATTAAACTAAGCTTATTATTAGATGTATGCTAAAAAAAATAAATCTTTCATTTAGAGCCTTTATGCTACTGTTTCAAAATGTTGTTTTTAAAATAAAAGTGGTAGTTTATAACATTAATTAGCTACATGAATACCTATATATGTAAGGGGGATTTGAGGGTGTTGATGTTGTGAAAAGGGGAGAGAAATTTATGAAAGTATTACTTGCTACATTTTGGGAAGTCCCTCATGTAGGTGGCGTTTGGAATTATATGCAACAGTTAAAAGAAGAACTTGAAGCATTAGGACATGAAGTAGATTTACTTGGTCATGGTGCAGGGAATAAATCAGTTCATATTGTTAATAAAAACCAAGAATTCATTAAAGATGAATTCTCATTGGTCGCAAAGTTAGCTCAAAAAGAAGAAAATCACCCCCTTCTATATAAAGACGAAGTAGTTAAATTTTATGAAAAGCAGCGTCTTGGTTATATAGAAGGAGTTACTTATCTAGGCATAGATCAATACGATATAATTCATACACAAGATGTAGTATCAACTGCCTGTATTAGTCCACTAAAACCTGAAAAGACAGCTTTAGTAGCGACCATACATGGTTGTGTGGCTCACGAGTTAAATCACTACGTTAAAAATACTTTGAAATCCCCTACTGCTGATATAGCTTGTAATTATTTTAATGAGCTTGAACATACAGGTGCTATGTCCGCTGACTGTACAGTAGTCGCAAATAACTGGCTTAAGAATATTTTAATAAAGGAATTTCAGGTTCAAGAGGAAAAACTTATAGTATTTCATTATGGATATGATATTAATTCTTTCCTTCAGCGGATGCAGACCCCATCAACTCTTCGTTCACGCGTTGGTCAACAAGTAATTATTTATACGGGAAGGTTGGTAGAGCTTAAGGGAGTTCATCATTTATTATCTGCTCTCAGTGAACTAAAAAAGTTAAAAAAAGGATGGATATGTTGGATAGTCGGGGATGGGGATAAAAAAGCTGAGCTAAAGGCTCAGAGCAGGGCATTAGGATTAGGAAAAAGAGTGGTCTTTTTAGGCAACAGAAATGATGTCCCTTCTTTACTATCTCTTGCTAATATCTTTGTACTTCCCAGCCTTATAGAAAATCAACCCCTATCTGTAATTGAAGCGCAACTTGCTGGAAAACCCATAATAGTAAGTGATGCAGGGGGATTACCAGAAATGGTTCAACACGGTTCAACAGGAATAATTTCGCCTGCTGGAGACCCAAACTCACTATGTGAAAATATTTACAACTTATTAATAAACCCAGAATACAGGGATAGCTTAGGGGCTAAAGCCCAAGAATGGGCCTTAAATCATTGGTCACAAAAAAAAGCAGTTGATAAGGTATTGAACGTTTATGAAAAGGTTCTCTCACACCGGAAGTAAACTT
>Ga0209795_10000995_pt1 | contig 18822 bp, 17 predicted proteins | sample AgamicOrMarz_FD_187166 | JGI IMG/M metagenome (GOLD analysis project Ga0209795, IMG submission 187166) | Agave microbial communities from Guanajuato, Mexico - Or.Ma.rz (SPAdes) (version 2) | ecosystem: Host-associated > Plants > Phyllosphere > Phylloplane/Leaf | place: Guanajuato, Mexico...
ACCGAGCCGGGTGCCGCGTCCGCCGGCCAGTACGATGGCGAGAGTGGTGCGTTGCAGATCGTTCAACCGTGCCGGCGTATCCATGTCTGTCTCCTTTGTCGACCGCGGTTAGCGCTTTAGCGCTTACTGCGGTCCCATGTAATCGTTCCGTTGTGCCATGCAATGAATGCCTCGCTTGCTTCCCCGATGCGGCTGGTCGATCGCTTCTACATTGATTCGCTTTTGATTCGCTTTTGATTGCGGCTGCTGCGCTGGCGAGCCCGTCCCGTAGTTCTAGCACTGAATGGCCTCGCGCGGGCGACGTTTCTCGGCTGCGAGCCGCCGACGCGCCCAACTGCGAACCTTCGGCCGAGGCGCGCCGACGCTCCGTGCGCCACGGCACATAGCGAGCGAGGTTCCGTGCGCAATATGCGTGCCACGCGATGTGCCGCACGGCGCGGCGTATCACAGCGCCTCGTGGAGAAGCGGGCTGTGTGCGTGCCGCTGCGCGGTCGCGATGGGCGTCGTAGAATCGTCCGCGATTGCGCGGCATGTCGGCGGCCGCTTGCGGCGAACTTTTAACGTGCGCTGGCAGCCGCGTCCATGCGCATCCTTTTCCCGGCTTCTTCGATAGAAAAATGTCCATCAGCTTTCGCCGTCTTTCATTGCTTGCAACGTTGAGCGCCGCCGCATTCGGCGCGGCGCCGGTCACGGTTTGTGCCGCATCTGCGGCTTCTGCCGAAGTGTCGGCGACGGGCTCGCTCGCCGCATCGTCGGTCGTATCCACAGCCGCTTCAACCAGCAGCGCGTCACAAACCACCGCAGCCGGCAGCAATGCCGGCCCGGCCTACGGCCCCGAGTTGCAGGGCTTCACCTATCCCGAACCTGTCGGCCAATACGACTTCACTTCGCAGGGCGTCGCGCTGCACATGGCCTACATGGACGTCAAACCGGCGCACGCGAACGGCCGCACGGTCGTCCTTCTGCATGGTAAGAACTTTTGCGGGGCGACGTGGGAGGCGACGATGCATCGTCTGAGCGAAGCGGGTTATCGCGTGATCGCGCCGGATCAGATCGGCTTTTGCAAGTCGAGCAAACCGGAGCACTATCAGTACAGTTTCCAGCAGCTCGCGCGCAATACTCATGCGCTGCTCGAGTCGCTCGGTGTGAAAGACGCGACCATCGTCGGACATTCGACGGGCGGCATGCTCGCCGTTCGCTATGCGCTGATGTATCCGCGTGAGACGCAGCAACTGGTGCTCGTCAATCCGATCGGGCTCGAGGACTGGAAGGCGAAGGGCGTGCCGTCGTTGTCGGTGGACGACTGGTATCGGCGCGAACTGAAGACCAGCGCGGACGGCATTCGCCGCTACGAGCAGTCGACGTACTATGCCGGCCAATGGCGCGCCGATTACGAACCGTGGGTGCAGATGCTCGCGGGCATGTACCGGGGGCCGGGCAAGCAGATCGTCGCGTGGAATTCGGCGTTGCTATACGACATGATTTATACCCAGCCGGTGGTCTACGAGTTCGGGCAGTTGAGCATGCCGACGCTGTTGCTGATCGGGCAGAAGGACACGACCGCGATTGGCAAGGACGCGGCTTCACCCGAAGTGCGCGCGAAGATCGGTCATTATCCGGAGTTGGGGAAGGCCGCGGCGAAAGCGATTCCGCATGCGACGCTGGTTGAGTTCGCTGATCTCGGTCACGCGCCGCAGATGCAGGACCCGGATGCGTTTCATAAGGCGCTGCTGGATGGGTTGGCGACGGTGCAGGGGAGTCGGTGAGGGTTAGACGGCTCTTTGTCGTGAGATCGTGCTTCTATTTTGCTAACCGGCAGCGGCTCGACTGCTGCACACGATGAACCAACCCCGGAGTACGACCTTGACCAAAGCGCGCGCCGTACCCATGCCTGGCAACAGCGTACTCGCGCCGCTCTACGCGGGCGCGGATCTTTTGGACGCCTTTGCAATCCGACTGCCCGCGGGGGCCAGCGATGATCTTGAGGTGTTGGCACGCGCCGCGTTCGAGCGGCAGGCGTGGTGGATTCGTGCGCTCACGCGTGTCCGCGATCTGACGATGGCGACGGTCGGCGTCAAATCGTCTCTCGACGTCGGTCTTGCCGCAGCGGCGCGTGGGCCGGTTATCGGCTACTTGCCGCTGCTGTCGAAGAGCGCGACGGAGCTGGTAGTCGGCGCGGATGACCGGCATCTGGACTTCCGCGCGACCATCCAACTACGCGGCGATGCGGCAAATGGGAGAGAACTGCTCGCGGCCACGGTGGTGCATTGCCACAACAGATTGGGGCGAATCTATCTTGCGACGATCGCGCCGTTTCATCGCGCGATTGTGCGGGCCAATCTGGAACGGGCAGTAAGAGCAATGAGAAGCTAAGCGTCTCGCTCGCAGTACCCGCGTTTGTCCTTCTTGGCTCGCAGCGCGAAGTCCGCACTGCGAGCCAACCACTCCCACGCAAAACCGTTACGGCTGAGGCTGAGCAAACACATCAGTGCGATTGCCAAGGTTCCCGGAGTTCGTCTGCACGAAGAACGGCACGAAGCTCGAGCCGATCGCGGCCAACCCCTGATAATCCCCGACGAAGAAGCCCTCGGCATCGGGCGCGGTCTTGAGGTCGAATGCGCCCGCCACGTGTGTTTCATTGGCCAACGTCGCTCCCTTGTCCGTCGATGTCGTCTGCCAGATATCCGTCGGTAACGTCGTGGTGTTGCCATCCGCCAGATTGCGGAAATCGTAGTACGTCACTGCAACGGTCCCCGACGAATTGACGTTGATGCTCGGATTGAACGCCGGCCGTCCCGTGGGCGTATTAACGCGGATTGGTGCGCTCCAGGTGCTGCCGCCGTCCTTTGAAGTAGACAGCGCGATCTCGTCGTAGAGCCCGCCATTGAAGCGGGAATCCTGCCAGACGACATACAGTTGCCCCGTCTTCGAATCGATCGCGGGCTCGGGAATGATGTCGCCCGAACGCACCGCTTCGCCGGTGTTCGGATCGAACACCGATACCGTCTGCAAACCCGAGATGATTTTCGGCTTCGTCCATGTCGCGCCGTCGTCGGTCGATTTGATGAACGCCACCTTGCCGGCCGCTTTCGAAAACGGCGGAGAGATCAGGTCGAAGAAGTCATAGAGCGTTCCGTTCTGCGAGTTGACGACGATCTGATTGCCGATCGTCTGTTGCCGGGAAGGCACCGTCACGATCACGGATGGCGGACTCCATGTCAGGCCGCCATCGGATGTCTTCGAGAACATCGATGGCCCGCGGAAGGCGGCCGTGTGCGTGTTGGCGTACGGATTGCCGTTCGGCAATTCGAGCCGGTCCCACACGGCGTAGGCGACGCCGGCCTTGATCGGATTGGCCGTCACCGATTCCTTGTCGTTGAAGAATTGCAAGGTCGGTTCGTTGTTGGCGATGATGGTGCGCGGGCTTGCCCAGGTCAGGCCGCCGTCCTTCGAAACCGAAGCGAGCACCGCGTTGCTGTTGTTGGATTGATTGAACGAGATGGATACGGCGTACGCGGTTCCATCGGGGCCGATCGACACCCACGGATCGGACGCGCGCTCGTAATCAGTCCCGCCCGCGCATGCGGTGAAAGGCAGTGCAGCCGGCGTGGCCCATGTCAAACCGCCATCGAATGATGGGCGGGCAACCAGGCCGTGTGCGCCGCCGTTGTCCCATCGGTCCTGCTGCCATACGCCGATAAGGTTCGACGGATTTTTCGGGTTCGTGGCGACCCACGGCTCGACTTCGGCATTCACATAGTTCGTGCCGGGGCCGCCGATGGTGCAAGTGGCAAAAAGGCTGGGGCCGGACACGAGGACGGGCGCGGCCCGACTGGTCGGAATGATTGCGGCGAGTACAAGAGTGAGCGGAACGATGCTCAGAAATGCACGGGGCTTGTTGCAACGCATGGAAGGCTCCTTCTCCATTGCGACCTGTAACAGCCCACGGTAGCACGCCGGCAGTTGCGAAAGAAGTGGAGTGGCGTTGCACCTTCGCCGGAAGTCTTAACGATGGCATCGTCGGCGCGCCTTGTTTCCGCCGTTATTCGCTCGCCATACTCACTACCGCTTCAACTGCCACAGACCGCGAGCGCTGATCACCGCCAGCGCGTCGGTCACGGTTTCACTACGCAAGATCAAGTGTTTTTTTCACGCATCGGAAAACGTCGTCACGGTATGAGCGGACGCTTTGCGAAGACCGTCTTTTGTCAGATGCGTGGATTGGACTTTAGGTCGCGGCAAAGGACGTTGCGGGAATTTTTTGTAACGATTGAAAGCGATACACATTCTTGTTTGTCGTTTCGGTCCGCACCTGCTCGCGAGCATCACGATGCAATCGCCGGGCGTGCGTTGCACGCCGAAGCGCCGCTGCCCGTGACGCGAAATGCGCAGCGGCGAATGCAGGCTTATGGAATGCGACGTTCCGCTCTGGTCGTGTGCGGGTGCGACGACCCGGCCTTCGTGTGCCTTCCAACTCCACGATGCTCCTGCCTGTGACCCTCACTCATAGGATCACAAGACGCCTTCTTGCCTCGGTTTCGTTTGCTTAAAGTGACACCACTGCAGCAGCTTTCCTTCTGTCCCACTGCTGCAAGCACAGTTACTTCGCCACTTTATTCAACGACAACCTTTGGAAGAAATCATGAAATCGCTCATCAATGCTGTTGCAGTCGCCGCCGCCCTTGCCATCCCCGCAGCATCGTTCGCTCAGTCGAACGATCAGGTCACCCGTGCGCAGGTTCGCCATGAACTGGCGCAACTCCAGAAGGCTGGATACCGTGCTGGCCAAGGCGATCAAGCGTTCTATCCGGCTCAAATCGAGGCCGCCACTGCACGTGTGGCTGCGGAGGAAAAGTCCGCGAGCGGCTTCGGCGGTGCAAACAGCGGTTCCTCCGCCAGTGGCGCACCGGCGACCAACGGCGTCCGCTCTCTGTATTCCGGCCGTTGATTCAACGCTGCGAACGATGTCACGACGAAATGAACGGACCTTGCTGCGCCCTAACCGATTGCAGAGGCGAAGCACTGACTACATAGCCGTGTCGTCATGACAGCGTTGCCGGCAATTCGCAACTCAAATTCGCAACTCACCTATCACGCATTGGAGAACGACATGAAAGTACTGATGGTTTTGACCTCGCACGATCAATTGGGCAACACCGGCCGCAAGACCGGCTTCTGGCTGGAAGAACTCGCGGCGCCTTACTACACGTTCAAGGACGCGGGCGCCGAGATCGTGCTGGCCTCGCCGCAGGGCGGCCAGCCGCCGCTCGATCCGAAGAGCAACGAGCCGGCCAATCAGACTGACCAGACACACCGCTTTGAAAACGACGCGGCGGCCAAAGCGCAACTCGCGGCAACCGTGCGCCTCGACAGCGTCTCGCAGGCGGACTTCGACACGGTGTTCTATCCCGGCGGCCACGGCCCGTTGTGGGACCTGGCCGAAGACCCGCATTCGATCGCGCTGATCCAGTCGTTCATCGCCGCCGGCAAACCCGTTGCACTCGTGTGTCATGCACCGGGCGTACTGCGCCACGTCACCACGGCGGACGGCAAGCCGCTGGTCGAAGGCAAGAAGGTGACGGGCTTCACGAATTCGGAAGAAGCCGCGGTGGGCCTCACCGAGATCGTGCCGTTCCTCGTTGAAGACGAACTGAAGGCCAAGGGCGGCATTTATTCGAAGACCGTCGACTGGGCTCCGTATGTAGTCACCGACGGCCTGCTCATTACCGGACAAAACCCGGCTTCGTCGTCCTCCGCTGCGGCCATTCTGATGAAGCACCCGGCGCTCGCCGCGCAATAAAAGCCGCCTGTCTGCCGACGCGCGTTGCCTTCGGGCAAGCGCGCGGCATCTTCACCAAAGAGCCAGTTAGCTGATCGCGCAGGATCGCCATGATCGCGCGCAGCCGGCTCGATCGAGCCCGTCGCAACGTGCGACCTGGGTCCATTCGGGAGCGAAAAGAACATGGAATATCCTTCACTCTTCACGCCGCTCAAGCTCGGGCGGCACATCTTGCGCAACCGTATCGTGCTGCCGCCGCTGACGCGCCAGAGAGCCGCCCAGCCCGGCGACATACCGGCCGCATCGAGCGCGCTCTATTACCGCCAGCGCGCCGGCGCGGGCTTCATGATCAGCGAGGGAACGCAGATCGAACCGCGCGGTCAGGGCTACGCGTGGACGCCCGGCATCTACAGCGACGAACAGGTCGAAGGCTGGGCTCGCGTGACCGACGCGGTGCACGCCGAAGGCGGCGTGATCTTCGCGCAGTTGTGGCATGTGGGCCGCGTCTCGCATACCGCGTTGCAGCCCTACGGCGCAGCGCCGGTTGCGCCTTCGCCGATCGCGGCACAGAAGGTCAAGGCGTTCATCGAGACCGGTCCCGGCACCGGCACGCTGGTCGAGCCTTCGGTGCCACGCGAGTTGAGCGTCGCCGAGATCGGCGAGTTAGTCGGCCTCTACGCAAAGGCAGCGCAGAACGCGCTGCGTGCGGGCTTCGACGGTGTCGAGATTCATGCGGCCAATGGCTACCTCGTGAATCAGTTCATCTCGGCACACTCGAACAAACGTGAGGACGAGTACGGCGGCTCGCTGCATAACCGCTTGCGCTTTCTGCGCGAAATCGTCGGGGCGGTCGCCGCGGTGGTCGGGCCTGCACGGCTGGGCGTGCGCTTCACGCCGTTGTTCACGAGCACCGATCAGGATCGCGTGTACATCGGGCTCGTCGAAGACGATCCTCATCGCACGTATATCGAGGCAATCAAGGTGCTGGAAGCTGCCGGCGCGGCCTATGTGTCAATAGCGGAAGCCGACTGGGATAACGCACCCGATCTGCCGGCGGCGTTTCGCGAGGAAGTCCGCCGGGTGTTCAGCGGCCGCATCATCTACGCGGGTCGCTACACGGCCGAGCGCGGCGCGCGCCTGATCGAAGCGAACCTTGCGGACCTGATTGCATTCGGCCGCCCGTACATCGCGAACCCGGATCTGCCTGAGCGCATCGCGAACGGCTGGCCGCTCAATGCCGTGAATCCGGCAACGTTGTATGGCGGCGGGGACGAAGGACTCACGGACTATCCGGCCTACGCGGAATCGTTATCCGTTCAGGCAGACGAGGTGATCGCATGAGCAAGGGATCGAAGCGGGCCGTCGCCTGTGCGATCGGGCAGCCCGACGACGTCGACATCGACGAGATCGTGCTTCGTCCCACGAGCCGTCCCACGAGCCAGGAGTTCTGAGCGAACGCTGACTCACACTTTCCAGCCACAGTGCCGCGCGCAAGACATTATGCGTGGCCATCACGCAAATGCGGCGCTTCATACGAGAGCGGTTTCGACGCGTTCGTATGAAGCGCCGCTAGTCGTCGTGGCACAACCTGGACATTTTGCCGTGATAGTGTTCGCATTCCCGGTCGAGCAAGGCATGCCCGGGCCGTCAGTTGGCTGGTCGTAAGCTGCCTCGCGACGATGCCCGGCACGTCCGCCCGCCTGCCCATTCGCCGTTAACCGAGACACTATGTCCAGAAGACCCTCTGCCGAGCAGCGACGCGAACTTGGCGCGTTTCTTTCAAGCCGCCGCGGCCGCCTGCAACCTGCCGAATTCGGCCTGCCCGACGGCCCCCGCCGTACCCCCGGCCTGCGCCGCGAAGAGGTCGCCGTACTCGCGGGCGTCAGCGTTAGCTGGTACACCTGGCTCGAACAGGGCCGCGACATTCAACCGTCCGCCGATGCGCTGCGCAGAATCTCGCGCGTGCTCAAGCTCGACACCGTGGAGTCGGCGCATCTGTTCGCGCTTTCATCGCGCGAGCTTTCGCAGGTAGCGACCGGCAGCGGCGTCACCGAAGGCCTCGAACGACTGGTTCGCTCGATCAACGTTCCGGCCTATGTCCGCAACACGCGGCTCGACATTCTGGCGTGGAACGATGCCATTGCCGACCTGTTCGTCGACTATGGATCGCTGGAGCCGCACGAGCGCAATACGTTGCGTCTGCTGTTTCTCTACAAGCCTTATCGCACGCTGATTCTCGACTGGGAGCAGATGACGCGCGGCATGATCTCCGCGTTCCGCGCCGCGCGCGCGCAGGCGCCGGACAAGGCGCCGTTCGATAGCCTCATCGACGAGCTCACGGAACTGAGCCCCGAGTTCAGCGACTGGTGGCAGGACACCGAGGTCAAAGGTTTCGATGAAGGCGACAAACGGCTTCGTCATCCAGCCGGCGGCCACATCGAATTCACTTACGTTGCGTTGACGCCCACCGGCAGACCGGACCTGTCGCTCGTGACTTACATTCCCCGGCACTCTGCCAGTGAGTCCGACTCATAGGATCACAAGACGCCTTCTTGACCCGCCCCGGTTTGCATAAAGTGACACCACTGCAGCGACTTTCCACTGCTCGTCACTTCACTCAATCGAGGCAAACATGTCGAACCTGAACCTTCCCACCGCCATCGGCGCAACGTCGCGCAATCCCGCAACCGGCGAGTTCATCGCGCACTATCCGTTTCAGACCGCCGACGAAGTCGAGCGCATGCTGGAGGACAACGCCGCGGCCTACCGGCTGTGGCGCGGGACGCCCATGGCTGTGCGCGTGGCAACTTACCGCCGCCTGGCCGCGACGTTGCGCGAGCGCTCGGAAGCGTTGGCCGCGCTGATTACTCAGGAGATGGGCAAGACGCTCGCCGCCGCACGAGCCGAAGTCGCAAAATGCGCCAGCGCGATCGACTGGATCGCCGAGCATGGTCCCGCTTTCCTCGCTGACGAACCGGCGCCTGTCGAAGGCGACGATCAGGTGCATGTCTCCTATCTGCCGATCGGTTCCATCCTCGCCGTGATGCCATGGAATTTTCCGTTGTGGCAGGTGATTCGCGCATCGGGTCCGATCATGCTCTCGGGCAACGGCTTCATCCTCAAGCATGCAGCCAATGTGATGGGCTCGGCGTACGCGTTGCAGGACGCTTATGAAGCCGCCGGCTTCCCGGTCGGACTCTTCGCCAACCTGAACGCCGATAACGAAACCGTGGCCCACGTGATCGAAGATCCGCGCGTTGCCGCCGTCACGCTGACCGGCAGCATGCGGGCCGGGTCCGCCGTCGCATCCACGGCGGGCCGGGCGCTAAAGAAGACGCTGCTGGAACTCGGCGGCGCCGACGCCTTCATCGTCTTGGCCGATGCGAACATCGATCTGGCCGTGAAAGCGGCCATCGAGGCTCGCTTTCAAAACGCCGGCCAGGTTTGTCTCGCGGCCAAGCGGTTCATTGTCGAGCGGCCCGTTGCAGAAGAGTTCACGCGCAAGTTCGTGGCCGCCGCGCGTCAGGTCGTGGCGGGCGATCCGCACGATCCGGCAAGCACCATCGGGCCGATGGCGCGCGCCGACTTGCGCGACGAGCTGCACGGGCAGGTGCAACGCACCATCGAAGCAGGCGCGACGCTGCTGCTCGGAGGCAGCAAGGTGGAAGGCGCCGGGAATTACTACGAGCCGACCGTGCTCGCGGATGTCGCCCCCGGCATGGCTGCTTTCGACGAAGAAACCTTTGGCCCGGTCGCCGCAATCACCGTTGCCGACGACGCCGAGCACGCTATCGAACTTGCCAACACGAGCGACTACGGTCTCGGCGGCAGCCTGTGGACGAGCGACGTCGCCCGTGCACAGCGAATCGCGCGCCGGCTGGAAACGGGCGGCGTCTTTATCAACGGCTTCTCCGCTTCGAATCCGCGCATTCCGGTGGGCGGGGTCAAGAAGAGCGGATACGGCCGTGAACTGTCGCACTTCGGTCTGCGCGAGTTCACCAACGCTCAGGCGGTGTGGGCCAAGACCGTCGATTGATCCGACGTTCCCCGGTTCGCCCGATCACCTCGCGTATCGTTAAGGCATCCAAAACATTCGTGCCGGTTTTCGCATGACCCGTACGCTAACGGGTCATCGGCGGCAGTCTGCAAGCTGAACCATTGCAACCAATGTCCAATCATCGTTAGCTTCTGGAGTCGAAAATGAAAACCATCAACAAGATCCGCCGTTTTGCCGCAGCCTTGACCATTGGCGCCGGCGCATTCGCCACGCAGTTCGCCGAAGCCGCACCTGTCAAGAACATCGTCCTGGTTCACGGCTATTTCGCCGACGGCTCAGGCTGGCAAGCCGTGTCGAAGATCCTCACGCGGGACGGCTATAACGTCTCGGTGGTTCAGGAGCCGGAGACCTCGTTCAAGGAAGACGTCGCCGCGACTACGCGTATCGTCGATGCGCAGGACGGCCCGGCAATCCTCGTCGGCCATAGTTATGGCGGAGCGGTGATTACCGAGGCGGGCAACAATGCGCGCGTGGCGGGCCTCGTCTACATCGCCGCGTTCGAACCGGATGCGGGCGAAAGCCTCAAGGACCTGACGACGAAAATGCCGGCCGCGACAAAAGCCATCAAGGCAACCGACGATGGCCACCTCTACTTCGACGCAGAGCACTTCAGAGCCGACTTCGCTGCCGACGTACCCGCCGCGGAGGCCGCATTCATGGCGAGTTCGCAGGTCATGCCGGCGCATGAGTCGTTCACCGCGCCGGTGAGCCAGCCGGCCTGGAAAACGAAGCCGAGCTGGGCCGTCGTGGCGACTCAGGACCGAACCGTGAATCCCGATCTCGAACGTTGGATGGCGAGCCGCGCGAAGAGCACGGTCGTGGAGGTTCCGTCGAGCCATGTCGCCTATCTGTCGCATCCGGCAGAAGTCGCCCGGGTGATCGAGCGGGCGGCCACTGCAACGGGCAGCCGCTGAGGGGATCGACCAAAGCAAAACGGCGGCGCATCGACGCACCGCCGTCTTCATACACCTCGAAAGCCTCACTTCCCCCCAGCCATTTCCTCCCAAATCTCCGCCCCAATCTCAAACGACCGCAACCGCGCCTCATGATCATAGATCTGCGCGGTGAGCATCAACTCATCGGCGCCGGTCTGTTCGATGATCGACTTCAGGCCCTCGCGCACCGCATCGCGATCGCCGATCGCCGTGCACGCGAGCGAATGCGCGACCGAGTTCAATTCCATTTCCGAAGCCGCAACCCGGTCCACCGGCGGCTGCAATTGCCCCGGCGTGCCGCGCCGCAAATTGATGAACTGCTGCTGAAGCGACGTAAACAGCCGCCGCGCTTCTTCATTGGTGTCGGCTGCGAACAGATTCACGCCGACCATCGCATACGGCTTGTCGAGCGTCTCCGACGGACGGAATTGCGCGCGATAAACCTGCAACGCCGTCAGCATGTAATCCGGCGCGAAGTGCGACGCGAATGCAAACGGCAAGCCGAGCGCCGCCGCAAGCTGCGCGCTGAAAAGCGACGACCCGAGCAGCCACAGCGGCACATGCAAGCCCGCGCCGGGCACCGCGCGAATGCGCTGGCCGGCGACGGGGTCCGCGAAATAACGCTGCAATTCGGCGACGTCGTCGGGGAACGAGTCCGCGCTGTTTTGCAGGTCGCGGCGCAGCGCGCGCGCCGTGCTTTGGTCGGTGCCGGGCGCGCGTCCGAGTCCCAGGTCGATGCGACCCGGATAAAGCGATTCGAGCGTGCCGAACTGTTCGGCGATCACGAGCGGCGCGTGATTCGGCAGCATTACGCCGCCCGAACCGACGCGGATCGTCTTCGTGCCGCCCGCCACATAGCCGATCACGACCGAAGTGGCCGCGCTCGCAATGCCGGTCATGTTGTGATGCTCGGCGAGCCAGAAGCGGCGGTAGTTCCACCGCTCGGCGTGCTGCGCGAGATCGAGCGTGTTCCTGAAGGCATCCGCTGGCGTGGCGCCCGCGATGACCGGCGAAAGGTCGAGGACCGAAAAAGGGATCATTGTCTGTTGGCTTGCTGTTTCTGGCGCTTTCACGCGATGGGGCATTCTCGCAAAGCTTCCGGCTTTCTGCTGGTGACGCCGGGATGTCCACGTTCGCGAAAGGGTTTGTCGGCGGCATCATGGGCACTGAACCGCCGCAGCGCTTTCCCCGGCGCCTCTGCCAGCACTTCTCCCGTTACATGCAAGTTCGATATAGATATGGCCGATCAATATTTAACAAGCGCATGACGGCCTGCTACCGTGAACGCCTCGAACAATGCACTGCCATTGCATTCGGCCCGCAACGCCGCGGCCTCGCCGGGCAGCAATCATTCATGGAGGCACTCGCGTGTCCATCGAATTCATCGGCATGATCCAGACTCGCAAGGTATCGGAAACGCACGCGCCGCAAGGGCCGGTTATCGATGTCGGCTATCTCGAACAGTTCGCGCGCGCGCATGAAGCGGCGGGCTTCGACCGCATTCTCGTGCCGCATCATTCGACGAGCCCCGATGCGCTGCTCACCGTCGCGCACGCCGCGAGCGTGACGAGCAACGTGCACTTCATGCTCGCGCATCGTCCGGGCTTCGTGGCGCCGACGCTCGCCGCGCGGCAACTGGCGACGCTCGATCATTATTCGCGCGGCCGTCTCGCGGTGCACATCATCTCGGGCGGCGACGACGCGGAGCAACGCCGCGACGGCGACTTCCTCTCGCACGACGAACGCTACGCGCGCACGGACGAGTATCTGCAGATCCTGCGCCGTCTCTGGACAGAAGCGAAGCCGTTCGATCACCACGGCAAGTACTATCGTTTCGAACAAGGCTTCTCCGAAGTGAAGCCGGTTCAGCAGCCGCATATCCCGGTGTACTTCGGCGGCGCGTCGGCGCCCGCGCTCGAAATCGCTGGACGTCATGCGGACGTCTACGCGCTATGGGGCGAGTCGAAGGCGCAAGTGCGCGAGCAGGTGACGCGCGTGCGTGCCGAGGCCGCGAAGCACGGGCGCACCGTGCGCTTTTCCGTGTCGTTCAGGCCGATCCTCGCCGCGACAGAAAGCGCGGCGTGGGAGCGCGCCGAGCGCATCCTCGCCGAGACGAAGCGGCTGCGCGCGCTGCAAGGACTCGGCGTGGGCGGCCCCGCGCAAAGCGAAGGCGCGCGGCGCTTGCTCGCGGCATCGGGCGAATCGGATCGCGCGGACGAACGCTTGTGGACCGGCATCGCGAAGGAAATCGGCGGACGTTCGAATTCGACGGCACTGGTCGGCACGCCGCAACAGGTCGCCGACACGCTCGCCGAGTACTACGCGCTCGGCGTCACGACGTTCCTCGTGCGCGGCTTCGATCCGCTCGAAGACGCCATCGACTATGGCCGCGAACTGATTCCCGCAACACGCGAACGCGTGGCGCGCGTTGCGCTGGCCGCGTGAACGGAGGCGCGATGACCGACCTTTCTCACGCGCATCCACGGGCTGACGAAGCACGTTCGCCGGCCAGCACGCTCTCGACCCTGCAACGCCACGCGCCGCTGCGCAAATTCTGGTTCGACGACGTGCCGCCTCGCGCGGACCTCGCCGCCGAGCGCCGTTATCGCCAGGAGCGGCTTGCCGTCGCGTTTCGTCTCTTTGCGCGCTACGGCTTCGATCAGGGGCTCGCCGGTCACATTACCGCACGCGATCCGGAATGGACCGATCACTTCTGGGTCAATCCGTTCGGCAAGCATTTCAGCCGCATCCGCGTGTCGGATCTGCTGCTCGTGAATGCGCAAGGCGAGATCGTGGTGGGCGAAGGGCCCGTGAATCAGGCGGCGTTTGCGATTCATGCGGCGATTCACGAGGCGCGTCCCGATGTCATCGCGGCGGCGCACACGCATTCGCTCTATGGCAAGACGTGGTCCACGCTGGGCCGCACGCTCGATCCGCTGACGCAGGATTCATGCGCGTTCTACGAGGACCACGCGCTGTTCGACGATTTTCGCGGCGTCGTGCTCGATACCGGCGAAGGCTCGCGCATCGCGGCGTCGCTCGGCACGCACAAGGCGGTGATCCTCAAGAACCACGGCATTCTCACGGCGGGTCCGAGCGTGGAGGCGGCCGCGTGGTGGTACATCGCGCTCGACAACGCGTGTCATGCACAACTGCTCGCCGAAGCGGCCGGCACGCCGCAACGTATCCCACACGACGTTGCCAAGCTCACGCACGAGCAGGTGGGCCGCGCGAATGGCGCATTGTTCGCGTTTCAGAGCCTGCTGGAAGGGCTCGTCGAAGCGGAGCCCGACGTGCTGAATTGAAGCGCGCGTACGCATGCCACGCGTAGTGTTTCTTCGCGAGACGCTGCGCGCCACGTCGCGCAGGCGGAAGCCGTTCGCGGTCGACGTTGCACCGCTTTGGGCCGCCGCTGCCGCGCGATGCTCTCTCGATGTGCGTAAAAGACGAAGAGAACTCGCGCGCATCAATCTTCGGACCTATCCTTCAATGTTAGCGATGACCCAGACCCTGCGGCCGGACCGGCTGCGCACGTTCGTCGGCCAGATCGCGGCGCTCGTCGACGGCGACACGCCCGAAGCGGCGCTGCTCGACGCCGGCGCGACCGCGCTGCGCGACCTGATTGCTCACGACGACTGGCTGCCCGACGCATTCGCGCGGCCCGATCCCGAGCGCTATCAGCAGTACCTGTTGCACGCGGACTCGCGGCAGCGCTTTTCGGTCGTCAGTTTCGTATGGGGGCCGGGGCAGGCGACGCCGGTTCACGACCACACGGTTTGGGGCTTGATCGGCGTGCTGCGTGGCGCGGAAATTGCGCAGCGTTACCGTGTCGCGGCGCACGGCGAAGTCATCGCCGAGGGCGCCCCCGAGCGCCTTGGCGCCGGCGCCGTGGATGCCGTGTCGCCACGCATCGGCGATATTCATCGCGTGAGTAACGCATTTGGTGACCGTACGTCGATCAGCATTCACGTGTACGGTGGAAATATCGGCGCAGTGAACCGCTCGGTGTACCCGGGCGGCGCCCGTCGAAAAAAGTTTGTGTCCGGCTACTCGAACGACGTGTTGCCGAACATCTGGAATGTGTCGAAGGAGTCTCCGATCCCATGACTTTCGTGAAAGATTTTCGTACCCGATCTTATGCAGACGTGCGCCGCGCACTGCTCGAACGCGAGGAAATCGCGCTCGTCGATGTGCGCGAGGAAGATCCGCACGCGCGCAGTCATCCGCTGTTTGCCGCGAATCTGCCGCTGTCGCGGCTCGAACTCGATGCACCGGTGCGCTTGCCGCGCCGCGACGTGCCGATCGTCGTGCTCGACGACGGCGAAGGGCTCGCCGCGCGCGCCGCTGAACGTTTCGAAAGCCTCGGCTATAGCGACGTCGCGCTGCTCGAAGGCGGCCTGCAAGGCTGGCGCAAAGCCGGCGGCGAGTTGTTCCAGGACGTCAACGTGCCGAGCAAGGCGTTCGGCGAACTGGTCGAAAGCGTGCGCCACACGCCGTCGCTGCCGGCACAGCAGGTGCAGGCGCTGCTCGACCGCGAAGAGAACGTGGTCGTGCTCGACGCGCGCCGTTTCGATGAATACCAGACCATGAACATTCCCGGCAGCATCAGCGTGCCAGGGGCGGAACTCGTGCTGCGCGCGCGCGAACTGGCGCCGGACCCGGCCACGCGGATCATCGTCAATTGCGCGGGACGCACGCGCAGCATCATCGGCGCGCAGTCGCTGATCAACGCGGGTTTGCCGAACCCGGTTGCCGCGCTGCGCAACGGCACCATCGGCTGGACGCTCGCGGGGCAGCCGCTCGCGCACGGCAGTTCGCGGCGGCCAGGTCCCGTCGTCGACGACGCGTTGCGTCTCATCGCAGCCGATGGCGCGCGCGCCGTCGCCGACCGTGCGAAAGTGGGCCGCACGTCACGCGATGAAGCGCGCCGCTGGGCCGACGAGGCGGTGCGCACCGTGTACCGCTTCGACGTACGCACGCCGGAGGAATACGAAGCGGGCCACGTGCCGGGCTTTCGTTCTGCGCCAGGCGGCCAGCTTGTGCAGGAAACCGAAATGTTCGCGCCGGTGCGCGGCGCACGCGTGATTCTCGCGGACAGCGACGGCGTGCGCGCGAACATGACCGCGTCGTGGCTCGCGCAGATGAACATCGAGGTCTACGTGGTCGACGGTTTGACGGCCGCCGACTTCGCGGAAAAGGGCGCGGCGCCTGCGGCGCGCCTGGCCCCGCAGCCGCCCGACGCCGATGAAATCGCGCCCGCCGAACTCGCCGCGCTGCTTCAGTCGCCGGGCACGGTGGTGCTCGACTTCACGAGCAGCGCGAACTACGTGAAGCGCCACATACCGGGCGCGTGGTTCGTGATCCGCAGTCAGTTGGAAACGGCATTGCACAAGCTGCCGGACGCGCGCCGCTATGTGCTGACGTGCGGCAGCAGTCTGCTCGCGCGCTTCGCCGCGCCCGACGTGGCGGCGCTCGCCGGCAAGCCGGTGCAGGTGCTGACGGGCGGCACGGCGGCGTGGATCGAAGCGGGCCTGCCGGTGGAAAGCGGCGAGACGCGGCTGGCGTCACCGCGCATCGACCGTTACCGGCGTCCTTATGAGGGCACCGATAACGCGCGCGAGGCGATGAACGCCTATCTCGAGTGGGAATACGGGCTCGTCGCGCAACTGGCTCGCGACGGCACGCATGGTTTTCATGTGATCTGACGGGGTTCGGCGGATCGCGGGGACAGGGACGGCGACTGACGACGCGCGCCCGCGGCTGCGCGCGTGTCCTTGAATTGCCGCGCGATCGCGGTGCCGAACCGCTCCACCGGCTGCTGCAATTTGCCGAGCGCGCGTGGCTGCACGAGCCAGATGTCGATGAGCGGCTTGAAGTCGCTGACCGACACCACGTCGAGCCGGTCGGCATAGGCGCTCGCATTCAGGAGTGGCAGCGGCACGAGTCCAAGACCATGACCGTCCGCCACGAGTTGCAACTGCAACTCCGTGCCGAGCGTTTCCAGATTCAGCTTGAGCGCGAGACCGAGACCCGTCAGCGCGCGTTGCAGACCGTCGCGGAAACCGCAGCCGTCCGGATTCAACACCCAGCCAATCGACTGACACTGCGCGAGCGTATGCGCGCGTTTCGTGAGCAAACCCTTGCGCGCGACCACTGCGAGTTTGATGCGGCCGAGCGAGCGTGCCGACAGCGTGTCGTCGAAGGTTTTGTTGGCCGGGAGCAGGATCGCGGCGACGTCCAATTCGCCGTCTTGCAGCCGTTCGAGTAACTGGCTGCCCCAACCAGTCGACGCGCGCGCCTGCAAATCGGGGTACGCGTCTTTCACCACGCGCAGCGCCTCGCCGAGCGCGACGTCGGCGATTGTCTGCGCGACGCCCACGCGCAACGTGCCGGTGGGCGGCGTATCGGTGGCGACCATTTCGCGCAGCACGTCGAGTTCGCGCTGAATCGCGCGGCATTGCTCATAGACGATCCGGCCGGTCGCGGTCGCCTTCAGCGGACGCGTGTTGCGGTCGAGCAATTCGACGCCGAGCGCTTCCTCGAAATTCTGCAAACGGCGCGTGATGGCCGGTTGCGTGAGCCCGAGCGAGAGCGCCGCCTGCTGCAGCGACTGACAGCGAATAACGGTGACGTAGGCGTCGATTTCGTCGATCTTCATGATGAGCGATGAGGTGGTTCGTGCGCCCGATGATACCTGCATCGCTGTTCCCGCATACTTTGCAGGCAACAAAAATTCGCATATTTGCTTAGCACGATAATGCGTTTGTCTTATATAAGACGCTCGCTTATCGTCGTCGAATCTATTGCTCGACACGTTCCTGGAACGTCATCCTCATCATGTCTTTTGCGATTTTCTCCGTCGTGCCTCGGGCACTTGTCAAACCGCTTGCCGCAATTATCGTGGCCATTCCCGCGATGTTGGTGTTCTGCGCGAGGCCCGCCGCCGCGGCCGACTTACCCGTGCTCAAGGTCGGCGACCAGTCGTTGCAGACGCGCGGCATTCTCGAAGCGTCCGGCCAGTTGAAAGACCTGCCGTACAAGATCGAATGGTTCAATTTTCCGGCGGCGCAGCCGCTTGGCGAAGCACTGAACGCGGGCGCCGTGGACGTCGGCGGCCTCGGCGACGCGCCGCTCGTTTTCGCGCTCGCAGCGGGCGCGCGGGTGAGGGCGGTCGCCGCGACGCGCTCGAATCCGCTCGATCTGGCGATCGTCGTCGGTCCGCATTCGCCGCTCACGAACGTCGCGAGTCTGAAGGGCAAGCGCCTCGCGACGACGCGCGGCTCCATCGGCCACTATCTCGCGCTCGCCGCGCTGAAAAAGGCCAACCTGTCCGCAAGCGATGTCGCGTTCGTATTCCTCGCGCCCGCCGACGCCAAGGCCGCGCTCGCGTCCGGCAGCGTCGACGCGTGGTCGGTATGGGACCCGTACACGGCGCTCGGCGAGTCGCGCGATCACGACCGCATCATCGCGAACGGCGTGGGTTTGTCGGAAGGGCTCAGCTATCAGGTCGCGACCGAGGCCGCGATTGCCGGTAAACGCGCGCAATTGGCGGACTTCCTGCGGCGCGTGGCGATCGGCCAGCGCTGGGCGCTCACGCATCCCGACGAAGTCGCGGCGATGCAATCGCGCGTCACGGGCTTGCCCACCGATGTATTGAAGACCGTCTATCAGCGCGGCCAGGTGCATCCGGTCGCAATCGACGATACGGTCGTGGCCGCGCAGCAGCGCACCGCGGACACCTACGAAGCGGCCAACGTGATTCGCGCGCATCTGGATGTGCGTGCAAGTTTCGACCGCAGTTTCCCGTTGCCCTGACCGCGTCCCGCGGTGCCACTGACAGCGCCGCGAAATCCTCTGCAAATTCGGTGTAAACGCGCTCTCGTCTAGCGCTTCCAATCCCGTTAGATTAACGTCACTTGGAAGGCTTATTGAGGGGACCAGGGCGGCCAGTCAAGCAGCGGTTCGCCACTTCCGGCGATGGCGCAAGGTGTACGGCCAAGGCCGTTCATCGCCGCGCCGGAACGGACCGCTGCGCGTCGTCCTTCACGCGG